>Ga0209396_1003100_pt1 | contig 17025 bp, 14 predicted proteins | sample GOMGulsemesocosm_6_FD_184638 | JGI IMG/M metagenome (GOLD analysis project Ga0209396, IMG submission 184638) | Methane-oxidizing microbial communities from mesocosms in the Gulf of Mexico - GOM8C Gulf of Mexico (SPAdes) (version 2) | ecosystem: Environmental > Aquatic > Marine > Cold seeps...
TATTATCTTCGGTATACACCACCGCGCCTGATTTGATCTCTTTATCAAAGCTCGGCCAACCACAGCCAGAATTAAACTTGCTATCGCTGGTAAATAACTCACTACCACAACATTTACAGTGATATACGCCCACAGTTTCATTATTTAACAGCGTCCCCGTGTAAGGATGCTCTGTGCCTTTTTTACGGCACACATAGAACTCTTCATCGGTTAACTCTGCTTGCCACTCGGCATCCGTTTTCGTCACTGTAATACTGTTTTTATCTGTGTTCTTAATATCTTTATTCATACTCTGTTTATCCTCACGGTTAATGAGTAGATTGTAAGCGGCCGTACAACGTTTGATAAAGCCCTTCAACCTGTAATAATTCATGATGTTGTCCTGACTGGCTTATTTCGCCATCGTCGAGCACATAGATCAAGTCAGCTTGTTTGATCGCACTGAGTCTATGGGCAATAATTAATGTCGTTCTGTCTTGTAAAAATTCGCTAAGATTGTGGTGTAAACGACTTTCGGTTTCGGTATCTAATGCCGATGTCGCTTCATCAAATACCACCATTTGCGGTTTACTTAATACCATTCTAGCAATGGCTAAACGCTGGCGTTGACCACCAGAGAGACGCACACCATTACGTCCGACTAAAGTATCTAGCCCATGACCGAGTTGTTTAATTGTTTCAGCCATTTCTGCAACTTGCAGTGCTTGCCACAATTCATCATCGCTAAACTGGTGACCCATAGATAAATTCTCACGAATCGAAGTATTAAACAAGATAGGTTGCTGTAATACCGTGGCAATATTCTCACGTACTTTATCATAACCAACCTGATCGAGTGGTACGTCGTTAATTAAGATCTCACCTTGCTGTTTCTCATATAGGCCTAATAGCAATTGCACTAGTGTTGATTTACCACCGCCACTCACCGCCACAATTGCCACTTTTTTACCTTTCGGTATCACTAAGTTTACATTACGAATAACTTTGTTTTCGGCATTATAAGCAAAACACACGTCTTTGAATTCTACAGCCACCCCGTCCTGACTGGCAAACGGATCCACCACGCACGGGTGTTGTGGCTCTTGGGTTAATTCGAACACACTGTTTAAACGTTTCAATGCAGCAGAAGCAGCGAAGTAAGTATATTGGATACTTAATAATTCTTGTACTGGCCCCATCATAAACCACAGGTAACCAAATACGGCAAAGATCTGACCTATCGTTAAATCGGCAAACACCACCATCAGCATGGCAATCGCACGGAATACTTCAAAACCAATTAAGAAGATAGTAAAACTTAAACGGTTAACCGCATCAGTTTTCCATTGTGATTGGATCGCACTATTACGTAACTCACTCGCGGCATCAATTACACGGCTAAAATATTGTTTTTCACGTTGCGCAGTACGCAGCTGCTGGATCGCATCTAAGGTATCAATTAAGGCTTCTTGAAATGCTTCAAACGCGGCATTTTCACGCGTTTTTAAGTTTTTGACCCGCTTACCGAACGAACGAGAGAAATAGATAACCGCCGGATTCAGCAACAATATAATCAAACCTAATTGCCAATCAATCCATAACAAAATAGCCGCAGTACCTAAGATCGTTAACATACTAACCAGGAACTTAGACAAGGTTTCCGCTAAGAATTTATCGATCGTTTCAACATCAGTGATGCAACGGGAACTAATAGCGCCCGAGCCCTGCGTTTCATATTCAGTTAATGATACCAGTGGTAAATGCTGCATTAATTTATTACGAATGTAGAAGCTGAGATTCTTACCTATGATGGTAAATTGTCTTGCTTGCCATACCGACAAGACTAAACTAGATAACCGCAACAGCACCACAAAACCAAGGATCGCCAAAATATACAGTTGCGGTCCCCACCATGATTCTGGAAACATATTTTGCATCGCCTGTACCGCAGCACCGGGCTTTTCTAACAAAACTTCATCCACCAGCAAAGGCATCATCAGCGGAATAGGCACACTGACTAAGGTGGCAAATACCGCAATAATATGCGCGGTAATTAATGGTTTCTTTTGACGTAATACCCGCTCACGAATCAACGCCCAGCTGATTCGATTGCCGCGGTTGTTTTGTAAAGAAGTTTGCTCTGATGTTTGCTTATGGTCTTGTTGCTCGTCTTGTTGACGGTCTTGCTGAGATTGAGAAGTTGTTTTTATCATAATATCTATAAAACCACGCCTACCTTGAGTTGTTACGAATGATAATCAGTTGCAGTTATTATGCCGCAGATTCACTCGCAACAACAGCTTTAATGCCCGCACTATGTACCTTGATGCAGATATCACCTTGTTTAAATGCAATCGTCGGATTCGCTAATGTTTCACCTGCCGCTTGTGGCGCAGAGCGTTTAATTTTAATGTTGCAGTCATTGGCTAACACAGTATCGATATCAGGATTAATCAAGCGTAATGCTTGTTCTAATTCCGCCATGCTCGCCGCATTACCCGGCAGCACTAACTCAATATGTTCCCAGCCTTGCTGTGGATAATGCTTGCCAGGAAACGGTAGCTCCACACAATCAATCTGCCAATGCCCTAATGTTAACGGCTCATCTAATACTATGATATATATCGGTCGACCGTTAATCATACTGTCAGAAATGACTTTACCAGCTTGCTTAAACTCAGCCAGTAGTGACTCTGCGGTTGCAATATCATTAACGCGCAGTGCGACATGATCACACCATAACGCATCCGTTTTTGAGTTTGATTGCGCAACTAAACCAAGCTGATGTGAGAATGCTAAAATCGCTTTAGAGAATGCCGGCCACTGGTGAGTTAGGTCTTGATATTGCATGGTAATTCCTTCAATGAGTTATCAAGTAATAATAACACAAGCCGCATTTTTACTGCGTGGTTTATAAAATAACCATTCTTGATTCAGTGCAAAAATTTGAAACTTGGCTCTGATTAGGTCAAAAACACAGAGCTTTTAGGACATTATCCTGCTAAATTAAAGAGGATTTCTTTTAATAACGTCTCTCAACTTTCAGATAATATGGGTGTACTAATGAATAATGCTTTTGATGCTGTAAAAAGTGCTCGTCGTAAAAACAAGCTAAAACGTGAAATCCTCGCTAACGCGAAGAAGATCCGCGATAACCAAAAACGTGTTGATCTACTTGATAATCTACTTGATTATCTTTCGCCTGAAATGACTCAAGCACAGATTGTTGAAATCATTTCTAACATGAAGTCAGATTATGAAGACCGTGTTGATGATCACATCATTACTGGTGCAGAATTATCTAAAGAACGCCGCGAGATCAGCAAAAAGATTAAAGCTATCACTAAAGCCGTTAGCGAAAAATAACTGAATTCAATGATTAAGTGTAATCGAAACAAAAATTAAAATATAAAAAGAAATCGAACGCTATACACCTACATGATAATCCGCGCCTTAAATAAAACATAATAAGCGGATATCAACATTGAGATAGGCACCAGGTACACAAGCCAACTTGCTCTGTCTGGTACTTTATCTCAATACATACCACTATAACCCTTCACTATTCTAGTCAGCATTACCATGATTTGATAACAACTCAACTTCTGATTTTACTCCCAGAGCTTTAAACGCAATATTGGCCGGGCAAAATCCAGTTGTACCAAAGACGATAAGATTAACGCCAATAAAGACGCTAAACCAAATAAAATAAGCATGCACAAAAAATGTTAAACACACTGCCAATAGCGACATTACACCTGCAAAAATAAATACCACTCTCTCGCGGCTTACACCTTGTTTAATTAAATTCATAACATGCTCCATGATTAATAGTTGTTGATTGATAGCTGCTGATTAATAGTTGTAACGTAAACGCCAATATACATTGGTCGCATCTTCAAACTGACCAAAGAACGTCGTTGCTTGTTTACCCATAAATAAATTTGCCCCCAGTGTTGTTGACCACTGGTCATTCACTCGATAACTAACCACCGGACGTAAATAACCATCTTCATCGGTTGGTGAGTAGAAGCTAAATAGCGACAGGGTTAATTTTTCTTGCCTACCTCGATAGGTTAAACGTGCGGTTAATACTTGACGGGTTTGCGCTTTGCTTGCTAAAGATTGCTGATCGTCACTGAAGTGTTCGACATAATATTGGCCCGACAAGGTAACCTGACTGACTAACTCATGCTCGTAACCAACAAGCCCCCGCCATTGACTGTTGGGGATGAATGGATCGGTTCCCTTAGCATCATCTTTACTGTCGTAATAGCTCACTTCTGCATTGGCTAACCCACCCGCAATCGGTTGAGATAAACTAGCCCCCCAGGCATTCATACGATAAAACGCAGGTTGCATGCTTGCCTTATTGATTGCCTCTGGGGATTTGCTATAACCCAAATAACCATACAACGCCCATTCTAACTGGGACAAAGTGCCATACACTCTTGCAGACCATTCATCATCATTGGGTTCATCAACTTCAAAGCCTGTTGGTAAATGGCTAGAGCCATTGAATGAAAAACGCTCGCCATTAAGGTAGTTATCCGGGGTAAACTCTGGTGTATAGACTAAGTCTAGATTCACCCCAGTAAGCCAGCTTGGGTAATAGCTAACTTTTAAACTATTGGATGCAGCTTTAAGGTATTCATCTTCTCGACCACTGAAAAAAGCCTGCCAATCTTTGGCAAATAAATCATTTAAAAACAGTAAATCACCGGTACCCCAGGTCATTATCTGACGCCCGAATTTAATATCGGTATTGTCACCTAGGCTTGTTGCCAAGCTTAAATCACGTATATCCATCACCCATGCATTTAATACATCATCATAAAGACCATCGCCTTTAAAGGATAAAGCGTAATCACTGATTTGATAGCTGGTTTCCAGCCTGATTCTTACTTCCGCTAAGGTGAGGTCTTGAGCTACATTAACGTCATCCTGTAAGCGCGTGCCAACGGCACCTTCAATAAAGCCATTAAATTGAATATTAGCGCCATCTTCAGACCAACTTTGTTCTTGCCACTCTTCATCAGCCCAGTCGTCATCAGTCCACTCCGCATCAACCCGCTCTCCATCAGAAAGGCTATCATCAGGCAAAGCTTCAACAGTCACGTCATCAACCGCGTTGGCATGAGATAGCGGTGCTAAAGCAGTGAATGCAATAACCCCTGAAATAAGCCAATTTCTAATATTATTATGCATAACAATAGCCTTAGCGTTTTAGCCATTTAACCGGTGGTTTACGCATACTACGCTCACTGAATACTGACGCGGGTAAGCCAATGTCATAACGGGTATTTCTAAATTCAAGTAAGGTATACCCCTGGGTAATTAAATTTGTTACCTTTGATTTAATCACCGTGATATGGCCGTTAATATCTTTGGTTGCTAATACCTCAACGAGGCGGGTCATCTTGCCCTTGGTATTAAAGTATGCAATTTTCATTGGTAGTTTATTGGCTTTATTAATCGTCACTTGGTAGCTGGCGAACTCGACACTGTTAAGGTCTTTTGGCACGGCGTTAATCAAATAATTACGGTTATCTTCACTAATTAATGAAAAGGTATCCTCACTGGTATTACGCCCCGAAACGTCCTCGTAAAAGTAGTCAGCACCAACAAATGAGGTACGTTTATCTCCAGCTGAAATGCGTTTAACTAAATCTAAACCAGGTAAATAAATCCAACGTTCATCATCACCAGCAACATGTTTTTCAACACGAAATACCGTGCCTTTTACATCTGCAGGGCGAGAAAAAAATACTAACATTTGCTGATCGCCGCCATCCTTTGCATTACCGGTCGCGCTGTTTTCACTAACAACATCACGGCGCAAAATAGTAAATTGCCGGCGTTGTTTATTACCCTGTGCGTCGACAATTGTCATTCGAGCATCACTGCGTCCATCTTTGCCCGCATAAAATGCACTTAGATTAGCTTGTTCGATGATTTCATTAACATCCGTTTCCGCACTGGCTACTGAGATTGCGCTCATCAACACGGCGAATAATGTGGCTCTAAAGATAGCGTTCATCTAATTGTCCTTTCGTTTTAAATAACAAATTTTGTGCAACTGTCATAACCGCTGGTAGCAGCAGTAAAGTGACTAATGCTGAGATAGCCATAATGCTCGCTAAGAATATGCCCACTGTAATGTAGGGAACCAGTGGCGCAGCAAGTAACGGGGTAAAACCAATTGCAATCACCACTGCATTACGACCAATTGCCCGACCAGGTTCGGCAAACATGGCATTCATTGTGGTTTTAAATGAGCCGCTTTCGTTATAAATATCACGTGTTCGGTCAATAAAGTGAATAGCAAAATCAACGGAGAGACCTAAGGTTAGCGCAGAGAGTACGGCGATGGGCATGTCGTAGTCTTTACCGACCCAACCAATCATCCCGTACATTAAGGTGACAGTGAATGTCAGTGGTAACATTGCTAGAGCGCCCCAAGAAATAGAACGGAATAGCACTATCATCATCACGAATACGGTGAAAAACGCAGATACTAAACTGTTTAACATCCCCGCCACCATCGCATCTTGCCAAACGACATTGATATAAGCTTTACCGGCATAATTGAGTGTTAATCCTGATGGCAGCGGATTTTTATCAACATAAGCCGTGATGGATGCCATTACTGCACTCATGTCTTGATTATCACCACTGCTAAGCTGCAACCAAATCACTGAACTACGATAATCTTTGCTGACAAAATGCCATAGATCCTGTGGACGGTGTGACGATTGATACTGTAAAAGCACCTGCGCTGTGGCATTCGGATTGGCAGTTAGCGTGTAGTCGACATCTTTACCAGAGCGTAATTCACGGTGGACTGTTTTTACTACATCAGCAAGGGAGTTGCTTTTACCAACTAAGCCAGTGGTGGCTAAATAAGCTTGCAAGTCTGCAATGTAGTGTAGATTTTCTGGTTGTAAAAATGCTTTTTGTTGTGCGTTTTCAGTTTCGAGTAATGCAATTATTTGTGCTGCATATTTAGCTTGTTCATCGCTTAAATCAAACAAAGCATCATCAAGTTCGGCAATACGTTCGTTGATATCAAATTCGGCAATGCCATCAATTCCCGGTTTTATTTCAAAAAAGAGTTGGCTAATATCAATACCTTGCTTGTTAGCATCGGTAACAATATCAGCTACTTGCTTATTTAATCGAGTAGCATCGATTTTGCGGTTATCATCAAATACCAGGTAAGCATCGTAAGTACCAGCAAAGTGGTTATTTAACACTTTATCAGCAATGCGAATTTCATGATCCGCTTTAAACCAGTTTACTGGGTTATCGTTAATTTGTATTTTAGTCACACCGACAATACTCACCGCAAACAGAGCTATAAACCCAACAATCAGTACGCGGCCATTACCAGTGGCAATACGGCCTATCGCAGTTAACACACGTTCGATACGCGGACTCTCATCAGCTTGATGCTGTACCGCTTGTAACGCCGTTAGTTGTTTATCGGACATACGCGCAACATAAGCCGGAATAAAAGTCATGGTTAACACAAACGCTAATACAATACCGAAACCAATAAATGCACCGAATATCTGTACCGGCGGAATAGGCGTCAACATCAGTGCAATGAAACCCACAGATGAGGTTAACGTGGTGAATAACATAGGTTTGAATAAGTGTGATACCACTTCGTTAATTACTTTTTTAGCATCTTGGCCAGGGCGATAGCGATCTGAAAATTCGGACATTATATGAACCGAATCAACCACCGCAATCGGCATTAAAAAGATCGCAATCATCGAAGACATTATATGCACAGTAAACCCCATGCCAATCAGCGCGCCCATGGTGATTAATACCACCACCATTGCCATCATCATAGGTGCAGTGATTAATGCAACATTGCGAAAGAATAACCACATAACAATAAAGATCATCAAACCAGCCATTGGTGCTGCGATCCCCATTTGGATAAACATTTCATAACCAAATTGATCTTCAGCTACAGGTAAACCAGTAATGTAGTATTGATCTTTAGAATCAGCGTTGGCGATAAATGCACGGATCTGTTCGGCAATGCGGTAACTTTCATCTTTGTTTTTGATCGGTACATAGATAGCCGCAGCTTGGTGGTCCTGTGATACTAAGGTATCGAATAACAAGGGTAGGCGGGTGATGTTGTGCTTGATGTTTTCAGCTTGGCTCAGTGTTTCGGGTGCATTTCGCATCATCCATTCAAAACGAATGCTCCCCTCCCCTTGCTGGCTAATGTTATCAACTTCGCTGATAGACATTAAATCGGGAGCAATAACACCCTCGATAGTCAGGATCTGCTTGGTTAGTTGGTAAATATCGGTTAGGGATTGTGGGTTATAAATGCCAGCATCTTGCCCTGACTCTTTACCTGATTCTTTATCAAAATAAACGGCACCAACCACAATGGCATCGTGGAGCTGAAATTTCTCTTTGACTTGATTATGAAAAATACGCGCCGGGCTATCACTGGGTAGCATGTTCTCTGGATCAGTATCAATTTTAATAAATGGAAATTGACTTAACGCTATTGCGACGAACAACAAGACTAGCGCATAGATTGTTTTAGGTTTGTTGATTGAAAATTCAATAACACGTTTCATCATCACTCCGATTTACATTATGTTTAAAAGCGCAATTATATTTTTGAAAAGCATAACTACGTTATTTTAAGATGTAGCCAAATCACCGATGTAGCTTTTACTAAATTAGACTTTGCTAAACTACATCATTTAATTTAGCAAAAGCTAAAATAGAGTGCAAGTTTTAATTTAGCATTTACTAAATTACATTTGTCTAAATTAAGTAGTGAGGGTATAATTAGCGATAAATAACGTTGGAGACACATTTATGAGCGAAGTAATTTGTAAATTCACTTCAGCCACACCTGAAGAACTGAAAATACTTGATGACAGAAGTGAAAGTGTGGCTTTGGTATTAAAAACCCTAGCCCACCCAGAACGATTAAAAGTGTTATGCCAACTAGCTGAAGGTGAAAAGCCTGTTGCGGTATTGCAGCATGTCAGCAATTTAAGTCCATCAGCCTTATCTCAGCATCTGGCTGTATTACGTAAAAATGACATTATCCAAATGCGTAAAGAATCGCAATGCGTGTTTTACAGTATTAAAGATCAACGTATACACGCGCTATTAAACGCGATGGATTCTTGCTTATAACGCTGGTTTAGCTCTTATTTCTAAATACGAGCTAAATAAATTATCATAAATAAATATCAACATTGAGATGAGCATCAGATACTCCCCCTTACTTACTCGGCTGGTGTTTTATCTCAATACCGAATCTAAATTCCCCTTGTCACCATATAATATCTCCATATAGACCAATACTTTAGTTTATTATCACCCACTTATTTTGGGCGACTAACATATCATTTCTAATTCTAAAACCTCATAATCCGCAAAATATTGTCACTCTGTTACCGAATGTAACCTAATGTAACTTTACTAAAACAGATCACATTTTAGTAAAAATGCAGTTAATAAAAATTAAAATAGGTTGTAGACTCCGTTTGAATTCACAAGGTAATCAACTTAGCTTCTTTGTGTTTCTTCATTCCCTTGCCAACAAACAGAGACAAATAAAATGAAAACAATTTTTACTAAAATAACAATTGTTACTAGTTGTATTTTTACTGCGCTATATGCAAATGCAGAAGACATAACCTCTCCTGCACATAGTCCAAATCAACCAGCTGAAATCAGTTCTCCAAGCTTTAATTTTTACGGCGAACTTGGAGTTGGCGGCCACTCAGCACTAGAAGGTGATGACAAAGGGCGTTACAGCGATGGTACTTATATCGAATCAGGTATCGAAGTTGAGATGGGTAATTGGTTTGGCTTGTTATACGCAGAAGGCTGGACAGTCCAAGTTGATGGCGAAGGTAATCCATGGGCAACAGGACATGGTTGGGGCGGTTTTGAGGGCGGCTTTAACCGTGCTTACGTTGGTTACCGTACGGATGGAAAAACAGAAATCATTGTTGGTCGTAACGATTCTTCGTTAGATGATATCCAATGGTGGGGTGATGCTACCGTTGAATATGGTTATGCAGCGCCCAATACTCGCGATGTAAACTTCGCTGTAAAAGTACAAAACCTAGAAGGTAAAATGCGCTATAGCATCTCAGCTGCGCCAGAAGGCAAATTTGATGAAGATGATGCGTTATTACACTTCGGTAAATACGATGAATATGCCAACAAATATACGCAAGCAGCAATGGTCAACGGTTACGTACAATATGATCTACTAGAAGGTTTAACTTTACTCGGTGGCGCAGAAGTCACTGACGGTGCCGGTGAAATGTTGTTAATTGGTGCTGAATACAAAAATGTAGCAGCGCGCGTATGGCACCACACCGACCAAGCCAACGACATCAGCGAAGGCACAGAAACAGGTTTCATGGCCAGTACTTGGTATGAAGCAACGCAAGGCGTATACCTATCGGCTGGTTACAACTACGCTAATAATGAACTAGAAACAGCTGAAGATGAAGTAACCTCTTACGTGAACGCAGGCGTATGGTGGGAATACGGTGATGGTAAATATGCAACCGCAATGGACAGCAAATTTTACTTAGGCAACGACACGACAGAATCTGATAACAAAGTATTTATCATGCAGTACTTCTACTGGTAATTAAGGAATAAAAATCATGACACTCAATAAATCTTTTATTGCATTAGCGATTGGTGCAGCACTGCTTACGACCGGTTGTGCAACAAACTCTGCTTCAGAGCCTTTACCAGCAACAGAACTACAAGCGGCTGGTTTTCAAAACGTGATTGACCGTTCTGGTTCTCCAGAATATATGCGCGATTACGACTTTGATGATCATCAACGCTTTAACCCATTCTTTGATCTTGGCGCATGGCATGGCCATTTACTGCCGGACAATGACGAAGGTATGGGCGGCTTCCCAGGTACAGCACTGTTAACAGAAGAATACATTAACTTTATGTCGAACAACTTCGACCGTTTAAGTGTATTTAAAGACGGTAAAAAGATTGCATTTACCATGAATGCCTACAGCTTACCGGGCGCACTGGTACAAAAGCTAACATCAGCTGACGTAACGGTTGAATTAACTCTGCGCTTTGCATCTAACCGTACCTCACTGCTGGAAACAAAAGTCACGTCGGACTCAGCGGTTGAACTGGTTTGGGATGGTGAATTACTGGAAAAATACCATGCTAAAGAAGGTAAATCACAATCAGATAAAACCATCGACCAAGCGTACCCGGATTACGATCGTGCACTTGTTGCAACCGATGACGGCTTAACGGTTACTTTTGGTAAAGTACGTGCGACATGGTCACTGCTGACGTCGGGTGATTCTGAATATCAGATCCATAAATCAATTCCAATGGATACAGTGATTGATGATCACAAATTCACGTCTAAAGCGAGCCTTGCAGGTTCAACCACATTCTATACCACCTACTCGCATGTATTGACTGCTGAAGAAAATCAAGCTGAACAAGTAAAAGTGAAAGCAATATTAGCCAATCCGACTGAGTACTTAAATGCGTCAGCGCAACGCTGGGAAGGCTATTTAGACAAAGGTTTAACCAATACCCATGCAACGCCAGAACAAGAGCGTGTTGCCGTGAAAGCGATGGAAATATTGAACGGTAATTGGCGTGGCGTAGCAGGCGCAATGAAGTTTGATTCAGTAACGCCATCGGTAACTGCACGCTGGTTCTCGGGTAACCAAACTTGGCCGTGGGATACGTGGAAACAAGCGTATGCAATGGCACACTTTAACCCAGACGTAGCGAAAAATAACATTCGTGCGATGTTTGCTTATCAAATTCAAGCCGATGACCAAGTTCGCCCTTGGGACGCAGGTTATGTACCAGATTTACTTGCTTATAATACTAGCCCTGAACGTGGCGGTGACGGTGGTAACTGGAACGAGCGTAATACTAAACCAAGTTTAGCGGCTTGGGCAGTGATGGAAGTATACAAAACTACGGGTGATAAAGCCTGGATAGAAGAAATGTATCCGCAGTTAGTGGCTTATCATAACTGGTGGTTACGCAACCGTGATAACAACGGTAACGGCGTACCAGAATATGGCGCAGCACGCGACAAAGCCCACAATGATACTGACGGCAACATGTTGTTCACCGTTAAACGTGATGGCAAAGACACTACCTATGCGGGTATCGAAAAATACAACAAGACCCTTGCTGAAGGTAACTTTGAGCATATTGAAGTACCAGCACAAACAGCTGCGTCTTGGGAGTCGGGTCGTGATGACGCCGCCGCATTCGGTTTTATTGATAAAGACCAGCTCGATGCCTATGTAGCAAATGGTGGTAAACGCAGTGACTGGGATGTGGCCTTCGCCCAAAACCGCGCTGCAGATGGCACCCTACTTGGTTACTCGTTATTACAAGAGTCTGTTGATCAAGCCAGTTACATGTACAGCGATAACAAATATTTAGCTGAAATGGCTGACATGCTCGGTAAAGATGACGAAGCAAAAGAATTCCGTGGTAAAGCGGATAACTTAGCGACTTACATCAATACCTGTATGTTTGATGAAAGCACGGGTTTCTTCTACGACATTCGTATTGAAGACAAGCAACTGGCTAATGGCTGTGCCGGTAAACCTATCGTTGAACGTGGTAAAGGCCCTGAAGGTTGGTCACCATTATTCAATGGCGCTGCAACACAAGACAACGCTGATGCTGTCGTTAAAGTAATGAAAGATACCAGCGAGTTCAATACTTACATTCCTCTTGGTACTGCCGCGATCTCAAGCCCTGCTTTTGGTCCTGACATTTACTGGCGTGGACGTGTATGGGTTGACCAATTTTACTTTGGCCTAAAAGGCATGGAAAAATACGGTTACCGCGAAGATGCTGTCGAGATGGCAACCGCTTTCTTCGATAACGCAGATGGCCTAGTGCAAGACGGTCCAATCCGTGAAAACTACAACCCACTGACCGGTGAACAACAAGGCGCGCCAAACTTCTCTTGGAGTGCTGCTCACCTATACATGTTATATAACGATTTCTTTACTGAAGAAAAATAAGTAAAGAGTAATAACTAAGGAGCAGTAAAAAGTTCTGAAGTGAAATAACATTAAAATAGCACTAAGAAAGGCCATTACTGCAAGGTGATGGTCTTTTAATTTTCACGCTAACAATGCTAATCTAACTATCCTTCAGTCAATTAGCAGTCGATAGTAATGAAAGCACTCTCTAAAGCACTACCTAAATTACCCTCTAAAGAAAGTCCGTTTGTGTTTCTCGCCCTTGCCGGCATAGTCATGACCATGACATTCTCCGCCTGGAATGCGCTGTTAAACAACTTTGCTATCGAGAATGCCGCGTTTACCGGTGCTGAAATAGGCGCGCTGCAATCGATCCGTGAAATACCGGGCTTACTTGCCTTCACCGCGGCATTTGTACTGCTGATATTAACAGAACAAGTCTTTGCCATTATCGCCTTGTCCTTGTTATGCATAGGTGTGGCGATAACGGGTTTCTTCCCATCAGTGTATGGCTTGTATGCCACCACAGTTTTGATGTCAGTCGGTTTCCATTATTACGAAACCATCAACCAATCGTTAAGCCTGCAATGGTTTAGTAAAGCCGAAGCCCCTGCGCAATTGGGCCGACTACTGGCAATTAAATCGTTTGCGGCGCTTTGTACCTTTGCTGGTATTTGGCTAGCATTCAGCGTGTTTGACGCCGATTACATCACTGTATACATGGTCTGTGGATTACTTGGGTTAGCCATTACAGCATGGTTAGCGACACATAAACCAGAAGTCAGCCATGTCGAAGTTCAACACAAAAAGCTGATCCTACGTAAGCGTTATAGCCTGTATTATTTACTGACGTTTTTGTCTGGTGCACGCCGTCAGATCTTTGTTGTGTTCGCAGGTTTCTTAATGGTTGAAAAGTTTGGTTACGGCGTGGCTGAAATCACAACCTTGTTCATGCTTAACCATGTTATCAATCTATATTTAGGGCCTAAAATCGGTGCTTGGATTGGCCGTGTAGGTGAGCGCCGCGCATTAACAATTGAATACACAGGTCTTATCTTTGTATTTGTTGGTTATGCTTTGGTAGAAACCGCAGAGTTAGCCGCTGTACTGTACGTTGTTGACCATCTGTTCTTTGCTATGGCGATTGCCTTGAAAACCTATTTCCAAAAAATTGCTGACCCGAAAGATATTGCCGGAAGCATGGGTGTGAGTTTCTCGATTAATCATATTGCCGCAGTGGTTATCCCAGTTATCTTCGGCATGATCTGGTTATACAACCCATCGTTAGTGTTTTACGCAGGTGCCACAATTGCCGCCTTGTCTTTCATCATGAGTCAGTTTGTTGATACCAGTAAAACGTATAACGCCGCGGACTCAGTGAGTTAAACGCCTGTAATTGAAGCCCCCTATGCTTATTTAGCGGCTTTGTTAAGCCTCATTATCAATCAGCCATCGACGCAGTAAACTCGATAGCTGTTCTTGTTCGTCTATGCTCAACGGGGTGAGGATATCTTTCTCATTCGCAACATGTTCTTCCACAAGTTTATTGATCAACGTAAAACCAGCATCCGTTAATACCACTTTACAACTTCGGCGATCTTCATCGCTAGCAAGACGAGTGATTAAACCACGTTGAACCAGATGTTCAATCCGCGTACTCATCGCTCCGGAAGACATCATCAATACTTTATACAACTCAGTGGGTGTCAAAGGTTCATTACAGCGTCGCATTGTCGCCAAAATATCGAATTCAATAAAGCTCAGATCATGGTTTTTGTAAGGTGTTTTTAATTGTTTCTCAATGATTCGATTAGCACGAACTAATCGACCAATAACCCCCATCGGTGCACTATCAATATCCGGTCGCTGTGTCTGCCACTGTTGCAATACCATATCTACGTGATCATGTTTCATGCAGTCCTCAAATTATTCTTTACTAAGATGCCATTATTTTATCGTATTTTATTACCGTTGCAAAATAACTTTTCAAAAAGATACTTGATAAAAACCTTTAATCATATTACTGTCAATATAACTTTTTGAAAAGATACTTTTACAAATAGTTCAAGTTTATACCCTAATCTAAAACGATGAGCATCGGCAAGGAAACCTAAATCATATGAAATCAACAACTAATATAATGCTTACAGCCTTAGCCCCCATCGCTTGGGGAAGCACATACATGGTGACAACCGAAATGTTACCCGACAGTATGCCGTTACTTGCTTCTGCGATCCGGTCATTACCTGCGGGTATTCTCATAATTTTATTCTGCAGAAAATTACCACAAGCGAATTGGTTGGGTAAATTAGCGATCTTAGGTAGCCTGAATATCGGTATTTTTTTCTATTGCTTATTTGCCACAGCCTATTATTTACCCGGCGGATTAGCCGCGCTGTTAATGAGTTTTCAACCCGTGTTAGTTATAGGTTTAAGCATAATATTACTGAAACAAAAACTCACCCTATCACATCTTTCAGCCGCTTTATTAGGCTCGTTAGGCATCACAATGCTAGTCATAAATAGCGCTATCGAAGTCAATATCCAAGGGGTCATCTATGGGTTTATTGGCAGTTTGAGTATGGCAACAGGGGTTGTGTTAACAAAATTATGGGGACGACCCACAGAACTAAGCCTACTTAATTTTACTGGTTGGCAGCTATTTTTTGGTGGGTTATTACTTATGCCTGCAGCGCTCTATTTCGAAGGTATTCCAGACAACCTTACCGTTTCTAACGTTATTGGCTACAGCTATCTATGCTTGATTGGTGCTGTGTTTACTTATTATATATGGTTCCGCGGTATTGAAAAGTTCACTCCGATAATAACATCATTCCTGGGATTTCTAAGTCCGGTATCTGCTTGTATATTGGGTTATCTATTCTTAGATCAAACGTTTACCCCACTGCAACTTCTAGGTGCTTTAACCATTATCAGCGCAATTTACTTGTCTAGACCAAAAGCAATCGACAAACCAGTATCTACATCTACATCTACATCTACATCTACATCTACATCTACATCTACATCTACATCTACATCTACATCTACATCATAATTAACAAATAACAAATAACAAATAACAAATAAGGATATACCATGAAATTAAGTATCATATCGGGCAGCCATAGAAGCAATTCATATAGTGTAAACGCAGCTAAATATTTACAACGTTTGGCGCTAAGCTCTACATTTACAGAGAGTGAAATCTTTGACTTAGGTGAAATTAACTTGCCGATGTGGGACGAAAGTTTGTATGAAGATTCAAAGACATGGGCACCTTGGAAGCAAATAGCAAACCAGTTACGTTCTGCCGATGCCGTTATTATCATTTCACCGGAATGGCATGGAATGGCAACGCCAGCAATTAAAAATTTTTTATTATTATGCACGCAACAAGAGCTCGGCCATAAACCCATGTTGTTAGCTAGCGTCTCAACCAGTATTAATGGCGTTTACCCGATCAGTGAATTAAGAATGACTGCAACCAAGAATAATCACGCCTGCATATTGCCTGATCACCTCATCTTTCGAAATTGTGAATCCTTATTGGATTCAGATTCAAGAATCAGTGATGAAGAGTTTAACGGTAGAGCAGAACATACGATTAATATGCTTGCCGCATACACAGATGGACTCGTCAATGTACGCCAGAAGTTACGTAGCTCAGATACACGTTACCAGTACGGGATGTGATTAAACAATAAAAAGCCAGCAACAATCGCTCGTTACTGGCTTTTTAGTTCTTAAACTATTTTTAGTTCCGCGATTAACTCACTAAAAACAAGCACCGATTACTCGGTTAATGCTTATTATTTGCTTGCGATGTATTCTTCGTAAGTACCGTCAAAATCAACGATGCCGTTTGGCGTAATATCCCAGATACGTGTCGCAACTGTAGATACGAACTCACGGTCATGAGAGATGAATAGTAATGTACCTTCATATTTCTCAAGAGACATGTTCAATGCTTCGATTGATTCCATATCCATGTGGTTAGTTGGTT
>Ga0209396_1003101_pt1 | contig 17024 bp, 13 predicted proteins | sample GOMGulsemesocosm_6_FD_184638 | JGI IMG/M metagenome (GOLD analysis project Ga0209396, IMG submission 184638) | Methane-oxidizing microbial communities from mesocosms in the Gulf of Mexico - GOM8C Gulf of Mexico (SPAdes) (version 2) | ecosystem: Environmental > Aquatic > Marine > Cold seeps...
AAACAAAATGTCATACTTGTTCTGGTAAACGATTACGACCAGAAACAAATTATATAACAATCAACAATGTCTCTATTTCTGATTTAGTTGAAAAATCTATTAAAGAACTAATACCTTTTTTCAATACGCTAGAATTGGATACCTATGATACACAAATTGCAAAAAGATTATTAGTAGAAATTAATAACCGACTTGGCTTTTTAGCCAATGTCGGATTAGATTATTTAACATTAAACAGAAAGTCCAATTCCCTTTCTGGAGGTGAAAGTCAGCGTATTAACTTAGCTACTTCATTAGGTAGTAGTCTGGTAGGATCAATGTATGTTTTAGACGAACCTAGTATTGGGTTACATCCTAAAGATTCTGAAAGATTAATTACAGTATTAAAATCATTACGTGATTTAGGAAACACTGTTATTGTAGTTGAACATGATGAAGATATTATGAAGGCTGCCGATCAAATAATTGATATCGGACCTGAAGCTGGTACTTTTGGTGGTGAAGTAGTTGCTTCTGGAAGTTATAAAGAGCTTTTAAAATCGAACTCGTTAACAGCGCAATACTTAAACGAAACACTTAAAATAGAAGTACCTAAAAAGCGTAGAACTTCTAAAAATAACATCTACATAAAAGGTGCTAGAGAGAATAACCTTAAAAACATTGATGTTACCTTTCCTTTAGATGTGCTAACAGTTATTACTGGTGTTTCCGGAAGCGGAAAAAGCACTTTAGTTAAAGACATTTTATTCCCAGCCCTTCACAAAGAACTTGGAGGTTATGGTGTCAAACCAGGAGAGTTTTCAAGTATTTCCGGAAACTATAGTCATATTAAAAATATTGAATTTGTTGATCAAAACCCAATTGGACGTTCATCAAGATCAAACCCAGTAACCTATATCAAAGCTTATGACGATATCAGAAGCTTGTTTGCAAATCAGAAAGTATCATTATTAAGAAATTACCTCCCTAAACATTTCTCATTTAATGTTGATGGTGGTCGTTGCGAGGTTTGTAAAGGGGAAGGTGAAGTTACAATCGAAATGCAATTCATGGCTGATGTACACTTAGAATGTGATGTATGTAAAGGAAAGCGTTTCAAAAAAGAAGTGTTAGAAGCTACTTTTGATGGAAAATCAATTCATGATATATTAAGCATGACTATTGACGACGCTTTAAGTTTCTTTACCAAAAATGAACAACAAAAAATAGTAAGCAAACTACAACCCTTACAAGATGTTGGATTAGGATATGTACAACTAGGGCAATCATCCTCTACCCTTTCAGGAGGTGAAGCACAGCGTATCAAATTAGCGTCCTTTTTAGTAAAAGGACGAACTAAAGATAAAGTGCTCTTTATATTTGATGAACCAACTACAGGGCTTCATTTTCACGACATACAAAAATTATTAACTTCTTTTAATGCTTTGTTAGATAAAGGACATTCTATTATTGTTATTGAACATAACTTAGAGTTAATAAAATGTGCCGATTATATTATTGATCTTGGACCTGAAGGTGGGGATCAAGGTGGGGAACTTTTATTTTCTGGTACTCCAGAAGAGTTATTAACAAGTAAAAATTCCAATACTTCAAAATACTTAATGGGGAAAATTTAGAAAAACTGGATCTATATAGTTTGTAAGGCAAGTCTATACTTAGTTAAGTCGAACACATCATTGTTAGCTTTTATAAAGAACCCTATCTATTTTTGATAAAAAACCAACAAAGGTTCAATTACTCTAGATGTCATTTCGAAATGACCGTAAAACTAAAAATATTACACATAACAGAATCTAGTCATTTGGACTTTAGGAAAAAGGTTGAATTGACACGAAAAATCTTTTAATCTACAAGAGATATCACACCTAGAGAATCACGTACTATAAACTTTGGCACGCTCTTTGAAAATCATAACACAAATAGCGTAAACCGAAAAGCTAAAAATGAGTAGGTAACTTCTAAATTTTAATGTTATGAAAAAAATTACTGTATTACTAGCCCTTTTTATAGGAATGTTTGCTTTTGCAAATACAAACAACGTAAATAATACGCAAACAAATAATAGCTTAGAAATAGGACGCTACAATCATATACAACCACTAAAATTCATTGAGCGAGGGGTAGAATTTTTTGTTTTCCCAAATGGAGAGTTTGACTTTAATAGTCACCCTAGACACCGAAGAGCTAGAGGTCATGGGATGCACATAAACTTATCACATGGCGCTCCAAGGGTATTCCACAGCACGTATTATGGAAATTACCATCACAATCAAGGTGTACGTGTAGAACATGATCATTTAGGACGAGTTAGACGAGTTGGAAATGTTTTCATCAATTATGACAGGCATAGTAGAATAAAACGAATCGGATCAGTGTATATGAACTACCATCATAATTTATTAGCAAACATTGGTGGATTACATTTATATTATTCGAGAAACGGTAGAATTCACAGAACAACCGGTGCTATAAAGCACAATGGAGGATGTCATAATTGTGGAGTAAATAACTGTTCTACAAATCATTATGAAGGACACCATAATAATAACTACTATGAACATGATAATCACGGAGATTACAATAATAATGACGATTTATATTATTATAGAAAAGGAAATAAAAAAGCTAAAAAAAATAAGCGATAATACGTTTTTGGTTGGTTAGTTTGAAAAAGCTCTTGATGGTATGCACAGAAAGAACTTTTCTTTTATATAATAATTTGTAAACAAAAAGACAACTATAATAGTTGTCTTTTTTAATATACTGACCAATAACTAGTGTTTATTTTAAAATAACCTTTACTGTTTTTTGAGCCGATGCTAGTTGTAGGTTTATAAAATAAAATCCTTTACTATACCCTGATAAATCAATTTTACTCGAGGTATTCCCCTCGACTAACAACTGTCCTAAATTATTATAAACAGTATAATCATAACTTTTTTGAGCAGCATCTTTTATATATACATAATCTGAAGTAACTGTTGGGTAAACAACTGTTTTTCCTAAACTAACTTCATCATTAATCCCTAGTACACTCCAACTATCTTGAGCCATAGGTCCATTCCAAATAATAGTAGCTAAATATGGGTTATCAATAAACGGATTTCTATTCCCTTGAATTCCCTCTAAAATATCATTTCTACTAACCTCATAAGGAGAAACTGGATCTTCTTCATTCCATTCTAGAAAAATATTTGGCATATCTCCAAAATTAGAATAAGAAGTACTTCCAATTCCAACAGCAATTGCAGAACATTGAGATGGATAACGTACATACATATACATAATCATTCTAGCAACATCACCTCGCCACTCATCACCAGGGTACCAATTACCTGTAGTTGGTGTTATTGTTGCATTCCCTAAGCCATCTTCATACGGTCTATTATTACGAGAGCTATTCATTTGCCCGTCACAAGCGCGTAAATTATGTGCATCAGTTCCTGTACCAGGATCATTGGTTGTTAACGAAGGTGTTGCTAATGATTTTGGGTACACATGTTCCCTATTCCATAAACCTGTACACCCTGATTGATGACAAGACAATGCCTCATCACGCACTCTATCATTTTTAGTAATTGCATCAACATCATCATATCCATACATTAGCAATACATTTGTATTACTCACATCATCTGGATCTAAATCGGTTTCTTTTAACGCATCCCATGCATCTAACAAACTAGAAGTATAGTATATTTCTGTAGTATGTGTATTAGTTATTAATGCTGTTAACTGATTTTTTAAATCATCACCTGTAAGGTTAAAATCAACGTTTGAATAATACGATGGGATTTGGGCAAAACTTAGTATTGGGAATACTAATAATAATAGTAGTAGTTTATTCATTTTAAGTAATTTGGGTAAAACAAATAAACATTATTTTTACAAACCCTACTAATTAAATAGACAAACTGTTTATATTTTCTTTAAAGCCCTAAACATATGTTTAAAAACTAAGCTGTTATTGAGATTAAGGAAGAATATTCACCAATTCTTTTGTTAAATTTTTTCTATGATATTTTTGTATTCCAATGCCATTTGCTCTTAAATTACCTTTTTGATATTTCTGAAAACAAGCAAGCAGTTTAGTCTTTATTGCCTCTTTTTCTGTAGTTGAATAACCAAAAGAAGTCCCCGTGTTTGTTTGGGTAATAATATTCTTAAAATCTGCATCTTGAGGGCCAAACCCTAAAATTGGTCTATGGGATTGTAAATACTCAAACAATTTACCTGGAATAATGCATTTCGTTTCCAATGAGTCAATTTCTATCAATAATAATACTTGAGATTTTCGTTGATGCGCTTGAGCCTCTTCATGTGAAACATAACCTAATACATTTATATGGTTTTCCAAACCACATTTATTAATTGATTGCAATACATCATCACTGACAGCTCCGAGTAACTTTAATTCAAAACTAGTGTTAAACGCTTTATTTTCTTTGATTAATTCAGCAATTGAAGTCCATAATACTTCAGGATTTCTTCCCGTTAATAAAGATCCTATATGTGCTAGCGTAAATTTATCATCCAGTTGTACTGAAATATTATTTACATCATCGTACCCATTTGTAATTACCATAATGGGCTGTTTGGTCAATTCCGAAAACTCTATTTTAGTGGTTGGGCTAGTTACTATAATCTTATCTGCTTTTTGAAGCACTTCTTTTTCTAATGCCTTATGCTTTTGTCGTGAAGCAACTGATAGTTTCATTTTACTGTGGTAACCAATAGTTGTCCATGGATCTCGAAAGTCAGCAATCCAGTTTATATTTAATTTTTCTTTTAACTGTAAACCAATTAAATGTAAACTATGTGGTGGCCCTGTTGAGATTATCGTTTCTATTTCGTTTTCTTGAATATATTCCTCTAAAAAACTAACCGATGGTTTTACCCAAAATTTACGTGCATCAGGGATAAAATAATTTCCTCTTATATACAATAGCAAACGTTCTATTAATGATTGTTTTTTAGTATTTATTAGTCCTGAAGCAATTGTTTTTGTTTTCTTTTTAGAAAAAATAGACGCTAATTTATAAGGCTCAAAAATTGATTGCTTAACAACAGTAACTTCATCAGAAACTTCATCAGAAACTTCTTTTAGCAAGTTATCATCCAGTAAAGGATAATTAGGGTTTTCAGGGCAATATACAATCGGGGAAATTCCAAATTCTGGTAAATACTTAACAAATTTTAGCCAACGCTGTACTCCAGGACCTCCTGCTGGTGGCCAATAATAAGTTATTATGAGTACTTTTTTGTTCATATTTCCCTCTCTGTCCTTTGGACATCTCTCCCAAGGGGAGAGAACTTTACAAATTAATTTAAATACTTACTGAACACCCTTTTTACGAAACTCATAAAACAAACCTCCTAACACCAACAAAATTAACCCTACCGAAGAAGCTAAAGCAATACTACTTCCTGTTTTTATTACTTGAGGTTCAAATTTAAAATCTATTGTATGTTTCCCTTTCGGAATTTCTAATCCTCTTAACAAGTAATTTGCTCTGAAATGTGGCTTCAATTCACCATCAACATAGGCGTTCCAACCACTTTTATAATACATTTCCGAAAATATAGCTAGTCCATCATTGGTATTAGACGTTTTATACACCAAATGATTCGGTTTGTATGACGTCAAATTAATAGATGCTAACGAATCTGTTTTATAATTAGATTTACGCTCTCTATCTCCTAACTGAACTACAGCTTGTTTTTTTAAATTCAACGAATCTAACAATACTATCTCCTCATCAGCGGTAACAACAGTTTTAAGTTCATCAACAAACCATGCATTTCCATTTGTATAAGGATTATTTAAAGCTACTGGTTGTCCTTTATTATCCTGAATAATGTATTTAATATTTAGCATATTGACCACACCAATATTATTCTTACTCACATAGAACTCAAAAATATCCTCAGCACGCTTTGGCTTTGCTGCATGATACCCTCCAAAAGCCTTGTGAAAATATGATGTTCTAGCGTCGCTAAATGGATTAGAACTAAAATCCAATACCCTATAATGTGTGGTATCTTCTTTTATTTGAGCATCAGCTTTTGAAATATGAAATGGTTCATTCACCTGTCTAGCAGATACAAAATTTTCAGAATTCACATAACGTTTATCTACCCCAACTAAATCGAATATAATCAAACAACCAAAAATTAGTAATACAACATTCTCTTTAACCTTATCCTTTAAATATATCCACAAAGTCCCTGCACTCAATAACACCAATATTAATGTTCTTAGCACATCTGTAGTAAATAAGTATTCACGTTGATCCTTAATCATTGTCAAGAAATCTGGACCATAATTTTCTAACAACATTCCGTCTCTATTACCCACAAAATCAAATAGCGTTCCTTTTAATACATAAAAAATTATGGATAATCCTGCAGTAATACCAACAGTATATTTTAAAGCTTTCTGTTTTTCTTCAATCTGTTCATAGTTATTTAAGAATTTGTGTAATCCGAATATTGCTAAAATTGGCATAACCAACTCAACAATTACTTGCATGGAAGATACTGCTCTAAACTTATCATAAAGCGGTACATAATCAATAAAAAAGTTGGTTAAAAAACTAAAGTTTTTCCCCCATGACAGTAGCAATATTAATCCTCCTCCAAATAAAATCCAATTCCTTAAACGACCTTTTACTAAAAATAATCCTAGAATAAATAAAAAGATTACTACTGCTCCAATATATGCTGGTCCAGATACTCCAGGTTGATCAGCCCAATACATCAACTGCCCAGCGAACTCCTGTGCATCTTTTGTAGAAATCCCAAACATGCGTTGCATTTTTTTAACTACAACAGCATTTTTAGCGATTGGTTCATTATTAGAACCTCCATATAAACCGGGAACAAATAAATTTAAACTCTCCCCTATTCCGTAACTCCAATGCGTAATATACTCCTTACTCAGACCTTCTGTTAGCTCTTTAGGAGAACCGTTTGGATTAATTGATAATTCACTCTTACTTCTGGTACTTTCTTTAGCATACTCTGATGTAGCCATTAAATTCGTAGCGTTTAATCCCAAAGCTAAAGTTACAGCAACAGCCATAATACCAACTGACACAAAAAAGTGTTTTACTTCCTTTTTTTTTAATGCATCAATTAAATATACCAATCCAATAACCAAGACTAGTAACAATAAATAATAGGTCATTTGAAAATGATTGGCACTTAACTCTAAGCCCATTGCAACTGCTGTTAGTATAAAACCTAATAAATATTTTTTTCTAAACACCAAAAATATACCCGCTAAAACTAAAGGAAAATAAGCAATAGCATGTGCTTTTGAATTATGTCCTGCTCCTAGAATCACCAAATAATATGTTGAAAATCCAAAGGCAAAACTACCTAATAGCGCATAACGCCAATCAACCTTTAACACTAATAATAGTACATAAAAACAGATGAAATATAAAAAAACATAATCTGCTGGTCTTGGTAAAAAACGTAACAAACTATCTAATTTTTTAATATAATTATGAGGATAGTTTGCTCCTAACTGGTAGGTTGGCATACCTCCAAAAGCAGCATCTGTCCAATACGTTTCGGTATTTTCCGTTTTATTAAAATCTTTATGCTGTTTTGACATTCCAATGTACTGAGAAATATCATGTTGCTTTATTTGTTTTCCTTGTAGAATAGGAGAAAAATACAATACTGAAGCTATTACAAACAAAAGTATTGCCACCAGATGCGGAAAGCATTGTTTTATATTAAAGTTCATTTGGTTAGTTAGGTTTAGTCTATTTCTTCAAAATCAATGTAGTCGCCTACTTTTTTAGTTGGCTTACTTTTATGTATTGGTTCCTTTGGAGCTTGTTTTTCTTGCTGTGCTTGATGTTGTCCAAATTGTTCTTTTACTTTTTGCTCCATTTTATTTGCCGCATACTTCATCATAATCGGTGCAAAAATTCGCATTAAAAATTTACCAGCATAATATACTGCTATGATAATTAGTATAGTTCTTAACAACTGCATATTCTTCTATTTATTCTTTAATCTAAACTATTGATTGATGTGTATACAAAGCTACATAAAAATAGCAATGCACAAAGTTGATAACACTTTTTTAACTTGGTAGACCTTATATTTTAAAAGAAAATGTATTTTTATATCCATAATTACACTAAAACCGTTTACTATGACATTATTTAGAGTGTTGTTTATTTCACTTTTGCTTTGCAGTTTGACTACTCAGGCTCAATATACTGAAACCATAAATTCAAACAGGCCTGGAGCTTCTTCAGGCGCCTATGCTGTTGGAATAAATGTTATTCAAGCTGAAGGAGGCTTTACCTACATGAAAAACAAACATGAATTACGAAAACAAGATTTTGGAGGATCAGGTTTAGAATATGAATTCAGATATGGTATTTGGAAAGAAGCTTTAGAAATAAATTTAAGCGGTGCTTTTCAGTTTGGAACACTTACCGATAATAATGCAGGAACCTCAACATCATTAGGGAACTTTAAAATAAACACGCTGGGTGCTAAATATTTATTTTATGATCCTTACAAAAAGAAAGAAGGTGAAGAAGAAGAAAAACCTAATTTATACAGCTGGCATGCAAACCATAAATTTCGTTGGAAAACATTACTTCCATCTGTTGCTGTATATGCAGGCATGAATTTTAACCTAACTAACACCCCTTTTGTTTATGGGAGTAATTTCAACTTTAACAATATAGAAGAACCTACAATGTCTCCTAAAATTATGATTATTACACAAAACAACTGGTCTGGAGGCTGGGTATTTACCATGAACTTTATTGGAGATAGAGTATTTATGACTGATTTCCCTATTTACTCATATATCTTAACACTTACACATGCTTTAAATGAAAAATCTGCCGTTTTTGTAGAGCATCAAGGTATAATAAATGATATATATGCTGATTCCTTATTCAGGTTTGGTGGCGCTTATTTATTGTCTAAAGATATACAACTAGATGCAGGACTTACTTTAAACACCAAAAACACACCTTCTGTGTTTGGCTTTAATGTTGGATTTTCATATCGTATGGACTTCCACAAAGACCCCGAAAACAATAACAGTGCAGAAGACGAAAAAGAACGTAAAGACAATGCTGCTGGAAAAAACAGAAAGAAGAAAAAGAAAGATGGTGGTGGACAAAAAGAAAAGAAAAATAAAAAAGATGAAATAGATTTTGACGACTAATATCATGTAGAAATTAAGATCAAAAACTGCTAGTTTAATTAAATTCTAGCAGTTTTTTTTTGATCCAAACAAAACTCAAGAAAACATCTAACCCCTTGTTAATTAATTAAATATCTTTATAAATCCATAAAAAGTCACTATCTTGTAATGTACAATATAAAATATTGAGTTTCTCAAATTCAATATCACTAATATAAAACGATTCTTTTCTCCCTCAGAAAAATTGAACTAATGTAATTTATTACATCATCTATTTATTGATCTTTAAAACTGAGACAAAATGAAAAAAATAGCAATTCTATTATCCGTATTCTTTATTGGTTTTTCACAAGCGCAAACACCAACTGACCAAAATCTTCAAGCAGACAAACAAAAAAAAGAGAGTGAAAAAAAATTTAAGGCAGACCCTGATGCTCGAGTTTTTATCATTAAGAAACAAAAGGAAGCTTTGCCAAAAAGCAAATCTATAATGACAAAAGAAGAAATTCTTAAAAATAAAAAAGGCTACAAAAGGGTTAATACGGCTCTCAATAAAGAAAGAAAAATTGAGAAGCGAAAAGAAAGAAAAACTTTAAGGACTCAAAACAAAATGTTTAATAAATATATTAAAGAAAGTAAAAAGAGGCACAAAAAAATTAAAAAGGAATCTAAAAAACCTCAAAAATAAAATTAACAATAGCGTAATTTAAATTATCTAAAGGTTTGACAAAAAGTCAAACCTTTTTTGTGTAGTATCGAAATAAGCAACTTATAATACACCAAACTACTCAACAAAACACAACCTATTAATTATCAGTATTTTACACTGCTATATCACAAATAATAGCTATCTTTGATATACTACATGCTATATTAGTTACATACACAAATTCTTACCCAATTTTACTAATATAAAATCATATTTCCCCCCAGAAAGATTAGAAATATAATTTATTGATTTTTTAAATTGGGGCAACATGAAAAAAATAATCATTGTAATTTCCGTACTCTTTACTAGCTATTCATTTGCGCAAACAAACGACAAATTAGATAATACTGAAATAAAAAAATTAAAAAAGGCATATTTCCAAAATTTAAGAACCAATCAAGACGCAAGGTTTTTTTTAATAAATAAAAAACGTAAAATATATGTTTATAAAAAACTGACCGATAAACAAACTACTGCCACAGTAACATTTATAAAAGACAGCATAAGACGTGATATATTTAGAAAAAACATTTTGTATGACCTTAAGGTTAAAAAATTAAACCATAATGAATCACTTGCAAACACCATTGGATACAGAAGAATTAATAATGTTTTTGATAAAATGGAAAAAGAAGAAAAAAAGAAGCGTTTACAAAGAAAAAACAAAGAAGAAATTACAACTAGAAATCTCGTAAAAAAAAACAAAATAAAAGCTCAGAAAAAACAATTAGAAACTAAAATAGAAACTAGGTACGAGCTTTTAAAGAAGAAATACGCCATATCAACAAAAGAAAAATCTTAGCAAAAAAAAAGAGTAACTGAAGAGTTACTCTTTTTTTTAATTTCATGTAATAAATTATATTACTCTCCCATTGCAGCTGATACTGCAGCAGACATTCTTTTATATGTACCGTTTTCTAAACGCTCTCTAATACCTGAAAAAGCATTTAACGTAATTTCAATATCTTCCATCGTATGCGAAGTTGTTGGAATTAAACGTAATAAAATCATTCCTTTTGGTATTACAGGATATACAACGATTGAACAAAAAACACCAAAATTTTCTCTTAAATCCTTTACTAAAGCCATTGCCTCAGGAATACTACCTTTTAAATACACAGGAGTAATACATGTTTCAGTAGTTCCTAAATCGAAACCTCTCTCACGTAAACCTCCTTGTAAGGCACGTACGTTATCCCAAAGTTTTTCTTTAAGCTCTGGCATTGTACGCAACATATCCAAACGCTTTAATGCTCCTACAACCAATTGCATCTGCAATGATTTTGCAAACATTTGTGAACGCATGTTGTATTTCATGAAATCAATGATTTCTTGATCAGCAGCAAAAAACGCTCCAGTACTTGCCATTGATTTTGCAAAAGTTGCAAAATAAACATCTATACCATCTTGAATACCTTGCTCCTCACCTGTCCCTGCACCAGTTTTACCTAGTGTACCGAAACCATGTGCATCATCTACTAATATACGGAAATTGTATTTTTCCTTTAAGGCTATAATTTCTTTAAGCTTTCCTTGTTCTCCACGCATTCCAAAAACTCCTTCAGAAATCAATAGAATTCCTCCGCCTGTTTTTTCAGCAAGTTTTACTGCTCTACCTAAGTTTTTCTCAATACTTTCTATATCGTTATGACGATAGGTAAAACGTTTACCCATGTGCAAACGTACCCCATCAATAATACATGCATGTGCATCTACATCATATACAATAATATCATCTTTAGTTACCAATGAATCAATAGCCGAAACCATTCCTTGGTATCCGAAGTTTACTAAATAAGCTGCTTCTTTTTCTACAAATTCCGCTAACTCATCTTGTAATTTTTCGTGTAATTCTGTATGACCAGACATCATTCTTGCTCCCATTGGGTAAGCAGAACCATATTTCACACCCGCTTCTCCATCTACTTTTCTTATTTCTGGGTGATTTGCAAGACCTAAATAATCATTGATACTCCATGTAACAACCTCTTTTCCTTGAAATTTCATTCTGTTAGAAATCTCTCCTTCAAGTTTTGGGAATACAAAATACCCTTCTGCTTGCTCTGCCCATTTTCCTAGAGGTCCTTTGTCCTTATAGATTTTATCAAATAAATCCTTCATTAATATCAGTTTTAGATTTAACAAATGCAAAAATAATTAATTTAAGCCTCTTTTCATAATATTTTCACTAACAAAAAAGCACCAACCAGTAGGTTAGTGCTTTTTTTTATTATTTTTTATGTAAAAACTTTAGTTTACATACTCAATTTTCTTAGGGTTCACCTCTTGGACCGTATCAAAAAAGCCTTGATCTTCCATCCATTTATCGTTATAAATTTTACTCATATAACGCGAACCATGATCTGGAAAAACAACAACAACATTGCTATTTTCTCCAAACATACCATTAGCTTCATATTGTTTTACTGCCTGCATAGCTGCTCCACTAGTATAACCAACAAACAATCCTTCTGTTCTTGCTAACTCCCTAGCTGTATGAGCACTCTCTTGATCAGTAACTTTTATAAACTCATCAATTGTATCAAAATCAGTTGCTGAGGGAATTAAATTTTTCCCTAAACCTTCAATCCTATACGGATAAATTTCATCTTTATCAAATTCACGAGTTTCATGAAAACTTTTTAATACAGAGCCAAATGCATCAACTCCTAATACTTTAACATCAGGATTTTGTTCTTTTAAATATTTTGCTGTACCAGATATTGTTCCTCCAGTACCACTACATGCTACTAAATGAGTGATTTTTCCATTCGTTTGATTCCAGATTTCAGGACCTGTAGAATGATAGTGTGCATCAATATTTAATTCATTAAAATACTGATTGATATATACCGAACCTTTAACTTCTTCATGTAACCGTTTTGCTACTTCATAATACGACCTAGGATCATCTGCACTTACATTCGCAGGGCAAACATATACTTTTGCTCCCATAGTACGTAGCATATCTATTTTATCCGGAGATGATTTAGAGCTTACAGCTAAAATGCACTCATAGCCTTTTATAATACTAACCATTGCAATACTAAAACCTGTATTACCAGAAGTAGTTTCAATAATAGTGTCACCTGGTTTAATTAAACCTTTCTTTTCTGCTTGCTCTAGTATGTATAAAGCAATTCTATCTTTTGAAGAATGCCCCGGGTTAAAAGCTTCAACTTTTGCAAAGAAGTTACCTTTTAAACCTTTAGTTATATTTTGTAATTGAATTAATGGTGTGCTTCCGATTAAATCTAAAACACTCTTATATGCTTGAATTTCTTCTTTCATAAATGATTTTAATATTGCATTACTTTATAATGTTGGTTATAAAACAACCCGACAAAGGTAATCAATTTTTTCTATTCCCTTATTTCTTCCAAATTAAGCATAAACGCATATTCCTCAGCTGTTTCTTTTAATGCCTCAAATCTACCAGACGCACCACCGTGTCCTGAATCCATATCACATTTGAATAATAATAGGTTATCATCAGTTTTCAATTCTCTCAATTTTGCAGTCCATTTTGCAGGTTCAAAATATTGTACTTGAGAATCATGAAACCCTGTAAGTATTAAAGTATTTGGATATTGCTGTTTAACCACATTATCATATGGCGAATAAGACTTCATATAATCATAATATTCTTTTTCATTAGGATTCCCCCATTCATCATACTCTCCAGTTGTTAAAGGAATAGTATCATCCAACATTGTTGTAACTACATCAACAAAAGGAACTGAGGCTACTACTCCATTATAGGTTTCCGGATTCATATTCATTATTGCTCCCATTAATAGTCCTCCTGCACTTCCTCCCATTGCATATAAATGGCTTGATGAAGTATATTTTTCAGCTATTAAATGTTTTGAACAATCAATAAAATCCGTAAATGTGTTTATTTTTTTATATAATTTTCCATCTTCATACCAGTTTCTACCTAAATATTCACTTCCTCTAATATGAGCTATAGCAAAAACAAAACCACGATCCAATAAACTTAATCGAGTAGAATTAAAACCATCTGAAATCGTATACCCATACGACCCGTATGCATATTGTAACAATGGTGTATTTTCATTTAGTTTAGTATCCTTTCTGTATACTAAAGATATAGCTACTTTTTTACCGTCACGTGCTGTTGCCCATATTCTTTCTGAAGTATAATTTTCCTTATCAAACTTCCCTCCTAAAACTTCTTGTTCCTTTTTTACTTCTTTATCTTTAGTCTCCATATTGAAGTCAATCGTAGAAACTGGAGTTGTTAAAGAATTATAACCATAACGTAAAATTTTCGTATCAAAATCTACATTTATCGAGGTGTAGGCTGAATAGGTTTCATTGTCGAATGGTAAATAATATGAATTTGTACCATCCCAACGAGTTATTTTAATTTTCGATAGTCCGTTTTCTCTTTCACTTATTACTAAGTACTCCTTAAAAATTTCAATATCTTCCAATAAAACATCCTCTCTATGTGGAATAAAATCAGTCCAATTGCCTTTTCCCGTTTTATTTTCAGGGCTAATCATTAATTTAAAATTAGTAGCCTTGTCTTTATTAGTTATGATGTAAAATTTATCATCAAAATGTGCTATATCATATTCTAATCCTCGTTCTCTTTTTTGAAATACTTTAAATTCGTCTTCAGGGTTATTAGCATTCAAAAATCTGTATTCATTAGTAAGCGTACTATTAGATCCTATGATTATATATTTTTTTGATTTTGACTTGTATACAAAAGTCGTAAACGTTTCATCCGTTTCATGAAAAACTTCTTTATCATTTTTAGGATTGTCATTTAAAAAATGTGTGTATATTTTATTTGATCGTAAGGTTTCGGCATCTTTTCTTGTATAAAAGAGCGTCATATTATCATTTGCCCAAGTTGAACCACCTGTAGTGTTTTCTATTTTATAAGGTAATATCTCCCCAGTTTCAATATTTTTTATTTGGATGGTATATTGTCTTCTACTTACTTTGTCTACACCAAAAGCAACAAATTTGTTATTTGGACTAACACTTATCCCTCCTAAGTTAAAATACGATTCTCCTTCAGCCATTTGATTACAATCGAATAAAACCTCTTCAACTGCAGTTAATGAGTCCTTCTTTCTAGTATAAATAGGATAATCCTTACCTGTTTCAACCTTCGTAATATACCAATACCCGTTCAATTTATATGGCACTGAGGTATCATCTTCTTTAATCCTGCTTTTCATTTCTTCAAACAAATCAGTTTGAAAACCTTTAGTTGGGGCTGTTACCTTATTATAATAATCGTTTTCTCTTTCCAAATAATCTATGACCTCTTCATTCTCTTTCTCATTAAGCCAATAGTAGTTATCTACTCTCACATCACCATGTTCCTCAAGAGTTTTTGGTTTTTTATCAGCAACTGGTGGGACAATTTTATTTACTTTTTCCATAGACACATCTTTTTTACAAGCGAATGCAAAAATAACCGTTAGTATAAGTACTGAAAGTTTTTTTATCATTTTATTTTCTATTTTTGAACTATAAATTTAAAAAAACAATTAACTAATTATAAAAATAAACGAAAATGTTTGGAGATTTAATGGGTATGATGGGTAAAATAAAAGAAACCCAAGCTAAAGTTGAGGAAACTAAAAAACGATTAAACACCGTTTTAATTGACGAAAACAGTTCTGATAACTTATTAAAAATAACACTTACTGCAAATCGAGAAATTAAAAACATCTCAATTGACGATTCTTTATTAGAAGACAAAGAACAATTAGAAGACTATTTAATTCTAGCTCTTAATAAAGCTATTAAAAAAGCAACTGATATTAATGACATGGAATTAGGCGCAGTTGCAAAAGATGGGATGCCTGACATTCCAGGAATGAATATGTTTAAGTAACTTATTTTTATAATACCTAGGAAGATTAAAATCCTAGGTATTATAAAACAACTAGCTTATGTACCTAATTAGAATTAACCTTTTCAAATTTAATTGATACAAATTGCAGATTTAAATACTCTTTAAAATTTCTATACATTTCGAATGCATCTCATCCGTATAATCTAAATGAGTCACCATTCTTAACTTACCTTCTCCCATACCTATCAGAAGAATATTTTTTTCTTTCATTTTTTGAAGGAAACTAGTTTCATCAACACCATTTTTCAAATAGAAAATAACAATATTAGTTTCTACAGGTTCAATTTTATCAACTAAATTACATGACGCCAAAGTTTTAGCTAATTCTTTTGCTTTCTTATGATCTTCAGCTAATCGTTCTACATTATTATCCAAAGCATAAATTGCTGCTGCTGCTAAATACCCTGCTTGGCGCATTCCTCCACCTAACAACTTCCTAATACGTAATGCTTTTGCCATATGCAGTTTTGTACCTATCAATAAAGAACCTACAGGAGCTGCTAAACCTTTGGACAGGCAAATAGAAATGGTATCAAATAGCCCTCCATATTGTTGTGGTGTTTCTTTATTTTCAACTAATGCATTAAATAAACGAGCTCCATCTAAATGAAAAGCCAGCTCATTCTTTGTACAAACTTCTTTTATTTTTTTTAATTCTTCAAAATCCCAACATGCCCCTCCACCTTTATTAGTTGTATTTTCAATACACACTAAACTAGAAAGTGATAAATGAATATTATCTTTAGGCGTAAGTGATTTTTCTAATTCTTCTACCGTAAACATACCTCGGTCACCATCAATTAATGAACAAGTAACTCCTGAATTAAATGCTGCCCCTCCGCCTTCGAAATTATAAACATGTGCGTATTTATCGCAATATAATTTATCTCCGGGTTGCGTATGTAGCTTTATAGCCACTTGGTTTGCCATTGTACCTGATGGAAAAAACAATGCTGCTTCCATACCGAATAAAGATGCTACTTTATCTTGTAACTCATTCACTGTTGGGTCATCACCAAATACATCATCTCCTACTTTTGCTTGCATCATTGCAGTTAACATTTCTTTACTTGGACGAGTAACTGTGTCACTAATTAAATTTATTTCCATAATCAATCTTGATGTTCTATTTTTGTGAATAAATGTAATCAATATATATGATATCCTCAGAACAAACCAAAGACATTATTGAACGATTAAGTGCTTTAAAAAAG
>Ga0209396_1003105_pt1 | contig 17015 bp, 13 predicted proteins | sample GOMGulsemesocosm_6_FD_184638 | JGI IMG/M metagenome (GOLD analysis project Ga0209396, IMG submission 184638) | Methane-oxidizing microbial communities from mesocosms in the Gulf of Mexico - GOM8C Gulf of Mexico (SPAdes) (version 2) | ecosystem: Environmental > Aquatic > Marine > Cold seeps...
CGCGTAGTTCATCGGTGACTTTGGATGATAAGGCCGCTTTGGCAGTAATGGCCTGGATGCGGCATCAAACGAGTGCGTATGATTCAACATCTGTTCCGCGAATTAAGGGCGCAAGACGTGAACTAAGGCGAAAAATAGCTCGTCAATCCGAACGCATATTAGCAAAGTACCGCAGTGGCGATGAGGTAGATTTTATCCTTTGTCCGCTTTATAAGGCGTTATATAAAAAATAATGCGCCAAACCATCTGTATCTTTCGGCGGATGTTATGAAAAAATTAACAACCTCACTCCTGCAAAAAGCTTAGCTCCATCTGCTGAAGTTACAGAGTTACTGCCCTTCTTATTAAGTGAAAAAAGCCGTTAAATTATCCCACAATACATTCAAATTGATGGTGGTTTACTACTCACTTAATCAAGCTCAAAAGTGATTTGGAGGGATGCTGACTTTATACCCGAGTTACTTAAAAAAGTTAGCGAGAACACGCGTTTCTACGCTTTTCTAACCATTGGTTTAGTAATAACGACAGCACTATAAGTGAGCCGCCAAAGGCTAATCTAGGAATGTCGGCATCACGATTCCAAATCACTAAATTGACGACTATACCAGCTGGGATCAGTAAGTTATTCATAACAGCCAGTGCACCCACATTCACCAAGGTAGCTCCTTTATTCCAAGCGAAGAAGCCAATACCTGAAGCGATAATACCTAAATACACTAATACGCCCCATTGCAATTCAGTTGTCGGTAATTTATCGGCATTGCCAAAAATTAAATAACAAATACTAGCCACACAAAACGCGCCGATGAAGAACCAGGCAAATACTGCTTTTTGATTGATAGCCTGGCCTAACGGCTGATCTGCCATTAAGCGTTTATAGCAAACTTGCCCGGTAGCAAAACATAAATTAGCCGACTGCACTAAAAGTAAACCAACAATAAAGTTAGCGTCTATGGAGTTAAATCTAATGGCAATAGCACCCGAGGTTGCCAGTAATGCGGTTAACATAAAGTTGAGGTGAAATTTACGCTCAAAAGCATCATTTAATAAGGTGATATAAATAGGGGTCATCACAGTAAATAACAGTACTTCAGGCACAGACAAATACAAAAAGGAGTGATAATAAAAAACGTACATTAAACCTAATTGAACCGCGCCTATGCCCATTAATTTAATGGCGGTTTGCCAGCTAATTTCATTTAATCGTAAAAAGGGTAAAAAGACTAACATAGCCAAACCAATACGCATAAATACCGAGAACCAAGCATCAACCTGCCCGGCTAAATACACGCCAATTAAACTAAATGAAAAGGCCCATAATAGGGTAACCGAAATAAGATATGACATTAAAACCTAACCAGATGATTTTTTACTATTGTAAATAACATTCAGTATTTTGGTAGATGGTAATTATCATCTACCAAAATATGAAATAGGGATATGTAACCGTGAAGACTGAATTTGGCAGTAACTACTTTGCATTAATTAGTGTCGACTACTCATTAAAAATAATCGCTGTATTGCTAAAACACTATTTTTCGAGCGGTGCTGCCATTTGATCTAATGGCTGTATTTTAATTTTTCTTCTACCGCCGAGTTCAGAATAAAGCATGCCCGCAATGATTAACCCTGCGCCAAACCAACCATTAAGTCCAAGATGTTCACCTAAGATGAAGAATGCAGCAATATGAGCAAAAATAGGCTCTAATGCAAAAACAAGGGCGACTTTGTGTGGTTCAAGTAAACGTTGGCTAGAGGTTTGTGCCCAATAAGCAAATGCGCTAGCTAAAATACTTGAATAAAGTATTGCCCCCCATACATCGGCATTTGAAACTTGCTCAATAAACGGCGGGTAGCTTTCATTTATATTGACTATGGCTTCGTAACTTGCCGTTACAGTACTGTATAAAGCCACAGCTGCTAATTGAATAATACTTAGCGAAATAACAGCAAATCGTCCACCATATTTTGCCATTAATGTAATGTGACTGGCATAACAAACGGCGCTGATAGCGACTAGCACATCACCTTGATTCAGTTCCATTTTATCGCCCATGGTCAAAAAATATAACCCGATAGTAGCGGCGATAACACTGATCCAAACTTCAATACCTACTTTTGTTTTAAACAGTATAAAACCAATAATAGGTACTAAAGGAACACATAAACCGGTAATAAAGCCGGTATTAGACACGCTGGTATAAATCATGCCTTGGGTTTGAAGCGAAAAGCCTAAAAATAATAACAAACCTAAACCAAATCCAACTTTAAGGAGTTCAGCTACGGTGTAATCACCTTCAGATTTTGCTGGTTTCTTTTGTAAAAAATACAAAGGTAATAACGCTAATGCCGCGATACCAAAACGAAAAGCGTTAAAGGTATTAACAGGCATAATATCAATGGCGCCATCAACGACAACAAAGCCGACTCCCCATATAAGATTGACCAAAACTAAAGCCCATAATGCGGAAGTAGGTGTACGAATTGTCATTGATTTACCTTTTTTATTATTAATTTTTCCGCATTATAACGTTACTTATTATTGACGTCATTAAGACAAATCTTTTATGTCGAATTTAGGTCATTAAAAAATACCTTTAACGGTATTGTGCTCTGCATTAATCAACCGAAGAAATAAGTTTCGACGGTTATTAATCAAATAAATGCCGAAAACTCACTACAACATGAGATCAACCTCAGTACCAATGTACAGAAACTAAGATAAAACAAATGAAATTCAATCAAGGCTTGGATTTATTTAACATACGATCTATCATATAAACACTAATAAAGTACAATTAAACGATAGAGTGTACCCTATGGCAAGATTATCTAAGCAACAGCAAGCAGAAATAAGACTAAAAATAATTAACACTGCAGTTGAGCTATTCAGTGAAAATGGCTATGAAACCACTAGCATGAAACAAATAGCCCGAGAAGCTGGCATTGGTGATGCGACTATTTACAAATATTTCGCCAATAAAGACAAATTGATTTACGGCTATTACGGCTTAATGGCCACAGAAACAGCGCAGCAATTTTTAGCAGAGGACGACCTTTCTGAATACTCTTTACAAGAAAAGTTGCAGTTACTCATTGATATTTACCTGAATAACTTCTTACCCAACCGAGAGTTTGTTTGCGACAGCATCAATATGATAATGCAGTCACCCAGTATTATATTTAAAGACGTTGCCCCAGTGAGAGAAGAGTTTGTCGAGCTGATTCGAAATTTACTTAACGATGCTGAGCAAGCAGGCGAAATTGCTAAATCTCCATTTACTGATGCCACAGCAAAACTCGCTAATGACTACTTATTAGCCGTACTCTTGTATTGGGTTAACGATGACTCAGAAGAATTTAGCAATACCACACAAATGGTCGATATGTCGCTCGATCTTGGCGTAGAAATATTGAGAAGCGGTATTGTCTCTAAAGCAACGGAGCTAGTTAGCTTTTTTGTAAAAGCACATTTGTTCCGTTTTATGGGTAGTGGCTTTTTAAACAAACTGGTAATGAAGAAATCATTTGGATTGTAAGGCACTTATCAGGCTTTACTTATTTCATTCAATCCAATAGCTAGTTAAAAACTTAATTGAAAGTATTTAATAAAATGACTGAATGAAAAAATCGAATTAACAATATTATAAAGGAATGTATTATGAAAAATTGGCAAGGTAATTGGATTATAGCGGTATCAGCAGGTCACACTTTATTTGCATTTATTATGTTCTCTGCAGAATATAGCTCACTGTTTGATAATGGCATTATTAATAGCCTAAGTACTGATAAATCAGCCGCAGCAGTGTGGTTTTTCTTATTCGGACAAGTACTCTTCATTACCGGGCTATTAATAAAACATTTTGATTCAGTAAATGACAACCGAGTACCACTTTCAGTGTCTCTTAACCTTTTACTATTAACCGTTATTGGTATAACCATCATGCCAGATTCCGGTTTTTGGCTTATGTTTCCACCGTTAATAAGTCTGTTAATGCAACATCGACAAAGACCTAACCAAAGCAAAAACCAAGCAGCAGCGGTGTAGTTATGTCTACTTCAAAAAAGGTGCCTACCTCAACGTTATCACGTAGCGCTATTGCTGGCGCAGCAGTAACAAAAATAGGTTTAAAACATGCGGGTTATAAAGTACGAAAAGCCTTTTCAACGAAAACATCTGATACTAAAGACTCAGAAACGAAGAGCTCTCAAGCAAAAAGTAATGAGCAATCTCAACAGCATGAAGAGCAAATAGGTGAGCTAGTTTTTACCGTACTAAGCCAGCTTAGAGGCACAGCAATTAAATTGTCTCAGCTGTTAAGTATGGAAACCGATATTCTACCTGAAACCATTCGCAATAAATTAAAGTCTGCTTGCCATGAAGTGCCCCCGATAAATAAAGCCCTAGTGAGAAAGCAAATGGTGCAAGAACTAGGCAATACGCCAAAACAGCTCTTTAAAGAATTTGATAGCGAAGCCTTTTCAGCGGCAAGCATAGGTCAAGTTCATCGAGCCTTATCGTTCAACGATGAGAAACTCGCGGTAAAGGTTCAGTATCCTGGCATAGGAGCAACCATTGACAGCGATCTAAAAATGCTAGAAAAACTGTTTTGGCTGTTAGCTAAAACCACTCATAGTATGCCAAAAAAGCAAGTAATCACCCTAGTATTAGCTGAAATAAAAAATAGGCTATCTGAAGAGATAAACTATAAAATTGAAGCTAAGAACCTAAACTGGTTTGTGCAAGAAATGAAGCTAAACGGTATTGTTATTCCTAAGGTTAATCAGCAGTTATCAACAGCTAGAGTATTATCAATGGAAATGTTAACCGGGCAACACCTAGATAAATGGCTAGACAACAAACCAAATCAGCTACAAAGAAATGCCTTAGGACAAAAGCTATTCGATTTTTTCTGGTATAGCGCCCTAACACTGAAAAAAATACACGCAGATCCTCACCCAGGTAACTTCTTAGTATTAGCCAATGAGCAGCTCGGCGTTGTAGACTTTGGCTGTGTTCGTAACCTAAGTGATGGCTTTGTTAACAGCTTCACCGCGATGATGCCAAAAATTGTTGATAGCTATATTTTCAACAAAAATAAACAAGCACTGTTTGCCAGTTACCAAGCGCTTAAATTTATTGACCACAGCGTAGATTTTAATACTTTTGAATCGAAAATATTCCCTGATTTACAGTGTTATGGGCGATGGCTAGGTCAAGCGTATGTAGGTAAATCATTCAACTTTACCACTAAAACCCCTTGTCCAGGAAAACCCGACAATGTCAGTGGCGGCGCGATAACATTTTTATCGGGCATGTATAGCGAACAGCCCTGCTTTGACCGAGCACACTTAGGGTTAATGAACTTGTTAACGCAAATTGGCGCTGACATTAATACCGATTATAAAAAATTTATTCCGCAACATAAGGCAATATTATGAACAGTTATTTAATTACCGCCGGTGCATTAAGTGCCCTCGCCTCACTGTTGCACATAGGCTGCATAGTTTTTGGTGCCTCTTGGTATCGTTTTTTTGGTGCTGGTGAGCACATGGCGACACTTGCCGAACAAGGCAGTTTACAGCCAACAATCATTACGTCAGGCATAGTGCTTGTTTTGGCTATTTGGTCGCTTTATGCTTTTTCTGCTGCTGGGTTAGTAATAAAACTGCCCTTAATGCGCTTAGCACTTATAGCGATTACTGCCGTTTATTTATTACGTGGTATCGGTGGTCTATTTGTAGCAGCTAGTTCTGAAGTAGCGCCGCTGGGTAACAGTACTGCATTCTGGTTATGGAGTTCAGCTATTTGCCTAACATTTGGCCTAGTGCATCTTATGGGTGTAAAGCAGCAATGGGCAACTTTGTAGAGACAAATTAATGGCAGAAAACAGCTTATTTCAGCAGTGCAGCAATAGGTTTTTCGGTCAAAAAGTACGGGGTTAATAAATACGGTTAAATTAGGTTACTTTCCAGTACTTTTTTTATACCAACGGATCAGTTCTTTTTGATCTGCGGGGGGCTCTGCTCCATCCGCTATTTTACCCATGGCTTGCTCTGCTAGTATCTTTTCTGCTTGGTCTTCAATTTTTTCAAGCATGCGGTAAAAAAGCGTACACTCTTCCTTATCAAGCACACTTTCAAGCTCGTCTGCTCTTTCATTCATCGTTTGAGTGACTTGATGATATAACTTAATGCCTTGTTCGTTTAGTACTAAATATTTTATATTTCGGCTGTGTTCGTCAGGCTGTATATCAATTAAATTTTTCTTTTGCAGGGACTTTACTGCTCGACTGACGTTGTAAGAGTCAATACGTGATTGATAAGCAATATCCGCTGCTTTAATTGGCATATATGAGCCAATATTTAATAACACTCGCATTTCTCTTGGCTCTAAATCGCAAAGCTCTCGAATTTTCCAATCACGGTTCAAGGCCAATAAATTACTGACTACCGCAATACGAAAAGGTAGATGGTTATTTAAATCAAGCTGAGGCGTGATTTTATTAGACAGCTTAAAGACTTTATCACGTGCTGAAGGACTAATAATATTTCCTAAAGTTATTGTTTGCTTAAGATTATTTAATCATAAAAATTATAACCTCGCTATAGGCTTAAACAACTTCCCCAATAAATACTTTATACCCATTACACTTCAAGCTGCATCTTTAGGTGTAATGGATATATACCTGTCAATTGAGTTTATACGATTCATTAACATTACGTTGTTACTCTGTTGTTGATTAACTTATTAACATTAAACCAGAACATAATTTAAACAATGATAATAGATGTTGCATATGCATCATCTATTATATATATTGAAAATAGAATAATAATCAACCAGCAGGATCACCCTATGCCTTTAGTAAAACCGTTAGCAACAGATGAAAATGAAGAAGTAGCAGAACTCGCCAAGTTTTTCAATGAAACATTAGGTTTTTGCCCAAACAGTGTATTAACCATGCAGCGCCGACCAGCAATTGCCAAAGCTTTTATTAATTTGAACATGGCGGTGATGGCCAATGACGGTACCGTAACGGCAGAGCAAAAGCGCCTTATAGGTTACATTACTAGCGCACACACTGGCTGTAGGTATTGTGAAGCTCACACTATTTTAGCGGCTGAACGTTATGGCGGCACCGATGAGCGCTTAGACAATATTTGGACGTTTAGAGAAAGTACTTTATACACTGAGGCTGAAAAAGCTGCCTTTGAATTTGCCCTTGCTGCGTCAAGTATTCCTAATGCCGTTGATGATGTTATTAGTGCTAATTTGCATGAATATTGGGATGAAGGTGAGATAGTTGAAATATTAGGGGTAATTTCTTTATTTGGTTACCTAAACCGCTGGAATGACTCAATGGGCACAACCATGGAGACTGGTGCGGTTGACGCCGGCGAGCGACTTTTAGAAAAAAACACAAGGTGGACACGCGGTAAACACCTATAAGTTGGCTACTGAATTGCTTACTTAATTACTCACTTAATAGGTAAGTCAGTTAATGATAGAGCAACAAAATATTGAGTGCTTTTATAGGTAAAGCTTTGTCTATAAAAACACTCAAATAAGCCTATCAAATAAATCACTGTAAATTAACCTCTACAAATATTTTCAGTTATTTATCAAAAATAATTCCAATTGTCTCTCGTTCCTTTTATGTTAACTTCATAAATTTTTGTACAGAGATACATCACCGTGATAATAAATAAAACAATCGGTAGCATGCTAATCATTGCTGGCACAACTATTGGCGCAGGGATGCTAGCATTACCTATCGCCTCTTCTGGCTTAGGTTTTTTAACTGCCATGGTCATATTATTCTTTGCTTGGTGCTTAATGACTTATACCGCCCTGCTCACGTTAGAGTTGCATCAACACGCTCCACCTAACGCCACTTTAAACACCTTGGCCAAAAATATACTCGGTAAAAAGGGTCAGATCATCGCTAATTTTTCTATGATTTTTCTTTTTTATTCGCTTTGCGCCGCCTATATCGCCGGTGGTGGTGGTCAATTACAGTTAATGCTTTCTAACTGGAGTGCAGTCGAAATTCCGCCACAAACTGGCGCCATTGCTTTTGCAATATTATTTGGCTCTATTATTACTCTAGGCGCAAGTACCGTTGATAAACTTAACCAGGTTTTATTTATTATAAAAGTGATGGTATTAACGAGTATTTTTTATATATTAACGCCTCATATTCAAGGCGAATATTTACTTAACATGCCAATGCAACAAGGCCTGATAATCTCAGCTATTCCAGTGATAGTAACGTCTTTTGGCTTCCACGGCTCTATCCCTTCTATTGTGAAATATATGGGTGTTAACATTCACTCACTACGTAAAGTTATGATTATTGGCGCGTCTATGCCGTTAGTTATCTATTTATTTTGGCAAATAGTTAGCCAAGGCGTTATCAGTCAGCAAAACCTTTATGACAGCCAAGGACTCGATGGTTTTATCGCCAGCTTATCGTCTTTACTGCAAAGCTCTGCCATCGCTAACACCTTAACCATTTTTGCTAACTTAGCATTGGCGACTTCTTTTTTGGGTGTTAGTTTAGGTTTATTCGACTTTTTCAGTGACGTACTAAATAAAAGCGACTCTCACAAAGATAGATTGATTACTGCATTGGTTACTTTTACCCCCCCTTTGGGTTTCGCGTTATTTTATCCTCAAGGCTTTATCATGGCGTTGGGCTATGCTGCTATCGCACTAGTAATTTTAGCTATATTCTTACCTGTTTTAATGGTTTGGAAGCAACGAAGAAAAACACACGATACCGTGTTTCAGTCTGGTGTTAATATGTATCAAGTGAGGGGAGGAAAAGTAGCATTAACCACAGCGGCGCTATTAGGTGTGTTTATTATTAGCGCACAATTTATGCAAATGCTTGGTATGGTGCCGGTAATACACTAATAGTATTTATAAAGTAGCGTTACTGAAGCTATACAATACAGGGGATGACATCCCCGAGTCTCATCTATAGGATCGTAACCTTTTAATTTTAGGTTTTACCCTTCAGTCTGTGAAATTAACTCAAGGGTATTGGCAAATAACCTTGGGTCGTCAATTTGCTCTAACATTGCGTCATCAGGTAAACAATCGGGATCGACATAATCAGAAAAATCACCTGCTGAATCAAACACTAAAATATCTAACGCTAATCTGTCCATGCCATATAAGCCACGGTGGATCATATCCGCAGAAAAAACTAACAAGTCGCCTGCGGCTAATTCAATTTTTTTACCTGTAGAAAGGGGTTCGTTACTTAATCTCCCCTTTTCTTCTTGGCGAACATTAAATTCTTCTTCACTGTCCCAACGTTTATGTGTACCTGGTACTAGCTCCATGCCAAGTTCATCGAATAAAGGTACGCGCAGGTGCACTACTTGTGTTTCATGAATAACTATTTTTTGCACATCTATGTCGTGATCATACTGACAATCTCGATGCCAAAAATCTTTAAGCTCTGGATTAATCGGATTAAAAAACAATTGGGTATTCATAAAGGCTGGGTTATTTTTTATAACGGCATCAACAATAGCCATCATTTTTTTACCGCTGATAAAATTAAAAAGCTTAACTCTATCGTCAGGCCCTAAGTACTCGCTGCCGGTAATTAAAGACGAGTTGAACGCAACTTCTTTATAAAATTCGGCGTTATCTTTTTTCCATAACTGATGAAATTTTAAAATAACTTCTCTGAGAGATTCAATTTCAGCGGCACTAAAAAAGTCTCTAATAACAAAGTAACCTTGCTCTTCATAATTATTATACATCTGGCTGCTGTTTAATTTATCTGAGCATTGAGCTAACTTTTTATCTAAGTTAACTACCATAATTATTTACTCTTAACACTTGTTAACTCCACCATTACTATTATATAAAAACTGTTACTTTCGTTGCTTAACCGCTAGCCAAGCGAACTATTTTACACCACTGAGCGCTTATGCTTATTTTACCGCTCTCAATTATTTATGACAACAAAACACCACCAGTCTATTGCGCATAGTGTTGAGTTCTAGGTGTACAACCTGAAAGAACATGGCAATACGCGCAGAAGTAATTAAAAATATACTTTGACACTTAAATTACCAAAAAAAGACTTTACCCCATCCATAATTACGCTAAAACTTTCGGTGTGAAACAGGTAAACATTAGATTGGATAATCAGATCCAACGTTAAGTTGTCGCTATAAAAACATTTATAATCGTTTTTTCACATTTTTATTATTTCCACCACCACACTTATTTAACACCTTGTTAACATACCTAAAAACAATACGTTATCAACAACTTACAACACATTCAGCCTCACTTACATTTTGAAACATATTGACACATTAAAAAAAACAGCCAGTTGACAGCGCTGTCAATAGCGTGATAGTTTGAAATACGCATGAAAAATGGACATAAAGGGCAAAAAAAACACAGGGAATATTTAGAAGACTTCAAGTCATATCCATGCGCTATTAAAACAATAATAAATTAAAAATGGGAATTTGAATGAAACTCAAACAGGCAGGCTTTAAGCCAAATAAAACTTTTATCGCGATATCACTTGCTGCAAGCACAGTGATTTCAACCAACGCATTTGCAGCACAAAGCTGTGAGGGCATCAATGCATACCCAGATTTCCCTCAAGCAGACTGGCAAGGAAATCCTGATCACGCTAACACCGGTGATGTAATGCAGCACAACGGCAGTGCTTACACTGCTAATTGGTGGACTAAATCAGCACCGGGAACTGATGGCAGTTGGTCTCTAAAACATGAATGTTCTGGTGATGTAACACCAACTCCGACTCCTACACCTACACCTACACCTACACCAACTCCGACTCCAACTCCTACACCAACACCACCTACAGGTGCATATGTAGCTGGTACAGCTTATGCTGTTGGTGATGTTGTAAGCAATGGTGGCCAATCATACCGCTGTGATGTTGCAGGCTGGTGTTCTTCAGACTCTGATTGGGCTTACGCGCCCGGTACTGGTACTGCGTGGGCAAGCGCATGGACACTAGTTGGTGGCACTACGCCAACACCAACTCCAACACCAACTCCAACTCCGACGCCGACTCCAACTCCGACGCCGACTCCAACTCCGACGCCGACTCCAACGCCGACGCCGACACCAACCCCAACTCCGACGCCAACGCCTGATCCAGGTGGTCAATGTGCGGATTACAGTGTGTGGACTCAAGGCTCAACAGCCAAAGCTGGCGATGTTCTCGTTAATGATGACTACATTGCTTTCACTGCAAAATGGGAAACATCTTCTCGTCCTGGTAGTGATGATACTTGGACATGGAAAATAAACTGTGATGGTACACCCGAAGGAACAGCGCCTTTATTATCGTTACCCAATGCTAAGGACCCGGTGAGTCTGAAAGTTAATGGCTGGCCGAGTGACTTTGTTGTAGCAAGCCCATCCTCAGCAGCGCCAGATACTGTCACAGTATATGCTATCAACAGCGCAGACTTATCAGATAATGCCAAATTAGAAAGTGACTTCGTTGCCTTAATTCAAAAAGCAAAACTACTTGGTACTGAATCTGTCATTATTAATAGTAATGTACTTGATAACATTACTGCAGATAAAGGCGCATCGTTAGGCGTAATTGCGGTAAAAGCATCGTTAACGGCAGCGTTAACAGCAACGAGTACTAACAATATTAGCGTTAGTGACATTGATGCACTAAGTGATGATGCCAAGGGTTGGGCTCAAGCGCAAAACCTAATACTGTCTACACTTGCTTCAAACGCTACTTTTGGTTGGTCTTTAAGCATTGGTGATTTTGCTTATGCAACACACTCAGGTAAAAGGTCTGTTTGGAATGGGGCCTCTAAAGCAACGTCAGATCTACTTGATAAGTTGGCACTCTATAAAGGCGCTTCAAAAGCTGACTTTATTGCTTTCACTAAATCAAGCAGCTCTGCAAGCTTATCAAGCGAGCAATGGCATAACGCTTTAGAATATGTGAAGCAAGTGACTGACTTTGTGCAGGCACCTGCAATGTTGTCATCGGTGCCAACAACCCAAGCAACCACTTACTTCATGGGTAATAGCGCAGGCGAAAGTAAAATCCGTAAAGCTGCACATAATAATATCTTCGCGGTATTATTTGATGCTGATAGCGCAACGCTAAGTTCTAAAATTGCTAGCTACCAAAGTATTAAAGTGCCACTTTATTATGTCGGCGCTGGATCGGATGTAACACCATTAACAAGTATTGCTTCTCTGAACACCGACTTATCAGGTATTGAATCGGTAATGGATAGTCAGGTATTCCTATACGAAACACCTACTTCATCTTGGGTTCCATCAACAATCTATAAATGGGCTGATTTTTTAACTGGCTTAAACTCTATGCACAATGTTGGTGTAGCGGGTGATAAATTCTGGTTAGTAGATAGCACCGCAGATGATGCGACTAATGCTAAATATGCAAAGGTGGCTATTGCTGCATTCCTTTCACAGAGTATGCAAGAAACTATTCGTTTCGATGCTTGTGATGAGAATAACTGGTCTGAAGTTAAATACGGCGCAAAAGTAGATTACCCTATGACAGCAAGTTGTGGCCAATTAGGTCAGAAATATGCCGACTATGGTACTCATCCGGTTTCAGGTAAAGACCATGCGTATTCTTGTCCTCGCGATGAGAAAATGGAACAAACGGCTAACACCCATGCTAAATGGTACGGTGCGCCAGCGCCAATCTTTGCTGCACCAGACGCAGTACTTGCTGAACAAGGACTTTTAGTTAACGGTAAAGTTGGTCGTTGGACTAACGCTGGTCACTGTAATACCGTGCCTACCGCTATTGATACTTCTAAGCAAGTGTTTGAACGTGAAGAGTGTAAACAGTATGTTGGTCAAAAAGCAGGTAGCTTTATCTGGGACGGTAGTGATGAAAGTGTTCAAGGTTGTGGCTGGTGGGGACGTGGTGTTATTCAAACCACAGGTCGTCAGAACTTCGGTACATTGAACCATTTTGTCGGTCGTTCACACGTTGACCCTGATACCATTGGTACAACGATTGATGGAACTACTGTTGCAGCTGCACCTGACAGCCCGCTATACGCTGATTTAGATTTATGTTCTAACCCTGGATTAATTTGTAGCTCTGAAGAGCACAAAGAAATTAAGTGGATTGCTGGTTTATTCTTTTGGGTTAGCTCTGTTCAAGCCTACGATAATGTAGGCGGCCCATATGCAGATTGGAACTATCATGCAGAGCTGAAAAAGTATGTTGATGGTGGCATGGTAGGTACAGAATTTGTAGATGCTGTATCGGGTATTGTCAACCGTGGTTGTCCTGATGATCATTGTCCAGTTAGTGGTGAAGTTCACGCAATTAAAGAACGCCGTGCAAACTTCAAACTAGTACTAGAAAAATTAGGTCTTAATCCACAATAGGGTAAATAGTAGAAAGTTATAGGGATAGAACATATTCCTTCAAAATGCCTGTCGGTTTATCACTGACAGGCATTTTTTATTTTCCTAAACACACGAAGCATTGATTGGAGATAATGATTGTTCTGGAGAATGTGCTCATGCAGTCCTTGTCGAAATCAATATCGTAGCATAAAGCGTTTATAAACCAGCCCTTGGAGGGAAAACAGAGCAAAACATACTAGTCGTTACATTTGTTTTTAAGGGAACAACCATTAACGAAAAATGTGCCTCGATTATGATTAGCTCAGATTTCCTGAAACAAGCTTCTTCACGTGGTACGGGTATACATATTGTAGTTACCCGTTATTGTAAAAGGTATAAAATTTTAGCGTCTAGCTTTAGTCATTGCAGTTAGGTTAGTTGGTAATGAGCAAAAACATTACAAAATGCATCGCCATCAAAAGCTATGGGGCGCCCATGACTAAGCTTTGCACCTTCATAAAAGACCATATCGCCTGGGCTAAGTAAAATATGATGTTTACGGTAATTATGATCATCAATAACTAGCGGCCAAGGCTGTCTAACCAATTGTTCAATGTTAATAATGACACTGGCAACATGTGTTTTGCCTCGGTCACGATGTTGCTTTAATACGGCGCCCTGTTGATACCTGCGTATTCCAAAGACAAAACTGGGCTTGAGGTAATGACCAATCCACGCCTCTACCAAAGGTTGCAGCACTTGATGAATTTCTTGCTTTAAATCCTCAGTGAGATGAATGAGTTCGCTAGGAACCGGCTTTTCTTTACTGGTAATAAATCCTTCGACATGCTCATTTATCGCCGACTTTTCATTCGCTTGATAAAAATCATAAATCTTCTTATATAAAGCCTCAGGTAACTTTGCTTTGAGGAATCCTTCGTCTGTGTAAGCGGGTATATATTCATTAGGCTCTTTTATAAAACGTTTACCCTTACCTTTAAGACGAAACCATTTGGTAATGATAACTTTAAAGCCCTCTTCAACTGGCATGCCCCAATGCATACTTTCAATGTTTTCTCTACCTTCAGGAGTTAAACTGTTCCATAGTAAAGCCGTCCCCCGTTTAGGTGAAAAGGCTTTATCAACACGGGTGAACTTGGTTGCGCCACCTTCAAGGGTATTATTGAGGAAAAGCATAAAAGTCCAAGTACGCTGTCCTCGTACTCTGGCATGATCTTCAAACTCTTTGCTATTGGGTTCAAAATAATCGGTATGAGGTTTAAATTCTTCGTCTACATCATACCATTGTGCTTGAATACCCTCAGAATAACTGGAGTCAAATCCAACAGCATTACATATGCGTCTATCAATATCATTCACAAGCGGATGGTTCATTAAACTTAAATCGCAGGTTTTACTGGTGCGGTAATTTTTAAGGTTTCCAGACTCATTTGTCGTTGTTGATTGGCGGAGGTTGTCGCGAATAATGGATATGAGCTCAATACATTCATGAGAATTAAGAAAGTTATCAATTTTGAATAATTCTAACTTATTATCAGTATCAATTTTTTCGGCATTTGGCAGAAACATACGGTCTTCAGCCTCGATAATTTCCGTAGTTTGTTGTAATAATTTGGCCTGTTCATTGTCGTTTATTGTAGCTGCTCTATTCGCTTGTTGTATGTCTTTGTCAGTTAGCTTTAATCGATTTTTTATCAGTATTGGACAGAACTCGTGTTCTAATAAAATATCATAGATACCCATAATATCGCAGTCGCGATTAATATTGGTTTCTATCCAATCCTGCCATCCTTTGTCAAAGGTATTCTTCATGATTATCACTCCTAAACGTGCATTATTATAATTATTATTTGCCCTCTTATCTTGCCAATTTACAGTCCAATATACCAGTATTATAAAGGGTCAAAATAGAAATATTAATTAACAACTAAAAATCTATAAAACAGCAACTTAAATAATAAAAAAGACAACCTTCGGCATTCGTATTTAAGTTAAAATAGCAGCTAAAAATAGCCCTATTCTATTTTGCTATCCTATAACGAAAAAACAGTTAAGCCTTAACAAAAACAGTGCCATTAATTATTGCCCAATAGGTTATAATAATTGCATTTTAACTGCTTGGTAAAAGGCATTACATTTTTGTCAAACAAGTACTAGAACTGAACTTTTTATTTTTGTGATTACGTTGTTATCAACGTTTTTAACGAGGGATTATATGAATATAAAAAAAATAATTACATCAAGCCTATTAGCTCTCATTGCAATTCAGCCACTAAGTACTCTTGCGTCAAAAAATAGCCAAGCTAATTTAAATCCACTGGCAATTCCATTGCAAGCTCATACAGCCAAAGATATGTGGGAAAGCTACTTTAACCAGTGTATTTCATATGATTTTGTTGATAAAAAAGAATTAGATAACAGTCTAAAAACTTGGCAAAAGCGTAATGCTAATCGCTGGCAAATCTATTGGTTATTAATGGAACAAGCTGCAGGTGAGAATGATGAATTTAAAGCCAGTTATAGCAAATTTAAAATACAAAGCTTAGCGCATGCAAAACAACAAACTAAAGTGCAGCACAGTAAACTTGATCAGCTAGGTAAGAAAAAACTCTGTGATAAATTAGTGGTGATGCTTGATGATCCTCGCTCTGACTTACCTGAAGATAACAGCAAGAAAACCCAACAGTAGGTTAAGTAGGTATTGTGCCATAAGGTAAATAATAATTGATGATGAAGTACTAGCTCACCAAAATAACTCAGTAGTTCATTAACTTCTTGTTACTCAAGTCAATTCACTCCATTTAACGGCTGGTTTGGAAACGCTTTATCTTGCGTTATAGATTTCGACAATAACGCTACACGGATATAACTTACTAGAGAATGAAGGAGCATATTCTCCTGAATAACTATTATCTTCAATCCATGCCTTACCTAAAGGCGTTTCTAATTCCAGCTGAACCTCGCATTTTGAAGTAACACGGGTATATATAATAAAGACGCTATATTTATTTGTTAAAATAACAGGCCTTAATCTTTCTTTTATTGCTACGCATAAAAAAGGCCTGCTCTTTCGAGTAGACCTTTCAAGGAGTTATACCAATCAGACTAGCTAAGTGACATTTTCAATGGCTAAATACCCAATGTCATCGTTGCTTTCAATGCCAATCGCTAGCTATTACTTAATCAAGCGCCTTGTTCGTGAACATTTACACTCATTAAAATTTGAACCATTCTTTAATCTAATTAGTATTCTGGTTGAAAAAAACTGTAGCTTTTCCCTTCCCTCATTATTTTGAACTTACTGACTCAACAGCTGAATAGCAGCTGTCGAATCAGTTACGATAAGCCTTGTATTGCTTATTCTACAAGTGTCCACGCACTTGACCAGGCAGTACCTGTTCCTGGCGCATAATGATAAGCAGAGGCTGATGAACACCAACCTGCGATATCACATTGGTATAAATTTCCAGCATTGCTAACAATTTCACCTGCAACATAAGAAGTACCAGCTACATATTCAGTTTCTATTGGCGTCGGCGTCGGAGTCGGCGTCGGAGTCGGAGTCGGAGTCGGCGTCGGCGTCGGCGTCGGAGTCGGAGTCGGA
>Ga0209396_1003106_pt1 | contig 17006 bp, 16 predicted proteins | sample GOMGulsemesocosm_6_FD_184638 | JGI IMG/M metagenome (GOLD analysis project Ga0209396, IMG submission 184638) | Methane-oxidizing microbial communities from mesocosms in the Gulf of Mexico - GOM8C Gulf of Mexico (SPAdes) (version 2) | ecosystem: Environmental > Aquatic > Marine > Cold seeps...
AATTTAAACAATCACATTGGCGTACCATTAACCTTACTATCCATGGATTCATCTACAGAAATTGGGATTGTTGAAATGGGCGCAAATCATTTCAATGAAATAGAATTACTAGCTGAAATTACCAACCCAGACTTTGGATACATTACTAACTTCGGAAAAGCACACTTAGAAGGATTCGGAAGCCTTCAGGGTGTTATAAAAGCAAAAAGCGAGCTATACCACAATTTAAGAAAAAACAATAAAATCGCTTTTGTAAATTCCGACAACATTGAACAAGTTAATCAATCAAAAGAAATCAATAGTTTTACCTTTTCAGAAAACAACAACTCAAACACAACAATTCAATTCTCAAAAACAACACCTATAGTAGAGGTTCTATACAAAAAGCATTATATAAAAAGTAACCTTATAGGAAGTTATAATTTTACAAATATTGCTGCGGCTATAAGCATAGGAGAATACTTCAATGTAAACACTTCGGACATCATAAATGCCATAGAAAGTTACATTCCAGACAATAACAGATCACAGCTTATCAGTAAAAACTCTAACGAAATAATACTTGACGCTTACAATGCAAATCCTACAAGCATGAAAGCAGCTTTAGATAGCTTTAATCAACTAGAAACAAAAAACAAAGCATTGTTTATTGGAGACATGTTTGAACTAGGAAATACCAGCAAAGCAGAACATCAAAGCATCGTAAATTACATTGAAACACTAAATATCGAACAATGTCACATTTTAGGAGAAGAATTCAGCCAAACAAATCACAGCACTAAAATTAAATCGTACCGTGATTATAATGCGTTTTCTGACAAATACAATGAATCACTAGCCAATCACACCATATTAATAAAAGGCTCAAGAGGAATGGCCTTAGAACGGATTTTAAATTTACTTTAAAGAAATAAAAAAAGCGTTACAATTTGTAATGCTTTTTTTGTGGGTCATAGTGTAATTAAGTCTGCCATAAATTTAAGATTTCATAACTAATTACTCGTATGGGCTTGGATAAAAGTTTTCAGTATGGATTTTAGAGCACTAGAGAAGAATTTACAAACCTAGTGGTTCTATCAGAGTGAATTACTTAACTTAATTAGAAGCTTCTTAGATCTCTTTAAACAAGAAAAGACAGCCATTACTGACTGTCTTTTATAAATATTTATTTTTCAAAAGCAATTATGAAACCGATAAACTTCTACTTTTTATAATAGACCATGCTCCATTTTTTCTCTCTAGATAAAATAAAACGGTATTTCCTGATAATTTGCCCATTGAATAGGAAACTACAACTAAGGCTTCATTTTTATTATCATTGTATTTAATATTTGACATTTTCAAAACCCCATTATAATCATCGTAAATTGTTGAATATTTTAAATCTTCTTCTGAAAATATTTTAAATGAAAGACTATTACGCCCAAATAATGTTTCACTATCTAAAATTTCATTGGAAATATGATATTCTATTTCTCCTTTATTAATTTTATTAATAAATAAAAGCTCTTTATTTTTAAACTCAAAACTTATCAATTTAGATGAAACAGCTATATTTAAGGGGACATTTTGCAGTGAATCTAATATGCTCTTACTAATCTCATTATTATCTTCACCAATTACAGTTGGGGGTGGGGGTGGCATGGGATGTACAATAGAATTTATAACCACATCATAAATATTTCTGTCCGTATTAGTTGATCTACATGAAAATAAAAAAATAAAAAAAATAGATATATATATTAGTCGCATGTCAAAGATGTATTTGATTCTACTATTACTCTATAATCAGAATAGATTGTGTTTTCTTCCATAGAAAGTAAGTTCATAACATCCCATATTCTTAGTCCATCCCAAGCATATGATTTATAATAATCTATAGGATATGAGTAACTGTCTAATTTTCTTAGTGCTGAAGCAATTGGATTTATATAATGTTCTGTCATATAAATATGCTCAATATTTCCTTCACTATATAATGCTTTATAATATTTATAAAGCTGAAGTATTCTTGGTCTATCATTTACATCTTCAGTAGGAGCTTGTAGTAAAACATATCTTGAAATTTCTGCATGTATAGCTTCATGAAGTATCAAAGCTGCAGTGTCAAGAACACTACCTGTTGTATCTTCTATTATTAAGTTAACCACACCAGTTGTTGCGATATTAGAGTCATCACAACAAGCATCATCTGTATTTTCACAGTTCCCTTTTATAATCCTCATATTTAATTTTGGGTCACTAATAAAATTACCAATAGTAGCTTTAAACAAATTGCTATTAGACGCTTTTAATTTGTCATAGACACACTTAAGTTTAACGTCATTAACAAAAGATTCATCTAATATCAGTTCATTTTCAAAATCAACTTGACCATCGTCAATACCATCTTTATCTAAAGCTTCAAAAGCTAATTGAGCAAAATCTGAATCACCTCCATCTGTTAAGTAATTTTCTAGTCTTAATTTAATGATAGTTTGGTCTGAGTGATTTACCCAACAAATTTCATCGTCAGTTAATACTAGGTTTGATAGAGGTGCAGTTAATGTAGGATTGCAATCTTCAATTTCATCGCAAATTATATCGCTAGAAATACAATCAACGATTATAATAGAATCATCGGAACCGCCATCATTTAGGTTTGGATCTCCTCCTGTAGGGTCTCCTCCAGTAATATCACCTCCATCTCCACCACCAGGATTATTACATGTAATTAATGAAGTATGTGTATAACCTGCAGTTGCTTCACTACTGGTACCTATTAATTCGCAATCAGGGTCTCCATATAAATGACCATCAACAGTACATGGATTCCCTGAGATCCATGAACTCTCATACCAACAATCATTATCAAAGTATATTTTTTCAAATGTATTTTGTGAAAATGTACCGTTTTCTAATAGCAAATAATTCACCTTACCCTCTAAATCAACAAAATCTTCATTGTAGATCATTTCTATTTCTTCTTCACTTACCTCATAATGAATTAAATAATCTTTATATGTTCCATCAGGCTGTAAAGAAATTAAAATATTCTCTAAACCCGCTCCGATAGGAGTATTTACAACAGGAAATGTATACGAATGATAGTCGTAACCTCTAGTTGTATCTGTATATAACATTGCGTAATCAGTTTCAATTTCTATTCCTGTTACTTCGTCAAGAACTGTTCTGCTAAGCGTTTTTCTTGATGCTTTTGTTGATTTAGAGGGTAAGCTTGTCTACAATTTCACTATTAGATTGTATTTCTTCCTTTGAAATTTTAATCACACTAATAGGTCGTAATGTTAGAGCTTCATTTTTTTGATTTGATATCTCATCATCCTTTTGACAACTTACGAGTGTTAAAGAAATTCCTAAAAGGAACACTCCGAGTTTTACATAGTTTTTAAATGCTTTCTTCATAGTTAATTTTTGTTAGTTAATTGTGTTAACTTTTATACAAACCTACCTACTCTTTCAACACAATACTACTCAAAATGAGTGTACTATACTTTTGATTGAGTAAACTAAGTACTGTAATTAGCAAACACCATATTACAACGCAAAACTAGAGTAATTATTATAAATTTGAGCTCATGTAATTTGGGTATTTTACACTCATCACAATTAGTGATAATTCAGCTCTACAACTACAAGTTCCTATTTACTCATTTATGTTACCCATTATTTTAAAGTATTTTTCAATTTCTTTACTTCCTCACTAACCTTATTCTTCACCACCTTAGCATAATGCTCTTGTGTAACAGTAATTTTACTATGCCCTAACAGCTCTGACACAATCTCCATAGGAACTCCATTCAAGAGTAATACAGTGGTTGCAAAGGTTTTTCTAGCAATATGATGTGTTAGCTTCTTTTCTATCCCTACAAGGACTGCAATCTCCTTCAAATAAGAGTTAAACTTTTGATTAGAAATGCTAGGTAATACCATATCAGAACCCTCTTCTTTGTACTTGTCAAGAATAACCTCAGCTTGTGGCAACAATGGAATAGCTAAAGGCTCATTAGTTTTCTGCCTAATCATGTTAATCCATAAATTGCCATCAAATCCAACAGTAATATGACCTGTTCTTAAACTAGCCATTTCTTGATAAGCTAGTCCTGTATAACAGCAGAAAATGAACATGTCTTTTATTTGTTGCAACCTCTTTTGAGTAAAGTTGTGATTCATTAATTTCTTTAACTCTACATCAGTTAAATACACAATAACCCCTTTGTATTTCTTATTCTTATACAAGCTAAAAGGATTCTTCTGTAAATAGTTCTCATCAATAGCAAATTGAATCATCTTTTTAACTCGTTGCATATTCCTGTAAATGGTTGCTTGCCTTAACTTCTTTTCAGTTTTCCAATAGTACTCTAAACCCTTGATAAATTTTAAATCTAATTGTTCTAGCTTTAAATCAGACTTCTTGTACTTACTTTTAATGAACTCTGACACCTTACCCCTACTTTCTACATACCTACTCCATGAAAGCTGGTTTAAGTCAATGCCAACTAGCTTTTTCATCTTCTCATTATGTAAGTCACAAGCTCCTAGAATTGTTATTTCTGTCTTTACATCTTCTCCCATGAACTTCTTGTAAATGTCATCTACATCAAACTCATTAGGTAAAACTTGTAGCATTAAAAAAGCCTCATTAATCTTTTGACTAATAAGGCTTAATTGTGTGTTGATGATGTTGTTTTCTGCATTAGGAAGCTTAGCTTCTTGCTTAGAACTACTCCAATCTTCTGGATTAATAAACAATCCTGTTGAGAATATTTTCCTCTTCTTTTGATAGGTCATTCTACACCTTATAGGACATAGTCCTTTCTTATTCATTTTGTTTCTTTGTATTACGAATAATACAGTGATTTTATAATTATTCATAAGTCTGTGTGTTAAAATTAATAATGGGTGCCCCGAAGATAAATTGGGTACCTTTAGCATACCCTAGAAAGGCATACTTTACTTAAATAATGGATTGGATGGAATTAATGGATAGAACCCTAAAAAGCTTGTGAAGTACTACAAATGCTATAAACCACAAAAAACCTATAGTTTCCTATAAGTTTTTTGTGGGTCATGAGGGATTCGAACCCCCGACCCCCTCGGTGTAAACGAGGTGCTCTGAACCAACTGAGCTAATGACCCTTATCAATAAATACAATCAAGAACTAAAGTGGGCAATAAGGGATTCGAACCCCTGACCCCCTCGGTGTAAACGAGGTGCTCTGAACCAACTGAGCTAATTGCCCTAGTAACTGATTGCGGGTGCAAATATAACATCAATTTTTAAGTCTGCAACTATTTTGAAGTGAAATTTCAAATAATTTCTGCAACAACAAATGTACTCCCTCCAACATATATAACATCCTGAGGCCCCGCATTAGCTTTCGCACAACTAAGCGCTTCATTAACAGACAAATATTCTTTTCCAACCAAACCAAACTGCACTGCCTTTGCAAACAACTTTTCAGATGGCATCGCCCTTGAAATTTTTGGTGCACAAAAATAATACTGTGCATTTTTAGGCAATAACGGAAAAATCCCATCCATTTTTTTATCAGAAACTACACCAAAAACAATATGCAAACCATTAGTCACCTCCCGCGTTAATTGACCCATCGTAAGTTTTAATCCTTCTGCATTGTGGGCTGTGTCACAAATTATTTTTGGTTCTTCTTGTAAAATTTGCCATCTTCCTAATAAACCTGTATTAGAAACCACGTTTAGTAGGCCGGCAACAATATGTTCTTCAGAGAGATTGAAATTTTCGAGCTGCCTAAGTGTAGTAACAACTCCCTTACTATTATGAGATTGATAATTCCCTAACAAATCAGTTTTATACTCCTTTACTGATTCGTCGTCTGCAAAAAACAACTTCGCCTTTACTTCAGTTGTTTTATCAATAAAAACATCTTTTATTTCTGATTGTGTTTCACTAATTACGACCGGTACATTCATTTTAATAATCCCTGCTTTTTCCGCAGCAATACTCTTTAAACTATTACCCAAAAAAGCTGTATGATCAACCCCTATATTGGTAATTAACGAAACCTCAGGCGTAATAATATTTGTAGCATCAAGCCTCCCTCCCAAACCTACTTCTATAATAGCAATATCAACTTTTTCACTTAAAAAGTAATCAAAAGCCATCCCTACAGTCATTTCAAAAAAAGACAGTGAGTTCTCCTCAAAAAAAGACTGATGTTCTTTCACAAAACTCACAACATCAGATTCTGAAATCAACTCACCATTTACTTTTATACGCTCTCTGAAATCTTTCAAATGCGGAGATGTATATAGGCCAACTTTATATCCAGCTTCTTGCATAACAGACGCTAACATATGACTAGAAGACCCTTTTCCGTTAGTTCCCCCAACATGAATACTTTTAAATTGCTCATGTGGATTTCCTAGATACTCAGCTAACTTACTAATGTTTGACAAATCGGCTTTATAAGCTGATTTACCTACTTTTTGATAGACTGGTAACTGGTTGAATAACCATTCCAATGTTTCCGTATAATTCATAACTCTTATTTAACACTTCTAATCAACAAAAAAGTCATGAATACTCAAATTTTTAATTATTTGCGCACCCATGACTGTTATCTATTTTTAAATATTTTTTATCGAAGACTAAAGTTATATATAATCTTACCCATTTGTTTTTCTGGGGCATTAGCAGCCGCTTGCCATTTGGTTTTTAATGCAGCTTCCTTTGCTCTATTTAACAAACAAGCATCTGTAGTTGTACTTCCTTTTGTTCCGGGTGTAGCTGAAATAACCTTTCCTGAACGATCAACTTTTATAGAGACCACAACCCTTCCTTCCTTACTACAAGTATAAGCAGGGGCAGGTCGGCGTAATGGCAATCGACCTATTAGATCATAATTTCCACCAGAACCATTCCCTGGATTCGTATAGTAACCTGGTGCATTAGGATCACCATTATCATTTCCTTTATCTCCAGCCTCTTCATCATCACCTTCACTACCACTTACCTTACCATCAGCAGGCGGCCCATTCAACACACTCGACAATGCGTCTTGCGTAGATTGATCTGGTTTTGGCGGAGCTGGTTCTTCTTTCGGAGTTTCTTTTGGCTCCTCCTTTGGAATTTCCTTTGGCTCTTCTTTAGGTGTTTCTTTTGGAACTTCTTTTACAGGAGTTATTACCGGAACATCTTCTACCGTTTCTTCTGTAATCACATCCTCAACAACTTCTTCAACTGGAGTTTCAATTATTTCTTCTACAGGTTCAACTATTGGCTCTTCAACTGGCTCCTCAGGAACTACTTCTTCTACTGGTTGCGTTTTAATTTCTTCCAACGGTTGATCATCACCTTTCCCTAAATCAGTAGTTCCAAAATTCACCTCCATACCATATTCTTCTGGAGGATCCTGATATTCAAATGCTGAATGAAAAAACATCCACAAAAACAGGATAAAAACAGTCAGAAACGTTAATATCGCTGCCCGTTTTTCATTTTCATCTTTAAATAGCTTTTTCATATTATACTTTTTTACTTAGACCTTACAGCTAAAGTAGATTTAATCTTATTTCTATTTGCAATATCCATAACATACACAAAGTCTTTCAACTCTACTGTTTCTTCAGCTCGCAAAACAATACTTGGCTTTTCCAAATCACCAATCTTATCTAATATATATGCTTCTAATCTATTTTTAGCTACTTTTTCGCTATCTACATAATAATCCAAATCCTTAGTAATACTTACTGATAAACTCTTAGACTGTGTTGTTTTACCTCCTGATTTTGGCAATAACAAATCAATTGCATTTGCAGATACCAAAGTAGACGCAATCATAAAAAATACCAATAACAGAAATACGATATCTGTCATTGAGGACATGTTAAATTCTGGCGTAACTTTATTTCTTCCTCTTATATTCATAGTCTATAAAATTTTAAGCTGGTTCGTTTAATAAATCAAAGAACTCTAATGAATTCGCTTCCATTTTATAAATAATCTTATCCGTTTTCACAACCAAATGGTTATACGCCATATAAGCCACAATTCCCACTACCAGTCCAGCAACAGTTGTTGTCATTGCCGTATACAACCCACCAGCAAGTGTTTTTATATCAATATTACCTCCTGAATTTGCTATCTCAAATATTGATATAATCATTCCAATAACCGTTCCAAGAAATCCAATCATCGGTGCTACACCAGAAATAGTTGCTAGTACACTAACATTTTTTTCTAATTTGTAAATCTCTAACCTTCCTGCATTTTCAATTGCCGTATGAATATCCTCTAAAGGCTTCCCGATTCTAGAAATTCCTTTTGCTATTAAAGCTGAAACAGGTGATTTATCCTGTGCGCATAATAAATTTGCTGCTTCTATTTTCCCACTAGTTACATGATCTTTAATTTGATTCATGAAATTACCATCAACCTTAGCTCCTTGCTTAATTGCTAACAAACGCTCAAAATAAATATATAATGCAACTACTAATAAAATAAATAACATTCCAATAATTATCTGCCCCCCAAGACCTCCTTCATTTATCAAATTAATAATGGATAGTGTTTTTTTCTCTACAACTTCTCCTTCTAGGTTTTCAGCAACTTCTTGAATAGTTAGCGACATATGTTCTCTTTTTTTATGTGATTATTATTATACAAACGAAAATACAAATAGTAAATTGTTTTTATCTTAAAATTTGTTAAAATAAAAAGCCATTCAAATATGAATGGCTTTTTATTTATAAGTTACATTGAAACGAGCCAATGCCGTAATCTATTTTTAACTATTAAGCTCCTACCAATCCTCTAACAAAAATAAAAGTTATAGATCCTACAACAAACCCTATAAAAGCTAGCCACGTTATGTTTTTAAAATACCAGAAAAAAGAAATTTTCTCCATACCCATAGCCACAACACCAGCTGCAGACCCAATAATCAACATACTACCTCCTGTACCAGCAGAGAATGCGATAAAGTGCCATAATGGATCATTCAATTCATTTTGGAACATTCCTAAACTTGCCGCCACTAAAGGTACATTATCAATAACTGCTGAGCCTATACCTAACAACATAACTACAACATCCGAATTTGGTATAGTAGTATTTAAATTTTCTGCAAAATGAAACAACATCCCTAAGCTTTCTAATGCCGCTACCGCCATTAATATCCCAAAGAAAAACAACACACTAGGCATCTCTATTTTTGATAATGATTTATGCACTGGACTATGATGACCAGTATCTTCAGCATGATCTCCTAAAGTAGATATTTTGAATTGTTTTGTACTAAATATTTCAGCGAACGCACACACAACACCTAATGACAACATCATACCAACATATGGAGGCAAATGTGTAATTGTTTTAAATAATGGAACAAATAAAATCATTCCCAATCCTAAATACAACATAACTGAACTATATGTAGTATCATGAATTTCAGCAGGTTTCACTACAATCTCTTCCTCTAAATCACCTTTAAATGGTTTTGTTAAAGAAGCTATAAAAGTAGGGACAGCCATACATACTAATGAAGGAACTAATAAATATGTTATTAACATGTCTGTAGTTACCTTATTACCTATCCAAAGCATTGTAGTTGTTACATCACCTATTGGAGACCATGCCCCACCAGCATTTGCTGCAACAATAATCATACCCGCAAACCAAATACGAGTCTCTTTTTTATTAATTATTTTCTGTAAAATTGTTATTAAAACAATAGTTGCTGTTAAGTTATCAATAATTGCAGAAAGTATAAATGCTAAGAAAGCAAATATCCATAATAGTCTTTTCTTATTCTTAGTTTTAATGTAACTTTTAAAAGTCGAGAACCCATCAAAATAATCAATGATTTCAACAATCGTCATTGCACCAAGCAAGAAAAATAAAATTTCAGCTGTTTTACCTAAATGATGAAGAAGTGTTTCTTCCATTAAATGTAGTTTCGCCTCATGACCTAAAGCACCAAATGTTTCAAGAAGTTTATGCTGTCCAGAATCAAACCAATATTGAAAATCATCAATCCCAAAAGCAACTGCTGCCCAACATATAGCCATCATAACAACAGCCGGTATTAGCTTGTCTATTTTTAAATTATGCTCTAGTGTAATTGCTAAATATCCTAATACGAATATTACTACTATAAATACTTCCATCTTATTTTATCTTAATTTATTTTTCAACCTATTTATACTAATTGCTTTAATGCAATTTCGAATGCTGTTTTACATATCTCTGTTTTACTACTATTATTACCATGCGTTTTAGTTAACGCATTTTTGATAATATTTGATGTATCATCAAATATTGCTTTATCCAACATTGGCAATTCAACTCTTGCTTCCATTAAGTAAGCAAAAACTCTGGCAATACCACAATTCGAAATAAAATCTGGCAACAAACTTAAATGTTTATCTGTATATTCCATAATTGGACCAAAGAAAATTTCTTTATCCGCAAAAGGTACATTAGCACCTGGAGAAATAACTTCCAATCCAGTATCAATCATTTTTTGCACTTGATCTTGAGAAACCAACCTTGAAGCTGCAGCTGGAACAAATATTTCGGCTGGTAAGCTCCATATTTTTTCATTTATTTCCGAAAAAGGAATCATGTTTTCTGACACCAATTTATTTCCATCTTTATCTAAAAACAAAGCTCTCATTTCTTCCATAGAAAATCCTTCTTCATTTATCAACCCACCTTCTCGATCGATAATACCGACAACTTTGGCTCCTAATTGTGTTAAATAATATGCTGCGGCAGAACCTACATTACCAAATCCTTGCACGATTGCTCTTTTACCAACAACGGAACCTCCATAAATATCATAATAATGTTTCACTGCTTCAGCAACACCATAACCAGTTAACATATCAGCCACAGTATACTTTCGTGATAAATCTGGAGAAAAAGTTTCGTCTTCAATAACTTTAATTACTCCTTGACGTAACTGACCAATTCTATTTATTTTATCTGCTTCTGTTGGCTTAAAATGTCCGTTGAATATTCCTTCCTGCGGGTGCCAAACTCCACAGTTTTCAGTAATGGGAATTACATCCTTATCGGCATCAACATTTAAATCTCCTCCAGTACCGTAATAATGTTTTAATAACGGAGTTACTGCTTTATACCAACGTTCTAAAACGCCTCTTTTTCTTGGGTCATTAGGATCAAAGTTAATTCCTGATTTAGCTCCACCAATTGCAGGTCCGGAAACTGTAAACTTCACTTCCATCGTTTTTGCAAGCGACAAAACTTCATTTTTATTTAATCCTTTACGCATACGTGTCCCACCACCGGCAGCACCACCACGCAAGGAATTAATTACTGTCCATCCTTCTGCATCTGTTACCTGATCTTTCCAATGGAAAACTATTTCTGGTTGTTTTTCTTCGTATTTTTTTAGTAAATCTTTCATGTATAATTTCTTTAACTTTTAGTGTAAAATTGAAATGTCAAATTTTCTTATTTGACTAATCTGAAGTATAATTTTATATCTATCCCCTTGGGGAGTTAAAGCTGTTCCATTTACGAAGTTTTTAAAATAAAGGCCAAATATAATAAACTAAAACGACTTCTTAATCAAGAAATATATTTCCTGATGAATGATTCTTTTCTGCACCAGTAACCGAAGCCAATACATTAACCTCATCTCTTAATTTTAACACTCCCAAAAAACCAAAAATTAGCGCTTCTTTATATTCTACTATTTCTGGTTTAGGGATATTTATTTTAACCGACGAAAATGCTTTAATACGCTCCATTAAAAATAAATTATACACCCCTCCTCCCGTAAATAAAGCGGATGATTTTTCTCCTACTAATACTTTTGCTATTTGGATTGCTGCATGCTCAACAAAAGTTCGCAAAACATCCTTTATGGACAATCCACAAGAATCAATTAAAGGAATAGTTACTGATTTCACCCATTCCAAGCCTAATGATTTAGGAGGCGATTGCTTGTAAAAATTTAAATCGTTTAATTTTTCTAAAAGTAATTGATTAACCTCTCCTGAAAAAGCCAACGCTCCTTTGTCATCATATGAAACTCCCGTTTTTTGTATGTAATGATTTAGTACGATATTTACTGGGCAAATATCATACGCTATCCTTTCACTATTTAACTCGGTAGAAATATTAGAAAAACCACCCAAATTTACACAATAGGTATAATCAGAAAACAACAAATCATCCCCAATTGGAACTAATGGCGCTCCTTGACCTCCCAACTGTACATCCTGCACTCGAAAGTCGCAAACTACATTTTGATTAATCAGTTGTGACAACTCCTTTAAATTTCCAATTTGTAAAGTGAGTTTATTTTCTGGTTGATGTAAAATTGTATGACCATGTGAACACACCACATCAATATTTTTAAGCTGATTTTTTTCAACAAAAACATTTATTACTTCAGCTAACAATTCAGTATACGACAAATTTAAACCTTCAAGTTGAGTTTTAGAATACCCAACTCCATCCCTAAGTTTAGTTTCCCAAACAACATCGTAAGGAACAGTTTCTGCACAGATAATTTTATAAGACCATTGTTCATCCTTTTTAAAATGAATATACGCTAAATCAATACCATCTAAAGATGTTCCGGACATTACTCCTACCACAAAGTATTCTTGTTTTTTCATAGTCATTACACTAATATTATATAAACATACAAATATACAGGATATGAATCGAGGCACATCTGATGGATTCATTAAAATTAGAATTTAATAATTCGCAATAAAATCGTATATTTGGACTTTCTTTTTAAAAAATTCACAACAAAAACACATATAATGGACTTTAATCTTACAGAAGAGCATATAATGATTCGTGATGCCGCAAGAGACTTTGCTCAAACTGAATTATTACCAGGAGTTATCGAAAGAGATAACAAACAAGAATTCCCACAGGAATTAGTTAAGAAAATGGGAGATTTAGGTTTCTTGGGAATTATGGTAGATCCTAAATATGGAGGAAGTGGAATGGACGCTATTTCTTACGTATTAATTATGGAAGAATTATCTAAAATTGATGCTTCTGCCTCTGTTATGGTTTCTGTAAACAATTCATTAGTATGTTATGGATTGGAAGCTTATGCTACTGAAGTTCAAAAAGAAAAATACTTAACAAAATTAGCTACTGGTGAATACTTAGGGGCATTTTGTTTATCAGAACCTGAAGCTGGATCTGATGCAACTTCACAAAGTACAACAGCTATTGATAAAGGAGATCATTACCTTTTAAACGGAACAAAAAACTGGATTACAAGTGGTGGTCGTGCTGATGTGTATTTGGTTATCGCACAAACTGATCGAGAAAAAGGACATAGAGGTATTAATGCTTTTATTGTTGAAAAAGGAATGGAAGGGTTTCATGTTGGGCCAAAAGAAGACAAACTAGGAATTAGAGGTTCTGATACACATACATTACAATTTAATGATGTAAAAGTTCCTAAAGAAAATAGAATTGGTGAGGATGGATTTGGATTCAAATTCGCTATGAAAACTTTAGCTGGTGGACGTATTGGTATTGCTTCCCAAGCATTAGGTATTGCTTCTGGAGCTTATGAATTAGCTTTAAAATATTCTAAAGAGCGTAAAGCTTTTGGAACTGAAATTTGTAACCATCAAGCAATTGCTTTTAAATTAGCCGATATGCATACAGAAATTGAAGCTGCACGTATGTTGGTAATGAAAGCTGCATGGGATAAAGACCAAGGAAACAACTACGATATGTCTAGCGCAATGGCAAAACTATACGCTTCACAAGTAGCTATGACACACACTGTTGAAGCAGTGCAAATACATGGAGGTAACGGTTTTGTAAAAGAATATCATGTAGAACGTTTAATGCGTGATGCTAAAATCACTCAGATTTATGAAGGAACTTCTGAAATTCAGAAAATTGTAATTTCAAGAGGAATTATAAAAGGATAAATTTCTTTATATAATATTATATAAAAAAAGACCGCTACTAAGCGGTCTTTTTTATTTAACATCATTTCTATCTTTTACTGAAAAATGAGAATTCCAGTATATAAAATTTCAATATCTACCACTGAAGGTTGATTTACCGAAATCAAGTTTCCTGTACTCACTAACTGCCCTTTTAGCTCATTTTGCGGATTCACAATTATATTATTTGTTCCTCTATGAAAAATTGTTACTTCATTAGCTATTAAACTAGCTCCGTTGAAAACTCCGTCACCGGCTGCAAAACTGACATTTAAACTTTCAGTAATCCCGCTTATATTGAAAGTCGTTAAATTATTTCCGACTACCTTTATACTTTGCGAATTTAATTCCAAATTAATTGTTCCGACAGCTATAACAGACGGATCATGATAATCTTCCGATAAAATTTCAATATTTGAATAATTCAATACCCCATCTGAATTAACATTAAACTGCGTAGAGCTTATTATTTCTGTAATATTTGGAGCTGTGACATATACTTTTGTAACATTGTAATCACGTACAAGATTACAGGTGTTATTCTCTGTTAAAACCAACTGCTCATCCATTACAAATGCGGACACATCATTTAACAAATTCTCTCCTGTTTCAATGACAACTTTTTGAACTGGTCCTTCTTTTAAAATAAGCGCAACATCTCTATTTATTTTAATTCTAGAGAAGCTTGCAACTTCTATTTCTTGTGTAATAATTGTTCCGGTTTTCTGAAAACAATCGTTTGCATTTTCACTATCACAAGCTAGTAGTAATACACCTATAAATATAATTAATACTTTTTTCATGTGTTTATTTTTTATTTTTTTGTAGTCACACGTAACCTTTAATCTTTAAAATAATTATTCCTGGGGAGCTTATTAATTATTTTAATCATGTCGGTTTCATAATTTTAAATTACAATCTCACTCCCACTCCAAACTCCAATGCTTCTGCGGCAGCTCCATGAGCTTTTAATGTTGCTGAACCGAAAAATCGTTTTCCAAAATATCGCTTCAATCCAATGCGCTCATAAATTCGCGTTTCAAATTCATAAGGATAATACACATAATACCCAAATTGAGTAATTAACGACATTTTATTTATAAATAATTCGTGGCCCACAAAAACCCCTACTCGCTTATAATCCGTATCTGGAGAAACTTCCTTTTCTGGGTAAGCAATTGAGTTATAACGTATTTCTTCTTTTAAAAAATTAGAGAAAAAACCATCAACACCAACTTGTATAGCACTTACATTCCCTATACGTTTATCAGCATAAAAAGAAGCTACATAAAATGGATACTGTTTGGTCCCAATTACATCGCCTTGATTAATACCTCCTCTAAAAGTTATATTATAACGTATTGGCTCTCTAACACGTAAAGAATCCTTTTCTCTATGAATATAATTGTGTTCCGTTTCTTTTTCCAAATTATAAGTCACACCTATATTTGCTGATATCGTATTAATGCTTGTATTAGGCGCTTTTATATTAGCATTGGAATAATGCGTTAATGTTACTCCAGCCTGAATTCCGAAAGGAGATTTAAACAAACGTTCTTTTTTATAATTTAACATCATGTATGTACTACTCAATAATCGCGTCCCAAAAGCCACATTTCTATTATTCGTAACTCTATCATATGGGTCGGTAGCATAAGCTACACCTTGCCCCATACGGAATATTATGTTTCGCTTTAAAAAATAAAAATTATAATGGGCGTATAATGAATAGTTAGCTCCTAAATATTCATTTTTTAAATCTTGATATATAAAAGAAGCACCTACATCAGGATAATTAAATCGTTCTTCCCATTTTTGTTTCCCAAAAGTTTTTCTATTCCAACTTACTAGTACTCCTTCAGGATGCCCTGTTATCAAATGTAATATGTTAGAGTTATGATTAGCAATAACCCCATACATGTAATTTACATCAATGGTAGAAACCTGAGTATCTTTTTCTTCTTGGGAAAAAGAAAGCAAACTAAAACACCATAATAAAAGTATAACTATTTTTATTTTCATCCCACCTGTGGGTTTAACTCCCTAGACACACTTTAAACGGAACGTATTTTTGTTAAATTCCATTTCCAGTATGTTTTAATTAAGGGCATTGGTTTATATCACGGCAAATATAACCAATTAAACCTTTTAACAATTAGCAACATCAATAAGCAAATAGCTTACTAACAAACAGATATAAAAAATTGCTTTTTCAAAATTGTGATTTAGTAGCTTTTTTATCATTATTTTGTGTATTTTCGCGCACTGATTTAGGAGAGCATATTTGTAAAAATTTCGTTCTTCTTTTAGAATTAAAATATTATTAATTGGATTTACAATCCGAGTTTCACCTCAAATAGTGAAATAAAAAACAAAATAGCTATGAACGCAGCACTTAAAAGAACATTTGATGTTTTAATAGAAATTCCAAAAGGAAGTAGAAACAAATACGAATACGATTTTGATTTAGGAAAAATACGTTTTGATAGAATGTTATTTTCTTCTATGATGTACCCTGCTGATTACGGTTTTATTCCTGAAACATTAGCATTAGATGGTGACCCATTAGATGTATTAGTATTAGGTAATGAACCAACATTCCCAATGTGTGTTATGGAAGTTAAGCCAATCGGTGTTTTCCATATGGCAGATGAAAAAGGTCCAGATGAAAAAGTTATCTGTGTACCTGTTTCTGATCCTATCTGGAATAACTTAAATGATTTATCAGATTTGAATCCACATTTAGTTAAAGAAATCACTCACTTTTTCCAAGTTTATAAAGATCTTGAAAAGAAGCAAGTTGATATTGGTGGATGGGGAGATGCTCAAGAAGCATACGACATTTTAGACAAGTGTATTGAGCGTTACGAAACTAGCGAGCACAAAACAAACGGAGACTTTACAATCTAGTGTTTTTCCAATACAATAAAAAAAGGCGATACTCATTTGAGTATCGCCTTTTTTTTTATCTCATTGATTTTTAATACTTTTAGAAGAACTAATCTTTTAAACCAATAAAAATTTATGGAATCAATGATGATTTACATGCCAATTGC
>Ga0209396_1003114_pt1 | contig 16978 bp, 13 predicted proteins | sample GOMGulsemesocosm_6_FD_184638 | JGI IMG/M metagenome (GOLD analysis project Ga0209396, IMG submission 184638) | Methane-oxidizing microbial communities from mesocosms in the Gulf of Mexico - GOM8C Gulf of Mexico (SPAdes) (version 2) | ecosystem: Environmental > Aquatic > Marine > Cold seeps...
AGGTATAGACCACATTCGCTTTGAACATTTGCCAAAAATGCGTATTGCCAAGCAAGGTAAAAATGTTACCCAAATGCACTATGCCAAGCAGGGAATTATCACCCCTGAAATGGAGTATATTGCCATTAGAGAAAACCTGAAACGCGAACAAGTTAAAGACGACATTTTACTAAAACAACATCAAGGCGAAAGTTTTGGTGCTAGCTTGCCAGAGCAAATCACCCCTGAGTTTGTTCGTGATGAAGTCGCTCGTGGCCGCGCTATCATTCCGGTAAACATCAATCACCCTGAATGTGAGCCAATGATCATCGGTCGTAATTTTCTTATTAAAGTTAACGCAAATATTGGTAATTCAGCAGTAACGTCCAGTATTGAAGAAGAAGTTGAAAAACTAGTTTGGTCGGCTAAATGGGGCGCTGACACGGTTATGGATTTATCTACCGGAAGAAATATCCATGAAACACGTGAGTGGATTTTACGTAACTCTCCCGTGCCTATTGGCACTGTTCCCATTTACCAAGCATTGGAGAAAGTGAATGGAGTTGCAGAAGATTTAACTTGGGAAATTTTTCGCGATACCCTTATTGAACAAGCAGAACAAGGTGTTGATTATTTTACTATTCATGCAGGTGTTTTATTAAGATATGTACCGATGACCGCCAAACGAGTTACAGGTATTGTTTCCCGTGGCGGCTCAATTATGGCGAAATGGTGTTTAGCGCATCATAAAGAAAATTTCCTCTACACTCACTTTGAGGATATTTGTCAGATACTAAAACAATACGATGTTTCATTTTCATTAGGTGATGGCCTGCGCCCGGGGTCTGTAGCTGATGCTAACGATGAAGCACAATTTGCTGAATTACGCACCTTAGGTGAACTAACAAAAATTGCATGGCAACACGACGTACAAACGATTATTGAAGGCCCAGGGCACGTGCCACTTCACATGATCAAAGCCAACATGACAGAGCAATTATTGCATTGTGGTGAAGCTCCTTTTTATACACTAGGCCCACTAACAACTGACATTGCGCCGGGTTATGACCATATTACCTCTGGTATCGGTGCAGCTAATATTGGCTGGTATGGTTGCGCCATGCTTTGTTACGTCACGCCAAAAGAACATTTGGGGTTACCAAATAAAGAAGATGTAAAAGAAGGTTTAATCACTTACAAGATTGCGGCTCATGCGGGTGATTTGGCCAAAGGTCATCCAGGGGCACAAATTCGCGATAATGCTATGAGTAAAGCGCGCTTTGAATTTCGCTGGTATGATCAATTTAATATCGGTTTAGATCCAGAAACCGCGAAAAAATATCATGACGAAACCCTACCGCAAGAATCAGGAAAAATTGCACATTTCTGCTCAATGTGTGGGCCAAAATTTTGCTCGATGAAAATATCACAAGAAGTACGTGATTACGCAGCAGATCTTGATAAAAAGAACAAAATTGAAATTAAGCTGCTTGATGAAACCATTGTGCTCGATGTACAGCCAACAAATATTGAGCAAGGCATGGCAGAAAAATCGGCAGAATTTATCGCAACAGGTAGTGAAATTTACCATCCGGTAAAGTGATTAATCCATGAATAAAAGTATTGGTATTGTTGGTGCAGGACTCATCGGTCGACTTACCGCCTTGTCGTTAACGCGACAAGGCTATCAAGTAACGTTAATTGATAAAGACGATAAACATGGTCATCAAAGTGCTGCTTATGCAGCCGCAGGTTTATTAACGCCTTTAGGTGAGTCACTGCATTGCCAGTCAAATATTGTCACTATGGGCTTTGCGGCATTGAAGCGCTGGCCCGACATTCTAGCTTCTTTGCAAGGGTATACCTATTTCCAACAAGCTGGCTCCGTCATAGTGAGTCATGAGCAAGACTACGGTGATTATTTACGTTTTTCTCGATTTATCAACAGCCATTATCCACAGCACAAAATACAAGGGCTGAATCGCCAGCAGCTACTAGAGCTTGAGCCAGAGCTTGGACGAAGTTTTCGTCAGGGGCTGTTTTTACCCGAAGAAGGGCAAATTGGTAATCGTAAGCTTCTAATCGCTTTGCAACAACAGCTCGAACTTGAACAAGTTACTTGGCTCACACATTCATTGGTTACAAGGATTGATAACCAAGAAAGAAATTGTCAAATAACCATTAATAACAAAAGCCTAGATTTTGATTTGGTGATTGATTGTCGAGGCACTGGAGCAAAACAGGGTGAATCCTCTGCTGAAGCGGCACCACTCAAAGGTTTAAGAGCAGTACGGGGTGAATTGTTTCAACTCTTTGCTCCTCAAGTTAATTTGACTCGCCCGATCAGATTAATGCATCCAAGGTATCAGTTGTATATTGCTCCTAAGAGCAAAGGCTTTTACGTAGTTGGTGCAACAGAGATTGAAAGTGATGATAACTCACCTATGACAGTACGCTCAGCGATGGAATTACTCAGTGCTGCCTATAGCGTGCATCCTGGTTTTGCTGAAGCGAACATTCGCCAACACGTTACTCAGTTACGTCCAGCGTTTAGTGATAATCAACCGAAAATTTTTGTTGGTAGAAGTTTAATGCAAATCAATGGTTTGTATCGTCATGGTTTTTTAATTGCTCCGATTGTATTAGCGCAAATTGAACATGCCACCACACAGTATTTTTCTAGTATGCAACTGCAACCGAGTGAGTTTTCATCTTTACTACCAATCACTCAAATTGAATAATTCTGCTGGAGAACTAGTCAGAAGAATTAAACCAGTAAATAGCAATATCATTAAATAAGTATTAATTATGAATATATATATAAACGGTCAATCGATGCAGTTAACCAGCACAGATAATTTGACTGTCGCACTGCAATCATTTCTATCAACCGAGCAGCAACAGTTGAGTTATGCCGTGGCACTAAACGGCGATTTTATTGGTAAAAATCAATATGGGTCTACTTTGCTAAGTACGGGTGATTCGATAGATATTTTATTTCCAATACAAGGAGGTTAATCATGAGTTTGTCAATATACGGTCAACAGTTAGACAGTCGATTACTTATTGGAAGTGCTTTATATCCATCACCTGAAATAATGAAAAAAGCCATTCTTGCAAGTCGTTCACAAGTGATCACATTGTCATTAAAAAGACAAAACCCCCAAGAAAATTCCGGACAAAAAATTTGGCAATATATTCAAGATATTGTTAAACAAACGAGTGGGTTTCTCTTACCGAATACTGCCGGTTGTAAATCAGCTAAAGAAGCTGTCACTTTGGCTCAAATGAGTAGGGAAATATTTCAAACCGATTGGATCAAACTAGAAGTGATTGGTGATGACTACAATTTGCAACCCGACCCCATTGAATTACTTAATGCCACCGAACAGCTACTTGCTTTAGGATTTAAAGTCCTGCCTTACTGCACTGATGATTTAGTGATTTGCCAACGTTTATATGATCTTGGTTGTCAGGTGATCATGCCATGGGCTTCGCCAATAGGCACTGGCAAGGGTTTAATGAATCCCTATAATTTGGAAACAATTCGTTTGCGTTTACCCAATGCCACACTAATTCTAGATGCTGGTATTGGCAAACCCTCTGACGCGTGTATGGCGATGGAAATGGGTTATGACGGTGTGTTATTAAATAGTGCAGTCGCCTTAGCTGATAACCCAGTTGTTATGGCACAAGCTTTTGCTAAGGCACTTGAAGCAGGTGAGCTGGGTTATGTAGCAGGCATAATGCAACAGCGACAAACTGCCCATCCAAGTACACCGACATTAGATACACCATTTTGGCATCAACAATACTCATGATACTTCAAAATGTCTGCTTCAGAACGCCTGAGCGATTCATGATCAAGGCGCTTATTTTTATTAATGGTTACTCCCTTAAAAAAAGGAGCAACGATGAGCATGATTTGCTCAGGAGTTCCCGTAGGGCGAGTTTAAAAGATTTATATGCAGCGTTATGGATTTCGATAAGGGAACAACCATTATCTTCAAGCAATGCCTTGCCTCTAAACCTTTTAATTCTCGCTGAAGCAACATTTCGAGGTAACATGAGTAAAGGAACATAATATCTGTGAATCATACTAAAACGACTATTTGGACTATCTCTGGTGCCGACTGCTCTGGTGGTGCAGGCATTGCGGCTGATATTAAAACAGGCCATGTTTTAAGCGCTGAAGTTTGCCATTTAATCACAGCAAATACAGTGCAAAACTCCCAGCAATTAATCGCTCTTAACCCTGTAGCCATTGATATTTTAACCGCTCAAGTCAATGTCTTAATACAGGATAAAACACCTAAAGCAGTGAAAATAGGATTAATAGCGAATAATGAACAACTTTGCTTTATTGTAAATACTATTAGACAGTTACGTGCATTGAATACCCAATTAGTTGTGGTCTATGATCCTGTGGGCAGCGCGACTGTAGGTGGTAAATTTAATCAACTTTCAGTGCAAGACTTAAAGCCTTTGCTAAAGGTTGTAGATGTCGTTACCCCCAACTTAATTGAATCTCAATTTTTAGCGACTCTTGATGACAACAACAATGAGAACTTAGCCGTTAAGATCAAAAAACTAGGCGTAAAAAGCGTCATTATCAAAGGTGGTCATCAACAAGGAACTCATTGTGTAGATTATTGCTTACATGGTTCAGCGTTAAATCAAACGAAAATTGCTCCACCAAGCATGAATTATCAACTCAGCTCAGTGAAAATTAACACCCGCTATAGTCACGGTGGCGGCTGTTCGTTTGCTACTGCATTGGCGATTTATCTAGCCCAAGGTCATTTATTAAGAGATGCATTTACCTTGACTAAAGCATTCATTAACCAAGGTTTATCCGCACTCACTGACCAGCAAGATCACTACGGAGCATTCGAACAATTAATTCCTTCTTCACAAGGGCAGCATTTCCCTATAGTTACCGATGCACTTAACCAGCAATACCAAACATTACCTGCATTTGCTTCACTTGATTTTCCTCGTGATGGTGGAAAAAAGCTAGGCTTATATCCCGTAGTTGATTCCATTGACTGGCTTAAGCGATTATTGCCATTAGGCTTACAGATCATCCAACTTCGTCTTAAAAATAAAACCCAAGAAGAGTTGGAATCCTATATAAAACAGGCGGTTAATTTAAGTAAGCCTTATCAAACTCGTTTGATCATCAATGACTATTGGCAACTAGCCATAAAATATCACGCTTACGGTGTTCATATTGGTCAAGAAGATATCGAAACCGCTGATCTTAGCGCTATTCAAGCATCAGGCTTAAGACTTGGTATCAGTACTCATGGTTGTTATGAATTTTTACGAGCTCAGCAAATTAAGCCGTCTTATTTAGCTGTAGGTGCTATTTTTCCAACAAAAACTAAAGATATGAGCGGACAAATACAAGGAATAGAAAACTTACAGAAAATTTTAACTTTAGCCACTAACATCCCCGTTGTAGCAATTGGTGGAATTAATCATCAACGAGCAGAGCATGTATGGCGAACGGGGGTAGATGCTATAGCAGTGGTTACCGCGATTTCAGAGAGTGTAAATCCTGAGCAATCCGTGGCAGATTTTCATAAAATCTGCCACGGATGAAACTAAAACAATGACGTTATTTTAATGACGACATATATTGAGCAACCGCATCAATATCTTTAGTTGATAATTTCATCGCAATGTTACGCATCATGCTATTTTTGTCATTCGCACGAGCACCGCTACGAAACTTCTCTAATTGTACTTTTAAGTAAGTAGCATTTTGACCAGCAATTGCAGGAAATCCTGCTTTTGCCATACCACTACCATCAATTGAATGACAAGCAACACAAGCTGTTATGCCGTTTTTCATATCACCACTAATGTACAGTTTTTTACCTTTAGCATTGGCTTCAACAACTTTAGGGTTTAATGTTTGTGAAGCAAAGTATGCTGATACATTTTGAATATCATCGGCAGATAATGCGGCAACCATACCCGCCATTACCGGATCAACACGAGTTGATGATTTAAATTCAGTCAGCTGCTTAACTAAGTAATCTTCACTTTGTCCTGCTAACGAAGGATACATTGCAACAGCTGCATTACCATCTGCACCATGACATGCAGCACAAGTTGCCGCCTTTGTTTTTCCTATTTCAACATCACCAGTAAATGATTTAACGACAACAACAGGGGCTGATTTAACTTCACCAACCGCTGATGTATCAGCAAAATACGCACCTAAATTAGCAATGTCGTTACTTGATAAGTTAGCTGAAATTTGGTTCATTACTGCATTATCACGAGTATTTTCTTTAAATGCAGTTAACTGTTTTTCAATATATTGAGAATGTTGCTTAGCAAGGTTTGGGTTAATCAATACCGTACTGTTACCATCTTTTCCATGACAATCGATACAAGCTGTAATACCACGGGCTTTATCACCTGATTGATATAAACCTTTACCCGCTGCAGCGTCAGCAACATATGCTGGCTTCGCTGGAGTAGGAGCAGTCATAGGAGCAGCAACAGTTGATGAATCCTCGCCTGCTACTGGTGGAGGTGGTGGTGTACCATCAATCGAAAAACTAGCAAAATAAGCGCCTAAGTCAGCCATATCTTGTTCTGATAACGCAGCAACCATTGCAGGCATTACCGCATCAGCACGAGTACCTTCTTTAAACGCTTTAAGCTGCTTAGCAATATAATCCGCTTTTTGACCGGCTAAGTTTGGGTAGTTTCCCATGATGCCAATACCGTTTGCCCCATGACAACCAGCACAAGTTGCTGATTTAGCTTTGCCCGCTTTTACATCACCCGCAACAGCGTTAGTATGTGATAACAAACCTATTGTAAGTACAATTGAAAATAATACTGTTTTCATGGATGGCTCTCTTTATTTTAGCTAACACCTGATATTTCCATTCAAGTGGCTTAAAAGTGTGAAATTTTCCGCATTTTACACGAATCCCGCTATTGATTAATAGCGCATAAGAAAAAAAACACCAAAAAATGGTGCGATATTACTATTTAATGTTTAAAAAAAGATATAATGACTTTTTTAAATTGTTATTGGACGCCACCTTGTCAACTTCTGCTATTCATTTAAGTAAAGCCACCTTCACTCTTAGTGCGCCCGATATCCGACGTTTACCAGAAGACGGTGGTGTCGAAGTAGCATTTGCTGGTCGTTCTAATGCGGGAAAATCTAGCGCCTTAAATACCCTAACCAATCAACGCGGTTTAGCACGAGTGAGTAAAACGCCTGGTCGTACTCAATTAATTAATATTTTCGAAATAGATGAAAATAAACGCCTAGTTGATTTACCTGGTTATGGTTTCGCTAAAGTGCCGCTTGAAATGAAGAAAAAGTGGCAAAAAGCACTTGGTGAATACTTAGAGAAACGAGAAAGTTTAAAAGGCCTAGTGGTGTTGATGGATATTCGTCACCCACTAAAAGACTTAGATCGTGACCTAATTGAATGGGCTGCCGATAGCGATTTGCCTACCTTAGTCCTCTTAACTAAATCAGACAAGCTCTCTCAAGGCAAAAAAAGTGCTGAAGTATTAAAGGTTAAAAAAGATCTAAAATCACTCAATGCCGATATCAAAGTGCAAGCTTTTTCGTCACTCAAACGCACAGGTGTAGAAAGCGCAAATGATATCATCTGCAGCTGGTTAGCAAGTGCTGATGAAGAAACTACTGAAGAGCAACAAGAAAGCGAATAATTACAAACACGATCTTTTAATATTCAAAAATTAAAGAGTCGAGTGTTGGTTTGATATTGACACTTTTGGTTAAGCTGTAAAAATAAACCTTACAAGTAAGTAATACTAAAATTCAGGCATAAAAAAACCGATGATAATAAGTATCATCGGCTATATAGCTTTGGGGAAAGCTCAAATATAAAATTATTACAACAGGCGTTCTTTAAGAGAACAAAGCAATTATAGAGCAACAGCTCTATAAAAGTAAAGTATTTATTCTAATCCTCTTGATCTAAGTCAAATATCAAGTTTTTGCAGTTAATCTAGTCGAGAATGAGAATACTCTCGGTATTCTCATTTAGATTTTTGCTCAGTGCTCACATTAATCTGTGCTATGTTCGGGCTTTTTAAAAGTGTTTCCAAAGAAACTATTTTTATGCCAGCTTGGAGCTTTTATTTTATTCGCTATCGATTTAGTCGTATCAATACTAATATTGGTAAAAACAGCTCCTGCATCATAATTTATATTTAATGAAGTATCGTCTGTAGGATTGTGATAGTGCTTTCCATAGAAATCCATAAATATCTGTGCACCGTTTATTTTAGGATCATTTGAGTTTAAGCCTACCATCAAATATATTGAAGGAATGCCTTGCTTAACAAAGGAGTAATGATCACTGCGAACAAATACGGCTTGCTCTGGCATAGGATCTGCGCTTAGCGCAACTTTGTTATTTAAAGCAGCTAAGTGCACTGCTTCCTTTAGCGTAGAATGTTCAGCACCGAAAGCAATGACATCAGCAAAAGGATAAAGCATAGCCACCATGTCTAAATTAACATTTGCTACTATTGCATGTAATGGTACCGATGGATTATGCGCAAAGTAGTTTGAACCAAGTAAACCGTGCTCTTCTGCTGTAAGGGCAATGAAAATTATTGACCGTTTAGGTCTAATTCCATTACTTAGTCGTCTCGCTGTTTCCAGCATTACGGCTATGCCTGAAGCGTTATCAAGAGCACCATTATTAATGTGGTCTTTGTCTTTTACCTCACTTTCAGTGCCAATATGATCCAAATGGGCAGAAAGAACAACATACTCATTTTTAAGCTTAGGGTCACTACCTTCTAGCACCCCTATAACGTTAGAGCTAGCCAACGTTTTTTGGCTACTTTCTCGTTTGAGGGTTGCTTCTATATTTAGGCCAAAGCTAGCGGAAACCTGTAGATCGTTACTGGTAGTGTAGACATCAGATAACTTCCTATTTGCGGCCAAGAATATCTTTTTCCCAGCTCGTGATGTGACCATTGCAACTCCTTTTAAATGAGGGAACTCATCAAATACACTGCCGTTCTTCATTCGCCATTTTAAGAATGGCAGGGCTGCTTTAGTGCGAAGGTTTTTATAGGTTTGGTTATCTGGTGTATCGATTGCTATTACGGCAATTGCGCCATGTTCTGCTGCTTGCTTTATTTTTTCACGAATGTCACTCACATGGGCACCTGCTTCGCTTGGAAATGTGCTCGGTCGCCCGTTAATAAATACAGCTATTTTTCCCGTTATATCTATATTCTTATAGTCGTCATGCCCTAACTCTTTTGATGAGATACCATATCCAACAAAAACCAGTGGTGCGCTTACTGTATCTTGTTTAGATATAGCGCTAGGGAAAGCAAAAAACTCTTCATGAAAATTCAGAATCTGCTGTTCATCGCCGATATGTATAGTCATTTGTGTAGCGTTCTTATTAAGCGTACTTTCGATAAGAGGTACTGACTGAAACCAAGAACCGTTTACCATACCTGGCTTTAATCCATATTGTTTAAATTGATGTGCCACATATTGCGCAGCCACTTCATATTCTCTTGAACCGGTATTACGACCTTTTAAAGAGTCGTCAGCCAAAAATTCAATATGCTCTTTCAGTTTATTTCTTGTTAACTCATTATCTTTAATAAGTTGCCCAGCAAGAGTTTTGCTATAGCAGTAAAAGCAGATTAGAGTTAGAAGCGTAGCTAATGATAGCTGTTTGATTTTGTTCATAGGTTTTCCCTTTTGAATAAATAAAATTATTAACGTTGGGAAGATTTGAACATGGTTCAGGTAATTAGGTCGTCCAAGTTGAACTACTTAGACGTGTAATTCGGACGAATCACACTTAGTTAACCTGTTAAGAAATAAGAGATTGTCGATATTGACTAGGTGTTACGCCTTTATTTTGTTTAAAAACTGAATTGAAAGTACTTTTTGAAGAAAAGCCCGCATCCATGGCTAAATCTAATAATTTTAAGTTGTGATTATTCTGTAATTGCTGACAAAAATAATTGATTCGGTATTCATTAACAAACTGGTAGAAATTCTTACCTTTTTGTTGATTTAATACTTCTGAAAGGTGGTGGGTGGTTATACCAATAGCATCCGATAAGCGAGATAATGTAAGTTGGCTATCTAGAAATGTTTGCTCTTTCTCCATATGTTCTGTGAGTGTTTTTAGAAGATTCTTTCGGATACTCTCATCTAGCGCGCTAGTTTTTGGGGCCTGATGTTCTTTTACTTCGATCTCAGTAGGTAGCTCGCTTGTGCTAAAGTCATCTTGTAAGTCTTTTTTATTATTTGATAGTTGTTTAATAGCAAACAGTTTTGGATTTCGCCATTGTGCCATCGCAATGCTGTAGATCATAAAGACGATTAATATGTCTGCTAATATCGATAGGTATGAATGATCTTCAATAATACTTCCGATAAGTTTTAGCGACCAGATACTAAAAAATAGGATAACAAGCTTTAACAACCAGTTGAATATAGTCGGGTTAAAATTTGAGAGTGTACCTTCGGCCTTGGATTGATATTTATTAATTAATCGATAACTTAAACCAATAAAAGCAAAGGCCTGCAATGCCTGAATAACTTCACTCACCATAAAAGTTGTTGTATTAGGAGCACCAGCTAAGATTATATTGAGTTTGACCTCTGGTGGAGCGGTCAGTATATCGATATTGAGCAATAAGCAGATCATGAATGGCATAAATAGCCAGCAATCGGACAGCAAAATTTTTTGCTCAACAACAGCACTTCTGCAATATAAATACAAGAATGTTCCAAAACTTGCTGGCAGAAAGTAGCTTAAGCCAATTAAGGAAGAAAAGGCATTAATTTCCTGATTCATAGTAATAAAGGGACCAACAAAATATAAAGAAAGAAACAAACACCAAATGCCCAATATGCGGTTAGCGGTGGTATTGTTTTCTCTAAAGAAGAGTAATCCTGAAAGCAGTATCCCTTGAAAAATTCCAATAATATAAAGGTACTGCAAAAGAAGCGGCATAAAGAGTTTTCAGTTAATTTAAATATTTTAATTGCGTTCAACTTTACTATTTAGCCATGGCTTAAGCAAATGATGACAAATAAATTTTCGCAATAAATTGGGTTTTGAAACTCTCATTTAGAACGAGAATTGACGAGAAAATTAATTCTCATGTACCACGCTAAGTGTTTGATTCCACATTACCGCAATTCTCATTCTCGATCAGATTAACCATTATGGTTATGTGTGGATTGTCAAAAATAATGAGAACTGCGTCACTCGATGAGAAAATTTAACACACAGTTAACATTTTCATACTGCTCATTGAGAAAACCCAAATATATAATTTAATTTTCGTTGAGTTGATAACGTTCTAGTAAAACTTGTTTCTCATTATCTGCTGAATGTTGAACTTTAACTTTTTTAGTTTTTTCTATTTTGCAATCTATCCTCATCGAAAATAGGTTTCACGAAAAGTGCGCTGTTTTATAGATTTTGTTTTGAAGGAGTTTTCTAGACATTAGCTTTACGATTATTAGTCTAATGATTAACTAGTGCCTTGGATTATCGAAACGATGGTCTAATAATTATATTGACAATATATATAGGTGTATATACACTCACCTTGTTTTGAAAAAGGATATCGATTATGAATGATGCTAAATCTCCAGTTATGTGCACGTTGAATAATTTGCGGCGGGTAACACGAATTATTGCAAAAACTTATGATTATGCGTTACAGGCGGTAGAGTTAAAGTCTACGCAGTTTAGTTTGTTATCAACATTAAAACATTATCAAGATATTCCATTAAGTAAACTTGCAGAATACTTAGTGATGGATAGAACCACCCTAACAAGGAATCTTAAACCCTTAATTGCTAGGGGATTAATTGAAAGTAAAACGGAGCTAGATAAGCGATATCGAATAATTAACTTAACAAAGCAAGGGCTGCAATTATTAAATGAAGCCGAGCCGTTATGGCAGACTGCTCAAATGTCGCTTGTTGAAAAACAAGGGGCAGATAATTGGTCAGATTTACTTGATGGATTAACGTCATTAGCGCAGGTAGCAAAATAGTCTTTTTATCGTCGCGTAGGTGTATATACACCTATTCGTATTTGTAACTTTAAACCATCGAAGGAGGTGGCAAATGAATTCAGCAGAAATATTTATATTACAATTAATGATGAGCATATTTGTTTATGCATTATTAGCAAAGTGGGTGGTATGGCCTTGGCTTAATACTAAATCAATGGCAATTATGATGAGTTTACTGGTAGCACCTCATGCTATGCGGCATATCGGTTTAACCTTTTTAATTCCGAGTGTTACTAAGCTTGAAATTCCTGAAATGTTTGCGCTAATGACAGCTTGGGGAGACTTTATCAGTGCCGTTTTGGCAATCATTGTTTTGTTTGCCTATAAAAAACAGTGGGCAAGCGCAGTAGCACTTACATGGGGATTTAATATTTTTGGTACTGTCGATTTGATAAATGCACTGAGACATGTTGAAGCTATTCCTACACTGTCAGGTACTTGGTATATACCAACCTTTATTGTGCCGATGTTACTAGTTAGCCATGCGATGATATTCATCATGTTATTTAAAAAAATAAAATCCTCTAATAAAGTGTCGAAAGTGGTGGTAATCAATGATTAAGTTATACGGATTTCCTTCAACAAGAGCCACTCGTGTTGCTTGGTTATTAGAAGAGCTAGCAATAGATTGGCAATATCAGAAAGTAGACCTTTTCCAAGGTGAACATTTACAGCCTGCATTTAAAGACTTAAATGCAAATGGCAAAATTCCCGTGTTAGTTGATCAAGGTATTGCTATTACAGAGTCGGCGGCTATCTGCCAGTACTTAGCCGAAAAATATGGTCGAGATAAGTTTTTACCATTAATAGCTACGGTTGAGTCGGCAATTTATCATCAATGGTTTAGCTTTATTATAACTGAGCTTGAACAGCCACTTTGGACTATGAGCAAACACAAATTTGTTTTGCCAATCGACAAAAGGTGCGCTGATATTTTATCAACTGCAAAATGGGAATTTGAAAAGGCAATTGAAGTTGCTGAAAGTCAGCTTAACGATAGTTATTTTCTCGTTGGCGAGCAATTTAGCGTCACGGATATACTATTGACTCATACACTCAATTGGGCAAAGAACTTTGAGCAAATTTTGCCGCCTACATTGGAAGCCTATCGATTACGCCTATCGCAACGGCCGGCTTTAATGCGAGCTATTGAAAAAGAAAAGAACGCCATATAACTCAGCTGAGAATTTCAACAACGAACTTCAGCTTTGCTAAAGATCAAGGAAAAATAGCATTGAGGTGCTTTTTAATTTTCTAGCTAGTTGTGAAGTTTTTTATGATTTTCTCGCGACTTTTGACGCAACAGCTTAGGCTAATTTCTCTCAATTTAGCTAAAGCCCAGAAATTACGACTCAAGAATTCTCATAATTTGTGATGATCCACAATCATTAAAGTAGATATATTGATAAAATTCGCTAGTTAATGACTATATAGGCACACAGCGAACATCAAGTGATGGAAGGTCTACGACAATAGCAAGCTTACGGCGGATCTTGACTGTATATTTTCGCTTTACATGAAGTGAACATAAATTCTAAGGCGCAATGTACCCCAAAGCGCCATAGACTCATAAAACTTTCAATACCTAAAATAATGTTAATCGAATGTCCGCTTTTGGTATTTTAATCAAATGAGAATTTTTGATTTGACAGATTCTAGATGGAATTTCACAAAATTTAAATATCTAACTTATGGCTGTTTTGCGTTAGATTATTCATCGATAGATAAGCTAAGTCTAAGGTCTTCTTTCGTATCAAAGTGATCATTAGAAACGATGGATTTGGTTCAAGAAAAGGGTCGGCTATGTGGTAGTTATCGACCTAATTCATTGTACTATTAACTCAGAACTTTTATTCAACGTTGTCAGTCAAATATGAGTCACTATAAATAAGTTCTTAATAATCCCCATTTGATTAATTGAACAACATTCAATAATAATAAACGTCAATGAGAATTAACTGTCATGGTCAAGGCTCCTATTTGATTGACGTATATTCTCTTTAATGACTTCAAAGTGATAGAGATTTTAGTGCCCTGCTTTCTTGAAAATATTAATAACCAGCCTTGATGTTCGCATAAACGTTTTACGATAGATAAACCAAAGTCAACTTTATTAACGACAAATCAACAAGAGTAGCGCATTAATCTTTATATTAATACGCTACGTTATTTACATGAATATAAGGTTTAAGATCCCATACCTTAAAAAAACTAAAAAATATAATTAACGCGTAAAGTTACATTACGATCTTGACCATAAACCACCCATTCAGCTTTGTTTGAACCTCTTGTTTTATAGGTTATGTAGTCTTCATCAAGTAAATTATTAATGTGTAAACTCATATCCAAATTATCGTTAATTTCGACACGACTTGATAAGTTAACTATCTCATAAGCCGGTATTTCATCTAATACATCAGGATCAAATGATGATTCATATGAACCATAAGCAGATATATCGGCACGAACATAAGCTTGTCTTCCAAATAAATAGAAGCCTTTATCTATGGCAAAATAAGCATTGTATTTAGGCACCATTGTCATATCGTCACCATCTTCAACATCTAAAGAAGGTACGTCATCTGTCATTTCTGCACTGGTATAGCCCACATTAAAACTTAACATTATATCGTTATCGAGTTGTAACTGACTTTCAAACTCGATACCTTGGGATTGTGCTGTTGCCGCATTAGCGGTAAAACGGAAACCACATTCGCCCATATAAATTGGCGCTTGAACGCCTTCCCACTTAATATGATAAGCAGCTAAAGCAAATGAGAATCCGCTGTCGACGAACGCACCTTTATAACCAATTTCATAATTCTCTATTTCATCTGACTCATATCGAGCGTTATGGTATTGTGCATTTTCATCATTTCGACAAGATTGAGGTAATTGAGGTAAGTTATTTCCCCCTGGACGATAGCCTTCAGAATATAAACCATAAACAGACATATCATCTGTAGGGCGCCAAGAAGCACTAAGTTTAATTCTATTTCCACTTTCCTTGCCGCCTGCTTTTTTAACCGTCGGCTCTTCACCATTCCATACACCTAACAATACCGTATGATTAGCGTCTTCTAATTCATAAAAGCGAATGCCCGCGGTAAATTCAAATTCTCCCATATTATCTAGGTCTGCTGTATAACTTGCTTCAGCAAACAAAGCTTGTTCTGTTGACCAGTTTTCTATGGTTTTACGTTCATAATTGGTGCCTTCGTCATTCCAATAAAAGCTACCTAACTGAGCTATGTCATCTATTTGTTGACTGGTTTGTCCATCAATAGATACAAATTCACTTCCTAAATATCCCCATTCATTGCCCCATAACTCAGTGATTAGTGCTTTAGTTGATTCGTTGTTTTCATGATATTGAATTTTCCCATTCTTCCCATTCCCTAAAGAAGATTTGTCATAAAAATAACCGATAGTCCAATCAAAGCTATCTGTTAGGTTAATATCTTGAAGTCTTATTTCATGGGTTACTCTTTCTTTATCACTTTCAGCTATGATCCACGTTTTAAACATGTCTTTACCGTCGCCACGAGACCAGTCATCGAGTTCGTCGTTAGTTTCAATACGAAATGACCCCACATAACTTAAACTAGCTAAACCGAACAGGTTTTCATGCTCAAGATTAATAGAAACTAAATCAAAATCACCATTGGTATATTCGTCTTGTAATTCCCAAATAGCATATTTTGTTTCCTCATTATGAGCCCCACCATTTAAACAAACAGGACGAGGAGAGTCACAATCAGGGCTCTCTGTTTTTATAACTTCTTGACCAAATAAGGCATCGGGGTTATCAAGAGTATGGTAGGCTCGCCACGATTGGAAACCGTGAGATAAATCTGAAAATCCATCTCCAACTGTTTTAGAACTCTCGTGAATGTAAGCAAAATTAATATTAAAATCTTCTTCTATTTGCCATAACAATTGAGTTCTTACCATAGTGTCTTTTTCATAAGCTTGAGTGCCCGTATTTACATTTACGGTTGCTTTAGGCTCATCAGAAAAACTTCCTGTTATACGTAATGCCAAAGAGTCATTAATAGGCATATTAACGGCTCCATCTAGACGTAGAGCTTGTTCAGATGATCTTTTTTGATAATTGCCTTGTACTGAGGTTTTAACCTCGAATTCGCCAATTTGTGGTTTTCTTGTAATAATTCTTACCGTTCCACCTATAGCGTTAGAGCCATAAAGCGTCCCTTGTGGACCTCTTAATACTTCCATTCTTTCTACGTCGTAGAGGTTATCGAAGCTATAAGGAATGCCATCGGTAAAGGTAGATGTCGTGCCAGGAGTACTGTCATTGCTACCAGATAACCCACGTAATATCAATTCTCCGCGCGGGTCTGCTGCACCGGCAATTGTACGAAAAACGTCATTGGTCGTATTGAGGTTTCTGTCTGAAATTTCCATTTCAGATACAACAGAAACATTCATTGGGATTTCAACAATAGTCTCTGTTCTTTTTCTAGAGGTAACCACAATTCTTTCGATTGAATTTTCTTTAGGCTTTATTTCTGTTGACGCATCAGCAGCATAGCTTGGGATTGAAATCAATGAAGTTAAAACTGCGCTACAAATCACACTTAGTTTTATTGTCTTAGGCATATGAGTAAACATGTTATTTCCTATATTTTTGTTTTGTTATAACCAATTTCCAAGATTGCATAGTTCAACTCATGACAAAGGTTCAATCCGCAGGAATTCACTTCTTAGTACTTGCCGAGAGTTTAAAAAAAACTCAAGATATAGGCAGACTCTTCAGTCCTTTGTTTAAAAACTATACCAATCGATTATTATCTTTTATTAATGATTAACAAAATGATAAAACACGGCCCACTATGAGCTGAATTCACACATCAACGTACAAAGGTTGAATTTTGTA
>Ga0209396_1003115_pt1 | contig 16977 bp, 15 predicted proteins | sample GOMGulsemesocosm_6_FD_184638 | JGI IMG/M metagenome (GOLD analysis project Ga0209396, IMG submission 184638) | Methane-oxidizing microbial communities from mesocosms in the Gulf of Mexico - GOM8C Gulf of Mexico (SPAdes) (version 2) | ecosystem: Environmental > Aquatic > Marine > Cold seeps...
GCATTATCCAGTCGTCGGGCAAACTGCTGGTCAATGTCATCAACGACATACTCGACTACTCGAAGATCGAAGCAGGCAAGATGGAGCTGGAAAATATCGATTTTGCGCCAGATCGATTGCTGCAGGACTGTGCCACCACCTTTGGCCGCATCGCCCAGAACAAAGCGCTGGACTTTACCCTGCTGGTTGATCCAGATGTGCCGGCGACCCTGCAGGGCGATCCCTCACGCATCACCCAGGTACTCACTAATTTTCTCAGCAACGCCTTTAAGTTTACCGAGCAGGGCGAAATCCGCATAAGTGCAGAATTATTGGCACCACAGCAGGTCTGGCGTTTCAGCGTGCGCGACTCAGGATCGGGCATGAGCGAGGATCAGTGCGCGGCCATCTTCAATCCCTTTACCCAGGCCGATGCCAGCATCAGTCGCAGCCACGGTGGCACAGGTCTGGGGCTGTCTATCTGTAAGCAGCTGGTGGAATTGATGGGCGGCGAGGTGGGCGTCGAGAGTCACCAGGGCCAGGGCTCCTACTTTTGGGCTCGGCTGCCGGTGAGCGACGCCGCCCTGGCTCAGACCTCCAGCCGGCAGCTGCCGTCAGCTCTGGAGCAGGGGCAGGTGCTGGTCGCTTTGGAGCACGCCGATCAGCGCAGCAACCTCTGTGGTCACCTGCGCCGCTGGGGCATAGCGGCCAAACCCCTGGTCGCGGTCGATCAGCTCTGGGATAGCCTCACCGAGGCCCTCACCTCTGAGCCTCCAAGGCGGCCTACCATCCTCTTGAGCGATAAATTCTTAGACCTCAGCCGGCCACACCCAGCGGAATTGATGGAAGAAATCTGTGTTATTTATCTGTGTTCGCGGGCGCAGAGCATGGACAGCTTCGTCGATGAACAGCAGAGCTTTGTGCACCTGCGCCAGCCGGTGAATGCCTCGATGGTTTTCGATGCGCTGCAGCAGCTACACCAGCCGCAAGCGCTGGAAAAACCCACGGCCAAGCAGGCGCTGGCACAGTACCCACAGGCTCGGGTACTGGTGGCGGAGGACAACCAGGTCAATCAGATGGTGGTTAAGGGCCTGTTGAAGCAGTATGCCATTGAGCCGGTGATTGCCGAAAACGGCCAGCTGGCGCTGGAGGCGCTGCAGAATGATCACTTTGATCTGGTGCTGATGGACTGCGAGATGCCGCTGCTTGACGGTTATGAGGCCAGCCGAATGTTCCGCGAAATAGAAGCTCAGGGACTCTATTTTGCGGACAGCGAGGAGGATCCCGGCACCCAGCACACGGCCATAGTTGCGCTCACCGCCCACGCCATGACCGAGCATCGCGACCGAGCCAAGGCCGCCGGTATGGATGATCATCTGGCCAAACCCATCAACCGCGGCGCGCTGGAAGAGGTGCTGGCGCGCTTCTGTTCTCAGTCAAACTAGCGTCAGCCGTTCTTGTTATCGCTATAAGCATGCATGCTAGTGGCCTCTTACTTGGGGTTAGTCGCCGTCTCTTTTAAGGTGTTGCTCGATCTGTTCGACAAAGGTATCCGGGTTTATGGGCTTGGAAATGTAGCCGTTGCAGCCCAGCGCCATGATACGCTCAAAATCCCCCATCATGGCGTAGGAGGTTACAGCGATCACCGGCGTCTGCTCCAGCTCCGGTATTTTTCTCAAGCGCTCGAGTACTTGATAGCCATCCATATGCGGCAATTGAATGTCGAGCAGTATCAGCTCGGGTTTGAGTCGCTTGGCCAGCTCAATGCCCTTGGGACCAGTAGCGGCGAGGGTGACGCTATGGCCATTTTTTGTAAGCAAAAAATCCACCAAATACTGGTTGACTTCATTGTCTTCGATATACAAGGTGTTGATGCTCATAGCTCAGCTCCCTGTTCCTCAGTTAACGGCAGAGCTAGTGGCAATGTCAGGGTAAAACAGCTGCCCTTGCCGACGTCACTGCTGGCGGTGAGGTTACCCCCCAGCCGGTGGGCGAGGCCTAAGCTGATCGGTAGCCCCAGCCCCGTGCCCTCGTACTCGCGCTGGGTCGAGCGGCTATCCACCTGTTGGAAGGGGATAAACACCGCCTCCATGTCCTTGGCTGGTATGCCTATACCCGTGTCTGTCACGGCAATGCTGAGTTGATCCTGGCCCTTGCGGTCGGGGATTATCTGCGCGCAGACCGAGACGCTGCCCTCGTGGGTAAATTTGATGGCGTTGTTGAGCATATTGATGACTACTTGGCAGAGGCGCAGCTTGTCGCTGACCAGTGTGTCCAGCTGCTCGTCTATCTGCAGGGTCACCGTCAGGCCTTTTTCTTCGCCCAGCGGTGCTGTCTCGTGAAATACCTGTTCGAGGGTGGCGCGCAGGTCAAAGGCATGATGGGTGACTTTGAGTTCACCGGCCTCCACCTTGGACAGATCCAACACATCGTTGATCAGCGCCAGCAGGTGCTTGGAGCTCTGGCTGACCATGCCCAGCTGCTTCTTTTGCTCGGCGTTGATCGCGCCGGCCAGACCGCTGGCGACCATACTGGTAAAGCCGATGATGGAGTTGAGGGGGGTGCGTAGCTCGTGGGACATAGTTGATAAAAAGTGGCTCTTGGCGCGGCTGCTGGCCTCGGCCTTGTCGCGCGAGACGGCCAGATCCAGGTTCAGTTGCTTGATATTCTTCTCGACCGAGCGGCGGCGCTCGACTTCGTATTTAAGCGACTCGTTTTTAGCCGCCAGCATCGTTGGGCTGGGGATCTTTAAAAACAGTGGCACCATAAACCAGATGAGCACGCCGGTCACCGCCGAACTGGTGGCGGTGATAGCCTTCATGGTTGCCGCCATGCCATAGACCGGATTCCAGATGACCAGCGCCGAAAATAGATGTGAGAAGCCGCAGGCGAGGAAAATAATAGAGCCAGCCAGCAGTACAAACCAGGGGTAGGGCAGGTCTTTGCGCCTTTTAACAAAGCTAGCCATGGCCAAGGTAAAAGAGAAGTAGGCGATGGCGGTGATGACGTCCGAAGCCGCCGAGGTCCAGAGTATGTCCGCCTGCCACTGGTAACACATGCCGTGCGGCATAAAACGGTCGTTGCTAAAGAAGTCAGACACGCCGGTATCCTCGCTGGTATTGCGCTATGTACCTTAGAGCATAGATGAACTACGGCTAAGGGTGAGGTTGTGGGAGCCGTGGGAGAGGCTGGCGTGTGCTCCTGTTGTTGCGCCTTGTTTGATGGCTGGTCTGGTTGTTCAAGTTGCCTGTGGCTGGCAAATAGATCGTCTGCTTTACTGACGTGGCCATTTTAAAGGTGTTACATTGGGCGCTTTCACATTACCTGTTTCGCTGACAATAATTAAAAAGACAGAAGTAAAAGGAAAGACACCGAATGTTCAAAATTAAGACCTATAACGCCATTTCCAGTAAGGGCCTCAACCGCTTTGAGCGTGAAGATTACGAGGTGGCCAGCGAAATAAGCACGCCAGATGCCTATATCCTACGCAGCCATAAATTACATGACGAAGCCATCCCGAGTACTTTAAAAGCGGTAGCCCGCGCCGGTGCAGGGGTGAACAATGTGCCGGTGGAAGCCTATACCAAGGCCGGCGTGGTGGCCTTTAACACCCCAGGCGCCAACGCCAACGCGGTGAAAGAACTGGTGCTGAGCGGCCTGCTGTTGGCCTCGCGCGATATCACCGGTGGCATGAGCTATGTACAGGGCCTCACCGACATGGATGATGCCGGTGAGATGGGTAAATTACTGGAAAAAGAAAAGAAGCGCTTTGCTGGCTGTGAACTCTATGGTCGCACGCTGGGTGTTATTGGTCTCGGCGCGATCGGTTCTATGGTGGCGGAAATGGCGCTGGCGCTGGGTATGAAGGTGGTGGGTTTTGATCCGGCCCTGTCGGTAGAGGCCGCGTGGCGTTTGCCCAGCTCGGTAGAGCGTATGGAAAACATACAGGCGCTGCTCAGCCGCGCTGATTACATGACGGTGCACGTGCCGGCGATTCCACAGACTAAGCACATGATTAACGCTGAGGCGCTCAAGAGTATTAAACCCGGTGCAGTGCTGTTGAACTTTGCCCGCGAGTCAATTGTTGACGCCAGCGCGGTGGTAGCCAGCCTCGATCTTTGCAAGGACAACACGACTGGGCTGGGTATGTATATCTGTGACTTCCCCGAGCCTTGTCTGCTCAACCGAGCGGATGTTTTGGCTATGCCGCACATTGGCGCCAGTACCGCCGAAGCGGAAGAAAATTGTGCGGTGATGGCTGCCGATCAGCTCAAGGATTATTTGCAAAACGGCAACATTAAAAACTCGGTTAACTACCCTGCGATTAACTTGCCGCGCACTGAAGGTACTCGTTTAACCTTTGCCAATGAAAATGTCTCGGGGGTATTGGGTCACGTTTTAAGTGTGTTCACCGAGAACGATATCAACGTGCAGGATATGATGAACAAAAGCCGTGGTGATATTGCCTATAATATTTTGGACTTGGAGCAGAAACCAAGCGCTGCGGTGATCGAGGCGATTGCCGCCGTCGAACATGTTATCAGTGTGCGCGTACTGGATTAATAAGCATGAGCCACAGCTAAGAAAAGGCCGCATTAGCGGCCTTTTCTTTTGATAAAATAAATCTACGACATTCGCGAAGGGGAAACATGTATAAGTTTTGTTTTTTCGTACCCCAGGAGGCGCTGGAAAGCGTGAAAGCGGCTTGCTTTTCCGCCGGTGCAGGGCGTATAGGCGACTACGACAGCTGTTGCTGGCAGGTGCTGGGCGAGGGGCAGTTTCGGCCTTTGGCTGGCAGCAAGCCTTACATCGGCAGTGCGCCTGTTGAGCAAGCGGCTGTCGAGCAAACGGTTGTCGATCAAGCGACTGGGGCGGGTGTAAATAAAGGTCTAGCGGCGCAGGGAATATTGGAAAAAGTCCCAGAGTACCGAGTGGAAATGGTGTGTGAGGGTGGCGTCATACGCGCTGCGGTGACGGCGATGAAAAGGGCGCACCCCTACGAGGAGCCTGCGTATGATGTGTGGCAGTTGGAGTCGTTCTAACAGTTTGCCCGTTAGTACAATGCCAGGATATTCATCACTCGTTTCACTTCTAGGTTGTGCCAAAGCTGGCAGGACGGGTTTAGGGTCGAGGATCAGCCGGCTACACTGTTAGGCTAAGATACTTGTATATCATCGTGAGTAAGCAGTAATGGATAATACATCGATGAGCCTTGCTAGGCTCCCTGCTGTTTTGCTGGCTATAGCTGTGGGCAGTTTTTGGCTGGGACAGGCGCATGCGCAGCTTGTCGATGACGATATCTTTGATTTGTCGCTAGAAGAACTCTCGCAGCTCACGGTCACTACCAGCTCGCGTCGCGAAGAAAGTCTGAGCTCCGTGGCGTCCTCCATAACGCTGTTAAGTCGCGAACAAATTCGATTGCTCGGACTCGATAACCTCAACGAGTTGTTCAATTATATTCCCGGCATGCAAAGTCAGCGCAACGACACCAGCAGCCTGAACCAGGTCGTTTCGATCAGAGGTTTTAGCGCCATCGCGTCGCCCCGCGAGATCCTATTTCTGCTCGATGGCCAGCGACTGAATAATATCTGGTCAGGTGGACTTAATACCTTGAGTTACATGTCGCTGGATCATGTGGATCGCGTTGAATTCATTCGTGGACCTGGCTCGGCTATCTATGGCTCAAACGCTATGACCGGCGTGGTGAACATCATCACCAGCAGTCAACGTGAAGTCAGTATGGCGGGCGCCAGTAATAATAATTTTCAGGGCAGTGGCCAATGGCGTCAGAATATCGGAGACTCACTATGGCAGGCTTATGTCAGTGGCGTTAATGACGGCGGTGAGGCCTTGCAACTCTACAACCGTTTCACAGGGGTAAGTGAACCCAGCCGAGATCCTTACCGTCATCGCGAAGCCTATGTTCGTGGACAGCTAGGCGCACTGGAAGTGAAATGGTTTTTGAGTGAGCAGCAAACCGAACGCTTCTATACCGCTGGCTTCATTTCAGATGAATACAATCTGCTCGACAGTGAGACCCAAACGTTCAGCGTACAATACGTAACATCACTACACCCGATGTTATCGCTCACCAGTACTGCCTCGTACAGTCAGCGCCAATTTGATATTCAGGGTGAGATATCCCCCGAGCCCTTTCAGATCAGTATCGCCGGAACGGTTGAAGAGCGTGAAATCGGTGGCGAGTTTGTTTTCCACTATGAAAACCCTAACGGCCGTAATGGACTGCTAGGGGTCGAGCTCCGTAAGCCGGAACTGACCAACACGGACGCTTACACCAGCGGTGTCATTGAAAGCTATCTGCCTCAGGCGCCGACAGACCAAGAAACCATACGCGGTTTATTTGCCCAGTACCAAGTACCCTTGAGTGCAGTTGTGCAGCTCACCGCAGGGGCTCGTTATGATGATTATTCACGCATCGGCTCACACCTGAGCCCGAGAGGGGGGTTTGTCTGGAGCCCCAGTGCGCAGCACACCTTTAAGCTGCTCTACGGTGAATCTTACCGTGCCCCTACGCGTGGTGAGACGGATGTACAAAACAGCTCGGTTCTCCTCGCTAATCCAGACTTGACCCCTGAAGTGGCCAAAACACTGGAGCTGGTTTGGCAGTATACAAACACTAAAAGCTACAGTGCCGTCAGTCTTTATAACACCGAGGTGAATGACCCAGCGATTCCCACACTCACTACACCTTCTCAGCGGGTCAATGGTCCTAGAATAACCATCGCTGGCCTAGAGGTTGAGTGGCAACAACAATGGCAACCCCGCTGGCAGACAAGGCTGGTGGGCAGTCACCTGTTCGATCCTGCCGATGATGTAAACGCGGAGGCTGAAGACACGCTAACGGCCAGTCTTATTTATCAGGCCGCGCGCGCTTCAGCGGCATTGAGCGTCAATTATAAGGGCAAGCGAAAAGACCCAAACGCCAGCCCTCAGGGTTTTACGCAGCTGGATGAGCGCACCCTCGTAAAATTACACCTGCGCCAGCGCCTGGGCGCAGAATCAGAGGTGTATTTCACCATTGATAACCTGCTGGACGAACAGTATGTCAATATGGCGTCGTCCGCAGGCAACGTGGTCGGTGCACCGGCTCGCGGACGCGAATATAAGCTTGGCTTGCGCTGGAGTCTCGGTGATTAACAGGCTCAACGACGTTTCCTAAGAGCGCTTTAAGCTTCTGGGAAACATAGGTCTGTTTAGGCGGCGGGCAGTCTGCAACGGAGCTCAGTTAGGAAGTGACAGCCGTCTTGTATGTTGTAAGCGCTCTGGGAATGTCAGCTGCGCGCCAGTGCCGAGCGTACAAGGGGCGAAGGTTTCAGTGCGGTTTAGCCGACGAAGCAGCGGCCAGTGTGTTTCCAATAATATGACAACCCCAATACCCCCGACCGGGGAAACAACGCCGTTTGATCGCTGCCAAGCTTCAGAGGCTGGTTTTTGAGTCTCGCGTGTTGGCTCTGGTGGGGTGAGCGAGAGCATCAACCCTTCTCTCAGCCCTGTAGTGAAAAATCCCAGCTGGCATGGTTAATTCGAAGGTTGCGTGTTTGTCATCTGAGTCGATAAGGCGAGCTAGTCTTTGCTTGGTGGTGCTGGTCTGGCTGCCAGCACTTCACTGCGCAGTGGATAATGTTGCTGTTGCCTGTCGGCAAAGTAATATTTCAGTGTTTTATGGATGCTGGGAAAAGCCAACTGTTGCCAAGGGATTTCTTCCTCGGTAAACAATCTAACCTCAAGCGACTCGCTGCCCGCGCTAAAGTTGAGATCGTTTAACTCTCCTTTAAAGAGCATGTACACCTGATTGATGTGCGGGATGCTGAACAGGGTGTAGAGTTCGTGCAGGGTTATGTTGGCGTGGGCTTCTTCCCAGCTCTCGCGCAGGGCTGCCTGTTCGACGCTCTCGGCGTTTTCCATAAAGCCTGCGGGCAATGTCCAATAACCCTGGCGTGGTTCTATGGAGCGGCGGCAAAGCAGGACTTTATCTTCGAATATGGGCAGGCAACCGGCGATGATGCGTGGGTTTTGGTAGTGAATGGTGTCGCACTGCTCGCATATGTGCCGAGGCCGGTCGTCGTCTAGGGGCGTGCGTAACACAAGCGTGTGTCCGCAGTGGCTACAGAAATTCATCTCGAGCTTTATCTCATTGCACGGTCTACTGAGTATAAGGGAATTTACCGTGAGCCTGTGCTTATTTGATACGTGAAATTAAAACCTTATTCTGGGTGCTTTAGCGGCAGAAAAATGACTTTTGCATGATGCCGGGTGAGGGGCGTGTGGCTGTGTTTTGTAGCAGGCCGTGGTAAGGCCGCCGTTTCCGAAGCGGCTTGGGAAAGGTGGGTTTGTAATTTAAAGAATGATTCGTGCATCATCTTGGAAAGCTGAACACAGGCGCCGATTGGATTGTTGTTGTACTGCGTGCGGTGCGCGTCGATCTGGAACTGTAGGCCCCGTAAGCGTCGACGTATTTCATCGGGTGCTTGCTCGATGATGGAGCGGACTTCTCTTTGACGATAAGCTTCGAGGCGCTCAGGTTCTTGCGCCATGGCAAGCAGTTCGTCGAAAGCGAGGGTGCTGGAAGCCATAGTTACTCCTTTGCCAGGCGCTTGCTTGGCGGTCGTCAATAGTAGAGGTGCGCTGTCTCCCTGTCGGTGGTCAGTATTTCGAGATTTTCTCGCTGTCGCTTATCGAGCAATACAAAGCCTGCTTAGTTCTGTCGGTTCAGCGTCTCTCCCTGAGAATGAATTACGTGACAAACTGTATAAAAAACAGTCTATCAGTGAGGTGGCCTAGTTGTGAATAGCGGGGGTTATATCGCTTCGTTATAAGTTGTAACCGCTTAGCCCCGCGACGTTTTCCCATGTTTATGGTGTCTAGGCTTTATCTTGATAGACCTGTCTGGGTCTTTCCGGTAATTTGGTGGGCTAGATTCAGTCTTTTAACACCACCTTAGGAACCCGATGTTAACGCTACTGCGAGATAAGTTGTCCGCACTTCCCGCCGCTGATTACCCCAATGTGGGCAGCGAGCAGGCTGCTGTACTTTTAGCCATCACCCGCAGTGAAGATAATCCATCGCTGGTACTGACCAAGCGCTCGGAGTTGTTGTCTAGCCACAGCGGAGAGGTGTCCCTGCCAGGGGGGAAGTGGGATCCACAGGATCCAGACCTGCGCCACACTGCGCTGCGAGAAACCTGGGAGGAAGTGGGCATTGCTCCACGGGATGTTGAACTGCTGGGCGCATTGCCATTGGCGCACACGTGGCGTGGCGTGGCGGTTGCCCCTTATGTTGGCTTGATTGATGAAAACACCTTGTATACCCCGAATGCCGATGAGCTGGATGCGATCTTTCATGTACCCCTGCAATTTTTTCTCGATGATCAGCGCATTCGCACCGATGTGTTTGACCGCAAGCTGGGCAATGTGTGGGCGCCAGCCTATGAGTATGAGGGGTTTGAAATCTGGGGTTTTACCGCACGTTTGATAGCCTCGTTTCTCAACGGGGTTTTTGAAGCGGAAATTGGTCTTGAGCACAGTGCGCCAGTCAAGCACTGGGCGGCACAGGCGGGCGCGAGCTAGCGTTCGCTTACTTCAGGGCGTCAAAGTTTCCGGGCTTGGCAAATGTACAGAGCTGGTGGATAATCGCGGCCCGATGTAAATGAAAGCGTTGCCGCATAACCATGACCGTACAGACTGTTGATCCACGCAAGGCCTCTCCAGTGGCCGAAAAACCAGTGAAATCTCCCTGTGTGTCTATTTGCGCACTCAATGATGATGACGTCTGTGTGGGTTGCTGGCGTACGGGCAATGAGATTAGCCACTGGGGCGCCTACTCAAACGATGAGCGTCGCGCCGTGCTCAAGCTCAGCTTTGAGCGAGCTAAAGCCGAAAACCCGTTTCTCTAGTCTTTTGTTCAACTCCCGGGAATGGGAGTTGAACAAGGTACCTTGTCTGTTTCAAAAAAAGAGCCGGCCGTACTGGCTCTAGCCTCAAACGACACCAGTATTTCCTGTATACCGTGTGAGCCTCTCTGCTTGGGCAAGATCAACCATCTGGCTGCTGCTCATTCAGGCTAAAGGCTGGCCTGCGGCCATACCTCGTGATCAGACGTCGAAATTCTTCGAGTTCAAGCGTTTGATAGGTTCTTCCTCCTCTAATAGGCTTAATTCCTGCTTTACTTAATACAAGTGAGTCGAGAGCTGAGGTTATGCGCACTTTTCTTCTTTTTTCTTGGTGTTTGCTTTATTGCTGCGTAAGCCAGGCAACCGAGTTGGTGTTTTACAACTGGGATGAATACCTCAGCGACGAGGTGGTGGCGCGGTTTGAGCAAGAAACCGGTGTCAAAGTGCGTCAGGTATACTTTGACAATGATGAGGACCGTGACGAAGTGCTGATGACGGGCGTTAGCAGTGACTTCGATTTGGTATTAATCGACAATGTGGCGGTGAATATTCTGAGCCAGAATAATACCCTTATGGCTCTGCCAGAGGCGCATTATCAGCCAGTCAGTGAGCGCTGGCGGGCTCGCTGTGGGCGCTATGGGCAGCCTTATTCCTGGGGTACGTTGGGTATCGCCTATCGCACCGACAAGGTGGCTAGTGCGCCGACGTCCTGGCGCGACCTGCTGGAGCCTGTGCCAGCGTTGCGAGGCCATATAGGGTGGCTGGCCGATTACGTGGACACTTTTATTCCGATGCTAAAGGTCGACGGTCTGTCGGTGAACACCGTTGAGCGCAGAGACCTAGAGCGGGCTTACCAGCGGCTAAAACAGCTGAACCCTCATATTGTCAGCTATGGCTATCTACTCAGCGAGCTTGTCAGAGATAATCAGAGCCCTATCCACATGGCGCTGGCTTACAGTGGCGATCACTATACCCTCAACGATGTTGTTCAAAGGACCGATCTCTGGGGCTTTGTAACACCGCAGGAGGGCTCTTCTATATGGGTCGACTGTATTGCCATAGTGGCCGGCTCTAAGCGACGAGCCGAAGCCTTGGCGTTCTTAATGTTTTTGAATCGCCCAGACATAGCCGCCCTGAACTCTTCTCAGATCTGGAGTGCGACACCGGTGGAGCAGGCCTTGCCGTTGCTTGATACAGAGCTGCTTGGCGACACTTCCGTTTACCCCGATGCCAAGACACTCAACGGCAGTGAGTTCCACGAAAATATTGACGCGCAGAATATTGCTCTGCGCGCGCGTACTTTACGAGCTTTGATAAAACACCATGCAGCTCAATAAACGAGCGGTTTTAGCCATAATACCCGTGGTGTCGGTGTGTTATTTATTTGTATTTTGGGGAAGCTTTCTCAATCAGTCGGAAGCTTTACTGGCTGAAAAATTATCACGGTCTCGCCTTGAGGTCAGCAATCTAACCCTCAGTGTCGAGCGCTACAGTAATTTCGGCGAAGGTTTTGTCGCCTCGCTGCTGCAGAGTAAGGTGCTTAAGGCCGCCCTCAAGACCGATGATCGGCGCTACCAGGTTGTTACCGTTGATCGCCGTCTCAGTGCCATTACTCAGCAGTTTTCCTCCACGCATTTTACGGAGCTGTCGGTACTGGTTATGAACTCAGAGGGTGAAACGCTGTTCTATTACGAGGACGGCGATGATCCGTTTGCCGAATTGGATAGGGTGTTTAAGTCCCGGGTGCTGACAGAGCTCGGCAAGGGCGACAGTCGTCGTTTAATCATCGATGGTGCACAACACAAGCTACAGTATATTCGCCGCGTTAATATAGAAACGATGCGCGCGCCGCTCTACCCGGATGATCGAGAGGCTGTCACCATTGCACTGCTGTTCGATATGCCTGGGTTAAATAAAGAATTACAGCGTCTATTGGCCGACTCAAGCCTACGTGCTGTGGTTAGTACTTTACCCCATGAGAAAGTGGGGGAAACACATGGCTACGGGGCTACTGCAGAGGTATCCGCTCTGCTGCGGTTGGAGGTGACGATTGACCAAGAACAGCTGAGCCGCGATGTTCGTAGGCTGTTGCTAGAGCTTGCGCTGAGCTTCCTGGTCATCGTGTGCTTCTCAGCATGGGTATTGCTGGCGTTAATTCGTCGTTACATTACCGAGCCGATTCATCAACTGCAAAGCGGCATTGGTGAGGCGATTGAGCGGCAGCAGCCATTGCCGGACTACTCCGAAGGCTGTGATGAGATCAGTCAGCTAGGTCGTGAATTTAGTCAACTTTACAGCCAGCTTCAAGGCGCCTATGAAAGTAAAAAAGAGCTGGCTGAGACCGATAGCCTGACTCGCCTCGATAACCGTTATACCTTCGGCCAGTGCCTTAACCGCATGCTTGATCGTTCCAAGCTTTCGGGGGCCAAGATGGCGCTGCTGTATATAGATCTGGATAACTTTAAAGCAGTCAACGACCGCTATGGACACGAGATGGGTGATCTAATCCTGCGGGAGTTCTCCAGTCGTTTATGTGATGAGCTGCGAATCACGGACCTAGTCATGGGACGTGATCAAAGTGTGGCTCGCTTGGCCGGTGATGAGTTTGGTGTGTTGTTGCCTGACATCCTGCGTGAGCTTGACCTCTATCCCGTGTGCGAGCGCATTATTAAATTGTTCGAAGGTGGCTTCCTCTCATCACAGGGTAACTTTTCAATTTCCGCGAGCATTGGTGTTGCCATCTACCCCGATGATGGTGACAACGCTGTTGAATTGACTCGCAACGCCGATGCCGCTATGTATCAGGCAAAGGCGTCGGGGCGTGATCAATATGCGTTTTATTCGGCTGAGCTGGCCGAGCGCACTCGCCGTGAACGAAGCATTGATCTGGCCTTGAAGGCGCTGCCCTTCGATGAGTTTACCCTCTACTATATGCCGATCATTAACCCCGAGGACGGCTCGGTAAAATCGGTCGAGGCGTTGCTGCGCTGGCAGTCGCCGTCATTGGGTTTTGTCTCGCCAGTGGAGTTCATTCCTATCGGTGAGGCCAATGGTGTCTTCGAGGCACTTGATCTTTGGGTTGTAAAGCAAGCGTTGCGTGATACCCCTCGCTTGTGGGAGGTTTTCGGCGAAGACTTAATTACCTCAGTGAATATTTCCTCGGCCCAGTTAAATTCAGGGGAGTTCTTTCTGAATTTAATGCTCTGCTTTCAGCAAAGCGAGATACCGACCAATCGGATTCAGTTGGAGATAACGGAAACCTTTGCAGTGGACATAGGTGCGCACGCCGAGGCCAATCTAGCGCTGCTAAAACAGGCTGGTTTTATCTTGGCGCTGGATGACTTTGGTACGGGTTATACCTCGCTCAGTCAACTGGTTGACTATCCATTGGATGTGATCAAAATCGATAAGTCACTGGTGGATCGCATGGTTGATACACGTGGCCGCGACCTGGTGTTGTCCCTCATCGATTTCTGTAAACGCCAGGGTTTTAGTGTCACTGTGGAAGGGGTTGAGACGGCCGAGCAGGCCGGTCTGTTGACCGATGGTGGCGCCGATACGCTGCAGGGTTTTTATTTTTTCAAGCCGCAACCGCTCGAAGCGTTTGCCGATGAGTGATTCAATCACTATTATCCCTCACTATCACGCTGACCACCTTTTGTGTGTCAGCCACTCTGGTTTTGTTGGGATGCATACATGTCTGATTCTTCGGTTGTTCTGGGTACGCCATTTTCCAATACCGCCACCAAAGTGCTGCTGTGTGGCTCCGGTGAGCTAGGTAAAGAAGTCGCCATAGAGCTTCAGCGGTTAGGATGCGAGGTGATCGCTTGCGATCGTTACGATAATGCTCCCGCCATGCAAGTGGCTGACCGAAGCTACAGTTTTTCTATGCTCGATGGCGCTGAATTACGCCGCGTTATCGAACTGGAAAAACCGCACTATATCGTCCCGGAAATTGAAGCAATCGCCACCGATACCCTCGTTGAACTAGAGCGCGAAGGTTTTAATGTAGTGCCCAGTGCGCGCGCTGCACAACTGACGATGAATCGCGAAGGCATTCGCCGTTTGGCGGCCGAGCAATTGCAATTACCTACTTCCCCTTATGTTTTCTGTGACGAGCTTGCGGCCTTCAAACAGGCTGTGAGCGACATTGGCATGCCGTGTGTGGTCAAGCCGATCATGAGCTCGTCGGGTAAGGGGCAGAGTCTGGTGCGCAGTGAAGCGGATATTGATCACGCCTGGACCTACGCTCAGGAGGGCGGCCGCGCCGGTGCGGGTAAGGTGATTGTTGAAGGTTTTGTCGACTTTGATTATGAAATCACTCTGCTGACCGTTCGACACCGCGATGGCACCAGCTTCTGTGAACCCATCGGGCACCGCCAAGAGGGCGGCGACTATCAAGAGTCCTGGCAGCCCCAGGCGATGAGCGACGCCGCGCTAGAAGCGTCTCAGTCTGTGGCGTCCCGGGTGACCGAAGCGCTCGGTGGTTGGGGTTTGTTTGGTGTCGAGTTATTCATTAAAGGCGATGCGGTCTACTTCAGTGAGGTGTCTCCTCGCCCCCACGATACCGGTCTGGTCACGTTGATTTCTCAAGACCTGTCTGAGTTTGCGCTGCACGCCCGCGCTATTTTGGGTTTGCCTGTGCCCAATATTAAGTTGCACGGCGCCTCGGCTTCAGCGGTGATTTTGGTTGAGGGGGAATCCCAGAGCGTGAGCTTTGCCAATCTGGGCGAAGCTCTGGTCGAGCCAGATACTTCGCTGAAACTCTTCGGCAAACCCGAGGTTTCAGGCCAGCGTCGTATGGGCGTCAGCCTTGCGCGTGACAGTGACGTAGAGCTGGCGAAGGCCAAGGCGCTGCGTGTCAGTGCGGCGGTTCAGGTCAACTTGTAGCGACGCGTTAATAAGTTATGTCAGGGTAATTGATTTGGGGGAGGTGGTTACTCATAGAATTGGGGCAGTATGATTGTGTTAATACCGCCATATTAAAAAATGGCCAATCAACAGGTGCCCCCTATGACTTCCCACGCTGACGTATTGCAGCTACTCAACTGTGATGATCTTTACTCAATGGTGCCGGATGAATTTTTAGCCGCCCACGGCCTCGATCGTCCCGAGCAATACGGCATGGTTTGCGCTGATGTGCCGGCGGCTCAGGCTGAGCTGGAAGCCTTGGGTTGCGCGCCTTTCGTCTACGCCCAAACCAAGGGCCCCAATTGGTGTGAGCGAGGTGAGCGTCGCGAGGTGCAGTTGGAGTTGGCGCTGGGCTACAGCAATGGTCAGCAGGTTGAGTTGTTGGGGGCGGGTAAAAACACCGATTTCTACCGCAATAAAATTCCCGCCGATGGCAGTATTGCACTGCATCATGTGTGTGTTATCCAAAAGGGTATCGATCGTCTGGAAGCCAGTCTGAACGCCGCCGGTTTCCCGACGGTATTGACCGGTCACGTGGGGCTGGAGGGGGTTTATACCACCAAGTTCCGCTACCTTGATACCCGCGAGGAGCTGGGCTTTTATCTGGAGCTGACTGAGTACCTGACACTCGGTATGCACCTGCCGCCCACGGAAAAGCTGATTGGTTTCTTGGGGCGTATGCAGCGCCGATTTGCTGGGTAAGCTGAGCGGGACCAGCAAGATAGGGTGAATCGTCGCACCATGCATCATGCATCCTGCATCCGCGACACTTGTGCCCGAATGGTTATACATTACGTCCCTGTAAATAAAAAGGGCGCCAAAGTGACGCCCTTTTTTATTTGTCGGTGAGTAGCGTGCTAGCTGACGCGTTTGACGCGAGCGGACTCAATGACCTTGGCGTTGAGCTTCACGGTTTCAATTAGGTATTGCCCAATTTGAAAACCGATGTTGCCGGGTGGGATGTTTTGTAGGTGCTCGACGATAAGGCCATTGAGTGTCTTGGGTCCGTCAGTCGGAAGCGCCCACTGGCGGTGGCGGTTAATGTCGCGAATCGAGGCGCTGCCTTCAATTAAGAACCAATCGTTTTCCAGTGCGCTGATTTCCTCGCTTTCTTCTTCCGCTGTGTTGGTGGTGAAATCGCCGACTATCTCTTCGAGCAGGTCCTCCATGGTGACCAGACCTTGGATATCCCCGTATTCATCGACAACCAGCGCAATGCGGCGTTTCTCTTTTTGGAAGTGCATTAATTGGGTGTGCAGCGGCGTGCCTTCCGGAATGAAATAGGGTTCGCGAGCAAAGCGGCGTATGGCTTCTGTGGTCACGCTTTGATCATCACCGTGAATAAAGCGTGCAGCGTTGCGCAGGTGCAGTACGCCGATGATGTTGTTGATGTTGCCTTCGTAGACGGGCAGTCGGGTGTGCTCGCTGTTGCGAATTTTTTCCAGTAGCTCAGGCACTGGGCTCTCTAGGTCGAGGCCAACTATCTCATTGCGCGGCACCATGATGTCTTCAGCGGTGGCCTTTTCGAGATCGAGTACGTTGAGGAGCATGCCCTGGTGTTGATCGGGGATCAGGTCGCCGTGCTCATCCACCACGGTGCGCAGCTCTTCTGGGCGCAGGTGTTCGTTGGTGTTGGCTTTGGACGGATCAATACCAAACAGGCGCGCCAATGCATTGGATACGCTGTTGACCAGCCACACGGCAGGGTAGAGCACAAATAGCAGCGGTTTTAGGATCAAGCTGGCGGGGAAGGCGACTTTCTCTGGGTAGAGCGCAGCGATGGTCTTAGGCGTCACTTCCGAGAAGATCAGTACCGCCAGCGTCAGTATGACACTGGCAATGGCAATGGCACCCTCGCCATAAAGTCGAATGGCGATGACGGTGGTCAGCGCGGCGGCAAAGTTGTTGACCAGGTTGTTACCAATCAGGATGACGCCGATGAGACGGTCGGGGCGATCCAGCAGTTCTGCTGCGCGCACAGCGCCCTTGTGCTTCTTTTTCGCTAGGTGTTTTAGGCGGTAGCGGTTGAGTGACATCATGCCCGTTTCAGAACTGGAGAAGAATCCAGAGAGCAGAATCAAAATGGCCAATATCCCAAATAGGAGGCCGAGCGGTGCTTCGTTCAAGGAGGGTGGTGCCTGTATCGCCTAAAGTTGCGGCTATCTTGTCTTAGATTG
>Ga0209396_1003117_pt1 | contig 16972 bp, 16 predicted proteins | sample GOMGulsemesocosm_6_FD_184638 | JGI IMG/M metagenome (GOLD analysis project Ga0209396, IMG submission 184638) | Methane-oxidizing microbial communities from mesocosms in the Gulf of Mexico - GOM8C Gulf of Mexico (SPAdes) (version 2) | ecosystem: Environmental > Aquatic > Marine > Cold seeps...
GGTGTTAAAAATGATTGGTTTATTATATTATATGATTTTTTTTGTCTCTTATATATGTTACTTAAATTTAGTAAGGTTTAAGATAGGTTATTTAATTTTGAAATTCTATATTTGCATCCGTTATAAAAGACGCATTATATAATTATTAAATAACAAAATGAGAAATAAAGGATTTTTTTGGACGATAACCATAGCTTTAATTGTAGCTACAATTTATCAATTATCATTTACTTTATCAACAAATGCTGTTGAAAAGGAAGGTGTAGTAGTAGCAGGTGAGAAAATAGATTCATTAAAAAGAAATGAAATTGATTTTATCATCAGTAACAGAGATACATTGTATGTAGGTGTTGAAAAGCATAAAAAAGGTTTGGTTGAGTACTTTGCAAATGCTTATGTGAAAAGTGTAGCAAATAATGAAGCACATTTTACTGGTGCTACTTATGCAGAATGTCAAGCAAAAGAAATTAACTTAGGATTGGATTTACAAGGTGGTATGAGTGTTACACTTGAAATCTCTGTTCCTGAATTAGTTTATAATTTAGCTGGGAAAACAAATAAAGAAGTATTTAAAACTCCTTTTGATATAGCAGTTGATGCAAGTAAAAATGGAGAAGGAGATTTTATTGAAATTTTCGCTGAAGAATTTGCTAAGAATGAGGCAGGTGTTAAGTTATCAAAAATTTTCCATAGATATAACAAAGATGATTTAAGTCCAAATGCAACAAATGAAGAAGTTGTTGAGTTTTTAAATGGTAAAGCAAGTTCAGCTTTAGATGGTGTTGAAACTATTATTGAAAAACGTGTAAATCAATTTGGTGTAGCACAGCCAACAATACAACAACAAAAAGCAACGAACAGAATTTTTGTTGAATTACCTGGTGTAAAAGATAGAGAAACTGCTAGAAAAAAATTACAAGCTACAGCTAACTTAGAGTTTTACGAAACTTATGATAATTTATATGACGGAATAGGTAATGTTATTTTTGCTGGAGAGCAAGCCTTGAGTAAAGAATTGTTTGGTGACATTTTAGGGCAAGATTCTAAAACTACTGTTGATTCAACTAGTACTGAATTAACTTTAGATAGTGAAGTGGTGGAAGAAACTACTGAAGAATTATCATTAGACGGAATCGGAGTTGATTCTACAAAATCTGAAGAAATAGTTGAAGCAGCTACTGCTGAACAAGATTCTTTAACTGATAAACAACAAAGACAATTAAGACCCGTAACATCTTATTTAGCATTAAACTACCAGTTTAATCAAGAGTCTGGTCAAGGACAATTTAATAAAGGAGCTGTAGTTGGTTTTGCTAATGTAATTGATACTTCAATTATTAATTCAAGATTAAGTCACCCAGCGTTTTTAGAAGTAGTTGCTGAGTCTTATGAAGATTTAGTATTTATGTGGGATGCTATTGAGATTAATGATGCTAAAGGACAGACTACTGGAACTTTAAGGTTATATGCTATTAAAGTTGCACATGAAGGTGCTCCAGTAAATGGAAAAGATATTTCAAAGTCGTCTGCTGAATATGATTTGGTAAATGGTCACCATATTGCAATTACTATGTCGGCTCATGGAGCTGAAAAGTGGGGTGAATTAACTGGTAAGAATATTGGGAAGCCAGTTGCTGTAACAATGGATAACTTAGTGTTTTCTGCACCAGCGCCTAGTGAAAAATTAGGAGCGAGATCAATTATTACAGGAAGCTTTACAATGGAAGCGGCTAAAGATTTAGCGGGATTATTAAATGCAGGTTCTTTACCAGCACCAGCAAAAATCGTTGATGAAAGTACAGTTGGACCTACTTTAGGAGAAGATAATATTAACTCTGGAATGTGGTCATTTGCTTTCGCTATTTTGTTAGTGTTAGTTTATATGGTATTCTATTATGGTAAAGCTGGTATTATTGCTGATGTTGCGCTTATCGTGAATATTTTCTTATTAGTTGGTGCATTAGCATCTTACGGAGCAATTTTAACATTACCTGGTATTGCTGGTATTGTATTAACAATTGGTATGTCGGTTGATGCCAATGTACTTATTTTTGAAAGAATTAAAGAGGAGTTAAGATCTGGTAAAGGATATAGAGCTGCATTGGAAGAAGGATTTAATAAAGCAATGGCTGCTATCTTAGATGCAAATATTACAACCTTATTAACAGGTTTTGTTTTAGCTGTATTTGGTTCAGGTCCAATTAAAGGATTTGCTATTACGTTAATTATTGGTATTTTCACATCTTTCTTTGCTGCGGTTGTAGTATCTAGATTAATATTTGCTTTAACATCTGATAAAGGTGTTGAATTTAAATTCTCAACAGGAATTACTAAAAATTGGTTTGTTAACACAAACATTGCTTTTGTAACGAAACGTAAAATATTTTATGTTATTTCTGGTGTTATAATCACAATTGGTTTGGTATTCTTATTTACTAAAGGATTAGATAAAGGTGTTGATTTTACAGGTGGACGTACATACACTGTTCAGTTTGATGATAATGTAGACATTAATGAAATTGAAGCAAGTTTAACTACACCTTTCGAATCTAAACCAACGGTTAAAACAGTAGGGAACAGTTATACTGCTGCAATTACTACTAAATACTTAATTACTGACCCATCTACTGAAGCAAATCAGTTAGTTGAGGAAGCGTTGAGTAATGGTTTAACTCAATTTGGAAAATTTGAAATTACTGCTAGTAAAATGATTGCGCCAACTATCTCTAAAGATTTAAAGTCGAATTCATTCTACGCTATCTTCTTTGCTTTAGTAATTATCTTCTTATATATCGTTATTAGATTTAGAAAATGGCAATATGGTTTAGGAGCTTTATTAGCAATGGGACATGATGTATTAGTTGTGTTAGGGTTATTTGCAATCTTCTGGGGTTGGATTGGATTCTCAATGGAAATTGATCAAGCGTTTATCGCAGCCATCTTAACAGTTGTTGGTTATTCTATTAATGATACGGTTGTTGTATTTGATAGAATTAGAGAGTACCTACGTATTCACCCAATGAGAGACAAGAAAGAAAACATTAATTCTGCATTAAACTCTACAATGGGTAGAACAATTAATACTTCTGTATCTACATTTGTAGTGTTATTAGTTATCTTCTTATTCGGAGGAGAATCTATTAAAGGATTTACATTTGCCTTAATGATAGGTGTTGTTGTAGGTACTTATTCTTCTTTATTTATTGCAACTCCAGCAGTAATTGATTTTGAAAAAAAGAGTAAAGAAAATAAATAAGAATTATTCTTAAAACAGATAAGTCCAACTTTCTTAATTGAAAGTTGGGCTTTTTTTATGATTAAAAACTAGTTCACAGCTGGTATGCGCATAATTATATCGCGTCATATCCAAAATAAAAGTATTATTAACTGAAAATAAATAATTATCTTTGACACTCATCTTAGACAATGCAAATGACACTCTTATTTTTAAACGATATTGGAACAAGTGAGGTTCTTTTTATTATGGCCGCTGTACTTATGTTGTTTGGTTCTAAAAGTATTCCAGGAATTGCTAAAAATTTAGGGAGAGGAATGCGAGAGGTTAAGGCGGCATCTGATGAGATAAAAAGAGATATTCAAGATTCAGCTATGGAGATGAAGCGTAATATGAATATGCCTGATTTAGATGTGCCTAGTATAGATATTGTCAAAGAAATTGAAAAGCCATTAAAAGCGATTTCTAATCCTGTTAAAGAAATTAGTAAGTCAATTATTAATGCTCCAAATAGGTCTTCTTCAACAAAAATTGAACCTACTAAGCTTGTAGATGAAGAGGATTTAAACGAAACAAAATCTTAATGACATACTTATTTTTAATCCTTGGTTTAGCTACACTTATTGTGGGTGGAGAATTTTTGGTGAATGGTGCTGTTGGTATCGCCAAAAAATTTCATATTTCAACCCTTGTTATTGGAATGACAGTTATTTCATTTGGAACATCTGCTCCTGAGTTAATTGTGAGCATTAAAGCTGCCCTTTCAGGTAGTCCTGAAATTTCTATGGGTAACGTTATTGGGTCAAATATTGCGAATATTGCATTGGTTTTAGGGATTACAGTAATGATTTTTCCAATTGTTGTTGATAGAAATTCTAAAATATTGGATTGGCCAATGATGATGGGAGCATCTATATTGTTTTTTGTTTTTGCACTGTTTTTTGGAGATGGTTATCAAATAGAGCGTTGGGAAGGAATAGTTTTATTTGGATTACTTTTGGGATTTATTTATTATTTAATTTCTAGCTCGAGAAAAAAAACAAAAAATGGTTTAAAAGAACAAGAAAATTTGTTGAATAAAAAAGCTGAAAAGGTTAATGTATTTAAGGCGATTGGTTCTTTATTGATTGGATTGGTTGGGTTGTATTTTGGTGCAGAATGGTTACTTGACAGTGCAGTGACATTGGCTACTGAATTCGGAATGAGTAAAGCTACTATTGGAATTACTATTATCGCCTTTGGGACATCTGTTCCTGAATTAGTAACATCAGCGGTAGCTGCCTTTAAAAAAGAAACTGATATTTCTATAGGAAATTTAATTGGATCAAACATCTTCAATATTATGGCCGTAATTGGTATTACAGCAATTGTAAAACCAATTCCAGTAACGGAAGATGTAATTTCTTATGATATGATTTGGATGCTTGTTATTGCATTAGCGCTTTTACCACTAATGTTAATAGGTAAAAAACTAGGAAGGCTAAAAGGATTTATGCTTTTTAGTACGTATGTTGTTTATATAACACTTGTCGTTATCGCCTCACAAAGTTAACTAATGGGTTATAGGCCCATTATTACAACTGTAATTCCCATTATTAGAGTGACACCAACAATTCCTTTGGTAAATTCAAACATATTCCATTTGAAATTAACAAAGTAAAATAATAGCATATTTGGTAACATAGCAAAAATTGTAATGTCCATTTTGTCACTTGATGCAATGTAATTACTTAAGTATTGACCTAGAGAGATGTTTGCCATATCCATAGTTTTAATGAAATAAGATAATATAAAACCAATAATGGGTAGTGTTATACCTAAGATTAATCCATAACTCATTTTATCGTATTTTTCTTTAAAGCTCATAATTCTATTTTAAATCCCACTCATTTAATTCACTTATTAAGTAATGTGCTGTCATGTCAAATTGTGTGGGCACAATTGAAACATAATTTTGATCTAATGCAGAAAGATCAGTGTCATCACCTTTATCTAAAACCGTAAAGTCTCCTTTTATCCAAAAGTAATCATTTCCAAATGGATCCTGTCTTTTATCAAAAGAGTCCTCCCAAAAAGCTTTACCTTGACGGCAAATTTTAGCTCCTTTTATACTTTCTAAGCTTCCTTTCGGAATGTTTACATTTAAACATGTACCTTTTGGAATGCCATTTAATAATACTTGGTTACTGATTTTTGTAGCGTAAAAAGCGGCAGCTTTAAAATCGGCATCTTTATCAAAGTCTAGTAATGAAAACCCAATAGAAGGAATACTTTCTATAGCACCTTCAACTGCTGCTGACATAGTTCCTGAGTACAAAATATTTGTAGCTGCATTGGAACCATGATTAATTCCAGAAACAATTAAATCAGGCCTCCTTTTTAACACCTCATAAATAGCCAGTTTCACACTATCAACAGGTGTTCCTGAGCAGGTGTAAGCTTCTATTCCTTCAAATTGATTTGACTTTTTTAATCTAAGGGGGTCATGAATTGTAATTGCATGTCCCATACCGCTTTGAGGACTATCAGGTGCTACAACAACAATCTCACCTAAAGGTTTCATGGCTTCTACTAAAAAACTAATTCCTTTAGCTGTAATACTATCGTCATTCGTTATTAAAATAAGTGGTTTGTTTTCCATGTTGCAAAGGTAATAAATTTAATGATTGGTCTTTTTATATTCGCCTATATACTTAAGATATAAGGAAGGTAATTCAAAAAGAAACAAATTAGATTTGGTTTTTCTTTAATAAATGAATTTGATATCTTTAATATCGTAAAATTTTGTTGTGTTATCGAGTAAGCGTAATTCTAATAAGCCAATATCAGATATACCTATAAGTAGCGCTTTGAATTCTGAATTTTCTTCCGAAAAGGTTCCGATTTCGTTGTGCCAAAATAAATGTGTATAATAATGCTTGAGTAAAAGTTTAAAATTTGATTCTAGCAGTAGGTTATAGTAGAAATCTAAATACCCGTAAATCTGTTGTAGCATATCTTCAATTTCTATGGATATGCCTTCATTTTTTATGGAAGTCGCATTTATTGTTGAGTCGAATATAGATTGATTTACATTTAAACCAATTCCAATAATGGATTGATGGATAAGTTGACCATTAATTTGATTTTCAATGAGTATTCCGCCTATCTTTTTTTTGTTTACTAAGATATCATTTGGCCATTTTACTTTTGCCTTAATCGAAAGATCAGCTAACGCTTTTTGAACAGCTAATGCGGCAATAATGTTAAGGTAAAAGGCATGTTTTGGTTTGATTTTTGGGTAGGTGACGACAGAAAAAGTTAAGTTTTTATTTTCCTCTGTAAGCCATGTGTTTCCAGTTTGTCCTTTTCCGGAAGTTTGATGTTTTGCACTGACAATTGTTCCATTTTCTTGTCTATTTTCTAGATTCAAGTCATATAAATATGAATTAGTTGAACCAATTTGTTCTAGTTTTATATGTTTATGAATGAAGTGTTTAAAAGTCATAATACAAAAATCGTTAAATTATCTGAAATAAGTGTTTTATATTAAAGAAAACGGTTATTTTTGTAAATTCAATTTTATAAGACAACATGGTTAAAACTATTTCAGAAAAGGACGCTAATACAAAGGGATTAATAGATTCAATAGTTGAAGGTATACAAGAAGTAAAAGGTAAGGACATTGCCGTACTTAATATAACAAATATTGAAAGTGCAGTTTGTGAGTATTTTATCGTTTGTACTGGGGATTCTTCAACGCAAGTAAGTTCAATTGCTAGTTCAATTGAAAAAACAACAAGAAATAATATACAAGAAAAACCTTGGCATAGAGAAGGTGCTACAAATAACTCTGAATGGGTATTATTAGACTACGTAAATGTAGTTGTGCATGTGTTTTATAGAGAAACAAGAGATTTTTATAATATTGAAGGACTTTGGGCAGATGCTGAAAGAACGGATATCCCAAATATTGATTAAATATGGCAAAGAAACCACAAACACCAAAAATTAAATTCAACTTTTATTGGATTTATGGAATTATAGCAGCAGTTTTAATAGGTTCAATGCTTTTATCTAAAGGCGGTTCTTCTATTGAAGCTGATGTTGAAGACTTTTATGAATTAGCTGAGAAAGGTTATATTGAGAAGTTAATTGTTATCAATAATACTGGGGATGCTGAAATTTATTTAAAGTCAGATAAAATTGAAGACATTCGTGAGTTAGATGTTAAGTTTAAAAGACTTAAAAAACAGAAAGCAACAGCTTTTAATCCAGCGACTCCTGATTTACAATTTACGACACCTCCAGGTGAAAGTTTTAGTAAAAAATTAGATGTGATTGAATCTAAATTTACTGAGGACACTAAGTTTTCAATCTCTTATGACACAAGACATGATGTGGTTGGAGATACGTTAAGTTGGTTGTTATTCCCTGCAATTATGATTATCTTTTGGATATTCATGATGCGTAGAATGGGAGGCGGTGCCGGTGGAGCTGGTGGCGGTGGCGGAATTTTCAATGTTGGAAAATCTAAAGCAAAATTATTTGACAAAGGAAAAGGAATCAACACTACATTTAAAGATGTTGCTGGTTTAGAAGGTGCAAAAGAAGAGATTGAAGAAATCGTAGACTTTTTAAAGCATCCAAAAAAATATACTGAATTAGGAGCTAAAATTCCAAAGGGAGCATTACTTGTAGGACCTCCTGGTACTGGAAAAACGTTATTAGCTAAGGCTGTTGCAGGTGAGGCTAAAGTGCCTTTCTTTTCAATGTCAGGTTCTGACTTTGTTGAAATGTTTGTTGGTGTAGGTGCCTCTAGAGTTAGGGACTTATTTAAGCAAGCTAAGGAAAAATCACCTTCAATTATTTTTATTGATGAGATTGATGCGATTGGTAGAGCAAGAGGGAAAAACGCTAACATGGGATCTAATGATGAGCGTGAGAACACATTAAACCAGTTACTAACTGAAATGGATGGATTCGGTACTAATTCAGGTGTTATTATTTTAGCGGCAACCAATAGAGCAGATGTTTTAGATTCAGCTTTAATGAGAGCGGGTAGGTTTGATAGACAAATTTATGTGGATATGCCTGATATTAATGAAAGAGAAGAAATTTTCCAAGTTCATTTAAGACCTATCAAATTAGAGAAAGAAATAGATGTTGATTTCTTAGCACGTCAAACACCTGGTTTTTCTGGAGCTGATATTGCAAATTTATGTAATGAAGCTGCTTTAATAGCTGCACGTAAAAAGAAAAATAGTGTTAATAAGCAAGATTTTTTAGATGCTGTTGATAGAATAGTGGGTGGATTAGAGAAGAAAAATAAAATAATTACACCAAATGAAAAGAAAACAATTGCTTTTCATGAATCTGGTCACGCTACTACATCTTGGTTATTGGAACATGCGTCTCCACTTGTTAAGGTAACAATTGTGCCAAGAGGTAAATCTTTAGGTGCCGCTTGGTATCTACCAGAAGAAAGACAAATTACGACTACTGAACAATTATTAGATGAGATGTGTTCTGCTTTAGGTGGAAGAGCAGCAGAGGAAATAATGTTTGGTAAAATATCTACAGGTGCTTTAAGTGATTTAGAAAAAGTGACTAAACAAGCATATGCCATGGTATCTGTTTATGGATTGAGTGATAAACTGGGTAATATTAGTTATTACGATTCACAAGGGAATCAAGGGTTCACAAAACCATATTCTGAATCTAGAGCTCAATTAATTGATGAAGAGGTTTCCATTATGATTGAAACTCAATATAAAAGAGCTGTTAAAATTTTAACTGAAAATAAAGATAAATTGGTGTTATTAGCAGAAGCTTTGCTAGAAGATGAAGTTATCTTTAAAGATAATTTAGTTGAGATTTTTGGAAAGAGACCTTGGGATAAAGAAGATGTCAAAGTTGTGGAAGAAGTAAAAGCGGAAGAGGTTGTTGAATCTACAGAAGAAGTTACGGAAACAATAAATGAAATAACTCCTGAAAATGAAAATAATTCAGAGGATACAAAAACTGATACAACAGATAGCTCAGCAGAGTAAAAGTCCATCAAAGGCAATGATTTATTCAACAAGTCAAGAGCATTTGGCTAATTTGTTGATTGTAAAGTTAAAGGCCAATGATATAGAAGCGGTTATACTAAATCAAAAAGATAGTATGTATAACGCGTTTGGATTGTTTGAAATTTATGTAAGGGCAAAAGATGTTGTACGTGCTAAATATATAATAGACAAGGATAATGAGTAATATGTTAGTTAGAGCTATAACAGGATTCTTTTTTGTGTCCTTTATTATCTTGGCAACCATTTTTGGTGGCTGGTACTTTCAGGTGTTGTTTGGAATTGTTGCTATTTTAGCCTTAAATGAGTTTTATTCTCTTTTTAAGGATTCAAGTGTAAAACCAAATTTGAGTCAAGGTGTAATTGTTGGTGCATTAATTTATGTAATGTCACTTTACAGTATCAATGAACAAGAACTTAACGTTTATTTGATTGGTTTATTAGTAATACTGTTTCCGTTGGTTGGCTTTGCTGAACTATATAGAAAAAAATCGATTCCTTTTCAAAACATGGGAGTAACGGTGATTGGATTATTTTACGTTATTTTACCATTTGTGTTAATTAATGTAATGAGGTTGAATACAGACAACTTTTGGCCTGTACTTAGTATTTTTATCCTAACTTGGTGTAGTGATACATTTGCCTACTTAGTTGGAAGAAAAATAGGAAAGCGAAAATTGTTTGAACGTATTTCTCCAAATAAATCTTGGGAAGGTTTTGTAGGAGGATTACTATTTAGTGTCTTAGCAGGTTTAATTATAGCTTATTTCACTGATGATAGCTTTGTTAAATATACAGTATACGGTATTGTTATTTCTAGTTTCGGAACCTTGGGAGATTTAGTTGAGTCTATGTTGAAGCGTAGTTTGAAAATTAAAGATTCAGGAACTATTTTACCAGGCCACGGCGGTTTATTAGATCGCTTTGATGCTGTGATTTTTGTAATTCCAATTATTTATTTTTTAGAATTATTTATTTTTTAATAAAAAAATGTAACCTTTTAAAACTAGAGTAGTATATAATAAAAAAATTCGTCAACAATAATTGGTTCTTGGTTTTAGATTTATTTGGTTAACAATGTTGTTGATAAAAAAAGAGTTTCGTATAAGCGAAACTCTTTTTTGCGTTTATTGTGTTTTTATTACGTATGGTGATAAAAATGGCCACTCTAGACAAGTCCCTTAAAATAATACTATTTAAGCTTAAACTCTTTAGTAACCATTTTGTCAATCTGTTTTAAGAAGGCTTTAAATAGTTTGTCTATCTTTTTTTGGTTTGCTTTATAAGCTTGAAAAGATTCATGTAAATTATTTTTAAATGAAATTCTTTGGCTGAATTGATGAAGTATTAAATCAATTCCCTCTTCATATTTATATTTGCTAAGCCAATCATGTGTCTTCATTTGTTTCAAAAATGGCGTAAATTCGCTTGGTAAATTTTCTAATTCATCCTCTGTTACGTTATAAGATTTTTTAATGAACTTATTGAGGTTTTTTGAGCTGAATTTTTTCCAATTCTTAGCCAAATAATGATCTAATAATATATCTGAAGCAATATATGAAATTCTTTTAATTCCACTTTCTTGTAATATATGGGCAACCTCTTGTATTTGTGGTGAATTATCAGTGTTTGAATCAATGAATCTATGAATTTTAACTCCTTTTATAATGTGTTTAGGCGTGTTTTTAAAATTAGATAAATCTCCTTTATAATAATCTCCAGCCAAATTACCAGGGATTAGTTCTTTATTATGTCTTGTTAAGTAGCAGTGTCCTAAAAAATTCATCTGTTTTGTAAAAATGTTACGTGTTACGGTTTCTTGTTGTGGTGTTACCATGCTAACCTATTATAAAATTACAACTTAACACCTAAGAAACCAAATGTTAAAGGTATCAGATTTACGTTATTTGAATGTAAATGGGATATTAAATTTAAGTTAATATTGAATTTAGAAGTGGATAAGCGCTTTTTGACTGCCTGTGTTGAAAATGTAGGAACTTGAATTAGTTGTCACTCTCCTTTGCTTATTTTCCGGTTCTAATTCGAAATTAACATAGTCACGCTGACTATCAATTTTAAATCCTATTTTTTTAAATTTCCCCCCAGTAGACCAATCCAAATCAATGTAAGTCATTAATGAATCTATCGGATGACTTTTTGTGAAATGTTTAATTATTTTACTTAATCCTCCGTTAATATGGTGATTGTTTAAAGTTGAAAATTGCAACAATTCTGCTGAATACGTACCATCTCTAAACCGTCTTCTTTTAGCGAATGAGGCTAGTGCAACCAGTTTATTATCAATTGATAAACCAATTCGTTTATAACCAATTACGGGTTGATTCAGGTGATTATTACTAAAGAAAAGTTCACATTCAGCTTTGTTAATGAATTCAACTTTGGTTTTTCTAGCATGTAATTTAGTAGATAGACCAAATAGGTGAGTAAGTTTTGATAAGACTACCTTAGGTTTAATCTCCCACAAATCAAACCAAATAAAAATAAGGTACGAATTATATGTATCCTGTTCTGCTTCTCTTTTTTTAATAAAATGAGAGTACGTGTTTTTTTCACTCTCCTTAACTAAGAAAATTGAAAAAGAATATGCTTTAAACCTAAGAATATTTGATTCACAAGAGTAATCAATGTTATGATTATCTAAAAAATCAAATAAAGAGCTGTAAAGCGTATTAGACATTATTACTTTTCACTTTAAAGTCAGAAGTAAAGTGGAATGTAATGTCTGGATAGTCTTGTTGTGCCATTTGTAATAAGAATGGTGTTTCAGCTAAGAATACATAGTTATCATCTTTATCTTTTGCAATGTAAATTGTTTTTGCTCTAATAAATTTATTTAACTGCTCTTTATTATCTGTTGTCATCCAACATGCCTTATAAAAACGTTTAGGTGTAAATGCACATTTAGCCGAATACTCATGCTCTAAACGGTATTGAATTACCTCAAACTGTAATTGACCAACTGTACCAACAATTTTTCTATTACCTGGTTGTTGAATAAATAATTGTGCAACCCCTTCATCCGTTAATTGTTGAATTCCTTTCTCCAGTTGTTTTGATTTCATTGGGTCTTTATTTTCTAACTCCATAAAAATTTCAGGAGAGAAACTAGGCACACCACTATATTGTAATTTTGTACCTTCAGATAATGAATCACCAATTTTAAATGACCCCGTATCATATAATCCAATCACATCACCAGGATAGGCCTCATCAATAACTGACTTGTCTTGTGCCATGAATGAGGTTGGGTTTGAAAATTTAATTTTTTTAGCTGATCTTGAGTGATTGTAAAATTTATTACGTTCAAATTTTCCAGATACTATTCTTAAAAATGCAATTCTATCTCTATGTTTAGGATCTAAATTCGCGTGAATTTTGAATACAAACCCAGAAAAATCTTTATGTTCTGGTTCAATAAATCCAATACTTGATTCACGACCAATAGGTGAGGGAGATATTTCTAAAAAGGCTTCTAGTAATTCTTTTACACCAAAGTTGTTAACTGCTGAACCAAAAAATACAGGAGCCACGTTTCCTTTAAGATATTCGTTAACATCAAACGCATCATATCCGCCTTCTACTAGTTCTAATTCTTCTCTCAATAACTCTGAAGCATCTTCTCCAATAATTTTTTCAACCTCAGGAGAATTTACATCATCAATTGAAACGACATCTTCACTAATAGCTGTTTTGTTTGCTGCAAATAGATTTAACTCTTTATTAAAAATATTATAAACACCTTGGAATGTATGCCCAATACCAATAGGCCATGATAATGGTTTAACTCCAATTTTTAGATTTTCTTCTAATTCGTCTAATAAGTCAAAAGCATCTCTACCTTCACGGTCCATTTTATTAACAAAAACAATAACTGGTGTGTTTCTCATACGACACACTTCCATTAAACGTTTAGTTTGTGCCTCAACACCACTTGCACAATCAATAATTAGAATAACACTATCAACAGCTGTTAAGGTTCTATACGTATCCTCAGCAAAATCCTTGTGACCAGGTGTATCTAAAATATTAATTTGTTTACCATTATATTGAAATGCCATAACAGAAGTAGCAACCGAAATCCCTCTCTGCTTTTCAATTTCCATAAAATCGGAAGTAGCAGTTTTTTTAATTTTATTATTTTTAACGGCACCAGCAGTTTGAATTGCCCCTCCAAATAATAATAATTTTTCAGTTAAAGTCGTTTTTCCAGCATCCGGGTGAGAAATTATGGCAAACGTTCTTCTTTTTTCTATTTCTGCTTGTGTACTCATCTTAATGGTAATATTATTTAATGTTGTTTATCAGTGCTTTAGTCTAAAACTTAAGGACAGATGAAACAAAAGTACTTCATTTTAACTAACTTTGCGGCTATGAGTGCAAGGAATACCAAAAAAATAGTTTTATTTTTGGTTGTAACAGTAGTATTTGGAGTGAATAGTCACGCTGCAAACACTAAAATTAAAAGTAGCCCAGCGTTAAAAATGCTAGAGGTTGATTCTGTATACAATCAAGCCAAGTCAAATTTCAATAAGTTTACAACCGCGTTGTATCATAAAACCAATGTTAAAACATTAAGTTATGACGCATTTAAGCAAGGTGTAATTGGTTATTTGAATATGGTAAAACGTAAAGAAGTGACTGTTGAAAGATATTTAACGATTATAGATTTTTCTAAACCTTCTACGGATGATAGATTATTTATTTTTGATGTCTGTAGTCAAACTTTAGTATACAAGTCTGTAGTGTCTCATGGGAGAAATTCTGGGGGGTTGTATGCTACAAAATTTTCAAATACAACTAATTCTCATCAATCAAGTTTAGGATTTTATAAAACCACATCAACGTATCAAAGTTCTAAATTTAAATTAGCATTACGATTAGATGGTTTAGAACATTCAAATAATAAAGCACGTAGTAGAGGAGTGGTTATGCATGGCGCGAATTATGCAACGTATGACTTTTTAGCGAAAAATGGGTCGTTAGGACGTTCTTACGGTTGTCCTGCAATGCCTTATGAAAACTTTGACAAAGTGGTGTCTTGGATAAAGCATGGGTCGTGTATGTATATTTATTATCCTAGCAAATCATACCAACGCTATTCTAAGTATTTAAATAGAAAAAACTATTTGGAAGATTTTATAGAAGCTTAGTTTTATTTTTTTACTTTTACTTTATTAATTGATTTCATCAACTATGGCAAAGAAAAAAAAGAAAAGTGGTTTTGGTAAACTTATCATTGTTTTATTAATTATTGGTTTAATAGTAGTTGGTATAGCCGGTAAGTATTGGTATCAAAATTATAAAGTGTCTAATATTGAATTTGAAGGTGAATCTATCAAATTATTTATTCCAAAGGGATCTTCTCAGCAAGATGTGTTAACTCAATTAACTGAGTTGAGTGTTATAACTGATATTGAATCATTAACTTGGTTAGCTGAACAAAAGAATTATCAAGGGGGCTTAATCGTTTCTGGTAATTATATCATAAAAAATGGTTGGACTAATAATCAACTTATAAATCATTTAAGAGCCGGTAATGGAAGAATTGACGCGAGTGTTTCATTTGCTAACGTAAGAACTCTTAAAAACTTAGCTGATTCAATTTCTGAGGGTATTCTATTGGAGTCTGATGATGTGTATGATTGGTTAATGAATAAAGACAGCATTAAAAGATATGGATTTAGAAAAGAAACCATCATTTCAATGTTTATTCCAAATACATACAGAGTGGATTATGACATTACTGTACCAGACTTAATGAAAAGAATGGCTAAGGAATACAAGAATTTTTGGAATGATGAAAGACGTGTAAAATTGAATAAGATTAAACTATCTCAGTCAGAGGCTACAACTTTGGCGTCTATTGTGTTTAGTGAAACCAACTCTAAAAAGGACATGAAAACGATTGCAGGTGTCTATATGAATAGAATTAATAAAGGATGGCCGTTACAAGCTGACCCGACCTTGATATTTGCATTGAACGACTATACAATTAAGCGTGTATTAAATAAACATAAAAAAGTAGATTCGCCCTATAATACATATATGTATAAAGGTTTACCGCCTGGGCCAATAAACATTCCACCAAGTAAGTATATTGATGCTGTGTTAAATTACGAAAAACATAAGTACATGTTTTTTTGTGCTAAAGAAGACTTTTCAGGAGACAGTAATTTTGCTAGAACTTTGGCAGGGCATATGATTAACGCCAGACGTTATCAAAAAGCTATGAACGATAGAAGAATTTACGAGTAAACTTGATTCAATTTGTATTTTCGGTAGTGGAGATCAATTAATTTAATATTTCAAGTTATTGAATAATACCACACCTTAATTCTAGTATACGTTTTACTTCTTCTTATTTTTTTGAGATTGAATCATTAGAGCTAATACTAGTCTTGGAAATAATCGGAGTAGTATGGCAATCATTTTTCCAAAAACTGAAAATACAACTTTTGATTTACGGTATTTAATTAAACTAACAATTTTAGAAGCTACTTTGTTTTGAGACTGAATAATGAAAGGAGGTCTTTTGGGAACAGTAACTAGTTCACCATTTGAGGTTAACATACGTTTGTCGCTATCATTCTGAGTGAACCCAACATAACATATTCCAAAATGAATTCCTGTAGAACTCATTTCAATTTTGTAGGATTGCCAGATTGAAGTTAACGACATTTTGCCCGCACAATAAGCTGAAGCTGACGGCATGCCATGTAATCCAGCTAAACTAGATATAAAGACAATACTTCCTTTCGTCTTTTTTATATGTGGAAGCGCAGCCATGGTTGGTAAAATTGTACCTAGTGAATTACTTAAGAAAACATCTTTAAACATTATAGGATTTACATTGTCCAACGCATCATTCATGGTTATGCTACCATTGTTTATTAAAATATCTATTTTTCCAAAGGCTTCAATTGCAGCATTCATGATTAGTTTACAATCTTGTTCTGATGTGATATCTGCAGAAACACCAATGACTTTATAACCTAGAGCTATAAATTCATTGACTGAAGTTTGAAGCTTTGTTTCATTTCTTCCATTTAATACAATACAAGCGCCTTGCTCACATAGCTTTATCGCAGTTGCTTTACCAATTCCACCGCTTGAACCTGTAATGATTGCTACTTTATCTTGAAAATATAAGTTACTCATGGCTTAAGTTATGATTTACAATTTAATCAAGATTCTTTAAAAGAAAAACGTAGGCAGACCCTTCTCTGCTTATTGTTCCGTCCAATTGATCTGTAAGTGTTTCAATTAATTCAACGCCAAAACTTTTCTCATCCACAATAACTTCATTCCAAACCCCATAATCATTATAGGTCATTTCAAAAGTATCTTCTAATTTGGGCGTAATATTAATGTCTATTTTACCCTTAGGGTTGAATTTAAAATGATGTTTAAATGAGTTTGATATTAATTCATTGAGTAACAAACCTAGTGGGACTAAAGTTTTAATGTGAATGTTATTCAAACTACTGTTTATTTCAATATCAACACCATTATTTGTACCATATATTTTATTAATATCGTGAAACAATTCTTCTAAATAAGAAGTGGTATTAATTTGTGATAAATTACCTTCCTGATACAATTTTTGGTGAATCAATGACATGGTCATAATTCTATTAATTGCTTCACTAAACACATGCTCTTCATT
>Ga0209396_1003119_pt1 | contig 16967 bp, 18 predicted proteins | sample GOMGulsemesocosm_6_FD_184638 | JGI IMG/M metagenome (GOLD analysis project Ga0209396, IMG submission 184638) | Methane-oxidizing microbial communities from mesocosms in the Gulf of Mexico - GOM8C Gulf of Mexico (SPAdes) (version 2) | ecosystem: Environmental > Aquatic > Marine > Cold seeps...
TAGTTTTTAGGAGTTTTACCATGGCACGTTTTTTCCGTCGTCGTAAATATTGCCGCTTCACAGCGGAAGGCGTTAAACAGATCGATTATAAAGATCTGGAAGTCTTGAAAGGTTTTGTTACTGAAACTGGCAAAATTGTACCTAGCCGTATCACTGGTACTAAAGCCCGTTATCAGCGTCAGCTGGCTACTGCGATTAAACGCGCACGCTACCTGGCTTTGCTGCCGTACACGGACAGTCACGAATAAGAAATAATTGTTGTGCGCGCTATAGCTGAATATGTAATGCGCGGTCGCAGCCAGGCTGCGACTGTAGCAATTGTCGCATCGGCAGTGCCGTTGCTGTTCTGGATAAGTGCTGCAACCGTTGTTTTAATAACCCTGCGCAAGGGGTGGCTCGAAGGTGTTAATTTAACCCTTTGGGCTTCATTGCCGGCTTTATTTTGGCTGGTGATGCGAGGTGATCCAACACCCTTGGTGGTGTTGTCGATTGCTCTGGTGTTAGCAATTGTGCTGCGAGGCACGATGTCCTGGGTCAATACGCTGTTAACGGGTGTGTTGCTGGGCATGGGGCTGAACTGGTTGATGCCGGTGTTAGTGCCAGAGTTGTTGAATCCGGAGGTGCTGAGTCAATTAGCGCCGACCATGGATCTCAACAACGAGCAAACACTTGCAGTGTTTAGCAATTTGCTAACAGGCTTTTGGGCGACAGCTCATTTGTTGGTTGCAGTGCTCAGTTTGATGCTGGGACGTTGGTGGCAATCGCTGTTATTTAACCCCGGTGGTTTTGGGGAAGAATTCAAACAGCTGATATTACCGCCTGCGGTGACCATACCGGCAGTATTGATTGCCCAGTTTGGTGGCAACTTGCATCCGGCACTGGTTGGCTGGGCACCGATATTTTCGATGCCACTGTTTATTGCAGGCATCGCCTTGGCGCATGGGGTTGTAAGTTTAAAGAAGCTGAGTTCCCAATGGTTGGTACTCATGTATTTGTTGGTGTTTTTGGTAGGACCTTATCTGGCCTTGTTAGATAGCCTGATGAACTTCCGCCGTCGTATTCAAAAAACACCCGATTAATTTTTTGATTCGTGATGAGCTTTAGGCCGTTCACGGATAACAAAAAGTTCTATAGAGGACGTAAAGATGGAAGTTATTCTGTTAGAAAGAGTCGGTAAACTGGGTAACCTGGGCGACAAAGTTAATGTTAAGCCAGGTTTCGGTCGTAATTTCTTGTTTCCTTATGGCAAAGCTGTTCCTGCCACTGCTGCAAACTTGGCTGATTTCGAAAGCCGTCGTGCAGAGCTGGAAAAAGCGGCTGCTGAGCAACGTGCTGGTTCTGAAGCACGTGCTGCGAAAATCGAAGGTGCTGACGTAACTATCGCTGCTAACGCTGGCGAAGATGGCAAACTGTTCGGTTCTGTTGGTACTCGTGAAATTGCTGACGCGTTGAACGCGGCAACAGGTTCTGATATCGATAAAAGCGAAGTACGTCTTCCAGAAGGCGCACTGCGTCATACTGGTGAGTTCGAGCTGGACATTCAGCTGCACAGCGATGTAACCGTTACTGTTAAAGTGACTGTTGCTGCTGAAAGCGAAGAATCTGCTTAAATAAAGCCAATTTATTTATACACAGGCGCGTTGATTTAATTATCGGCGCAATCGGACGTATCGTCACTCAGTGCGAGGCGTTCACACTTTTAGTACCCTGTGGGTATCCTGTGTATATCTGAATTAGTGGTTTTCCGTTACCGTATTGCGGCATTTATGCCCTTGTACACGGACGAAAAAATAGACACCATGTGCCTTCACGAGAGTTGAGGCCATGGTGTTTTTTTTATGGGCACCCCAAAAAATGTACTCTTTGCGAGTATAGCGGCGTCAGCTCCGTGCTTCCTTGCTCTCCCGAAAAATTTCCATTTTTAGTGGCGCCCTTTATGTCTCAAAAGCAGAAATCACAGATGCAGTACACAGATATAGACAGGCAAACCGCCGCCGTTAAAGTGCCTCCCCAATCATTAGAGGCTGAACAGGCCGTGTTGGGTGGCTTGATGCTTGAAAATGAAGCCTGGGACAAGGTGTCTGAAGAGTTGATTGATGCCGATTTTTATCGGCATGAGCATCAATTAATTTTTCGCGCCATGGGTGGCATTATTGAGAAAAGCCAACCGCTGGATGTGATTACCCTGTCCGAGGTGCTGGACAACGTCGGTGATCTTGAGGCAGTGGGCGGCTTGTCCTATTTGGGCGAGCTGGCACGTAATACGCCGACAGCCTCTAATATTCGCGCCTATGCGGATATTATTCGCGAGCGTTCAATTCTGCGTAAACTGGTCACGGTGGCCGGTGAAATCGCCGACGATGCCTTTGAAACCAATGGCCGTGGCAGTACCGAAATTCTTGATGACGCGGAGCGCAAGGTTTTCCAGATTGCCGAAGATCGCCCGCAGAATTCCGGTCCAAAAGCCATTAACCCGGTTCTTACCAAGGCCATTGAAAAGATTGATGAGCTGTATCAGTCCGAAAATACCATCACCGGCCTGAGTACCGGTTTTGCCGATCTTGATGCCATGACGGCGGGTTTGCAACCGTCGGATTTGATTATTGTGGCGGGTCGTCCATCCATGGGTAAAACCACTTTCGCCATGAATCTGGTTGAACATGCCGTGATCTCCGGTGATAAGCCGGTGATTGTGTTTAGTATGGAGATGCCTGCCGACTCGTTGGTGACACGAATGCTGTCATCGCTGGGTCGTATTGATGCCACCAAAATGCGTACCGGTCAGCTGGACGATGATGATTGGCCACGCCTGACCTCTGCCGTGAGTCTGCTCAAGGATCGGCCATTATTTATTGATGATGATGCGGCGTTATCGCCCACCGATGTGCGCTCGCGTGCTCGTCGTATTGCCCGCGAGCATGGTCAGCTCGGTTTGATTATGATTGACTATTTACAGCTGATGCAGGTGAAGGGTAGCTCGGAAAACCGTACCGCTGAAATCTCCGAGATTTCGCGCTCGCTTAAAGCCCTGGCAAAAGAATTGAAAGTGCCAGTTGTTGCTCTGTCACAGCTTAACCGTAGCCTTGAGCAACGCTCCGATAGACGTCCGGTGATGTCGGATTTACGTGAGTCGGGAGCGATTGAGCAGGACGCCGACGTCATCGCGTTTATCTATCGTGATGAGGTGTATAACGAAGAAAGCCCGGATAAGGGCGTTGCCGAAATCATTATCGGCAAGCAGCGTAACGGCCCGATTGGTAAGCGTCGACTGGCCTTTATCGGTAAATACACCAAGTTTGAAGATCTTGCTCATGGCAGTTACGAGGACTTTGAGTGACCAGACCTACCTTTGCGCATATTGATCTGGATGCGCTGCGTCATAATTTTAATATTGTCCGTCAGTTTGCCCCCGATCAGAAAATCATGGCCATGCTCAAGGCCGATGCCTACGGGCATGGTGCCGAGCAGGCCGCTGTTGCTCTCAATGATAAAACCGATGCCATTGCCGTAGCTTTTATTGATGAGGCGATCGCACTGCGCAAGGCGGGTATTAGCAAGCCGATTACTCTGTTGCAGGGTATCTTCGATCAAAAAGAAATTGAGCTAGCCTGTGAGTATCAGCTGGATCTGGTGATTTTACACGCCGAGCAGGCGCGTATGCTGGAAGCTGAACCCTGCAGTCGGCCGCTACGTATCTGGCTTAAGTTTGATAGCGGCATGCATCGTCTGGGCTTTTCATCCGATGAATATGTCTATTGGTTTGAGCATTTACGTGTTCACCCGAACGTCTCAGAAGTGCGTTTAATGACACATTTCTCCTGTGCCGATGAACCGCAGAATCCGGTTACCGCCGAGCAGGAAGCACTTTTCGATAAAACGACCCAAGGCTTGCAGGCAGCCTTTAGCCTGGCAAATTCAGCCGCCATTATGGCCTGGCCAACAACACGTCGCGACTGGGTGCGCCCCGGCGTGATGTTGTATGGCGTGTGCCCCTTTGCTAACTGGCGTGATGATCATCGTGATCTGCACCCGGTGATGACACTCAAGTCGGTTATTATTTCGACCCGTGCCCTGAAACCGGGTGAAGCTGTCGGCTATGGCGGTAGCTGGGTGGCTAAAGAACACTGCCGTATTGGTGTGGTGTCGATTGGTTATGCTGATGGCTACCCGCGTTGCTTGCCAAACGGAACGCCGGTGTTGGTAAATGGCCAGCGCGTACCGTTGGTGGGCCGTGTCACCATGGATATGATCACCGTTGATTTGACCGGTTTGGACGACGCTCAAGTGGGTGATGAAGTGACGCTGTGGGGCGAAGGGCTGGCAGTTGAAGAAATCGCTGAGTGTGCAGGCACCATTGCCTATGAGCTGTTAACCGGTGTCTCAAAACGCGTGCCGCGTTTGTATCACTGCAGCGCTTCGCAATAAGCCCTCAAGTTAGCTTTTGAAAGCAGGCAAATTTGCCTGCCTTGTCTATACTGAAATGCACTCCCTGTGCGGAAACAAATCTCTCATTTGTACTAGGCTAGTTTTACTGGGCTAATGTTTGCTAGATTCAGTTGTAATAGATAAGGACACTCCATGAACGCCGTTGAACTTGCTCAAAAATCTACCTCGCTGTTCTCCCTGCCTGACGTGTATATGAAATTGCAGCAGGTGATCCGAAAACCCGATACCGGCATTAATGATATTGCCGATTTGATCAGCACCGATGCAGCGTTGACGGCGCGATTATTGAAAGTAGCCAACAGTTCTTTTTATAGCTTCCCGGCCGAAATCGACACTATTTCACGTGCCATTAATTTGATTGGTACTGATCAATTGATGAATTTGGTGTTGGCAACTTCCGTAGCCGGTTCGTTTTCCGGTGTGCCCGAGGACGTGGTCGATATGGACAGCTTCTGGCGCCATAACGTTGATACAGCGTTGATTGCTCGTTCTCTGGCGGCGGCAGCAGGCAAGTTGCCCGATGTTGAGCGTTTGTTTGTGATTGGCCTGTTACACAATGTTGGCAAATTGATTGCTTTGACTGAATTGCCGGATCTGGCGCAACAGGCTATACAGTGCGATCTCACTAGTGATCCCTGGCACTGTCAGCAGAGTGCATTGGGCTTTACCTTTGCTGACTGCGGTGCGGAGTTATTATCAGCCTGGGGGCTGCCTGAGGCTTTGATTGAGGCCGTGCGTTTCCAGCATCTGCCGAATCTAGCCGGGGATAATGAAGCAGCGGCAGCGGTACTGAATATTGCTAGTCGCGCTGCTAGTGCCATGGAGCAGGATATTTGCCCGGATGATGGGCCGGATTATCTGCAACTGATTCATGCCGAGTCCTGGACCCTGGGCGGTGTTGAACAGGCTGATCTTGATGCGGCGATTGAGTTTGCCCATAAAGAAGCCTGGAACATTCTGGGTGTTATTTCTTCAGCGGTCTATTAGGCTGTTGTAAGCGCTTTTTTCGCGACAACAAATTTAACTCTGCGCGCCACTGTCCTGCTGGTGGCGGCCCTTCAGCCAGCCCCATAGCAATCCATCGGGGCCGACCTTGCCGGTTTGAATGTAACGCAGGGTGTTATGGTCACGCATAATCCAGCCCATGTGTGTTTGCGCCTGATGTTGCCCACAAAACAAAATCTGATCACCTTTTTGCAACGCTGTTTCTGGTGGCGGTACCAGACGATATTCGTTGCCTCTTTTCAGCATCAGGGCAAAGGCGGGCAGTGGAAGCTCCCTATCGCGAGGATCTTTATCCAGTGACCTCAGCGCGACTGTTTTGTCCTCATCAATGGCTTCGGTGATGGCCGGGCTGTGCTCTTCATTTATTGTCAACGTCCAGACGTCGAGATCTTCATCGTCCATGGTGTTGGCTATCATGCGTAACAGGGTACGGCTTGAGGCTTCATCCTGTAGGCGAATTAAGTCGAAGCATTCGGTGAGCAGCGGTGTACGCACGCGCATGTAAATTTCGTTGGCGACTATGCGGCCTGGTTCCATGATTAAATTAACCGCAGCAGCTTTGAAGACCGGTTTATTGGTGCGAACATTCTGGCGGGCAATGGTGATTAGGCCAGGTTTAAGGTCGCGAGCGGTAATAATGGTGGATAAATTGTCGGCGTCATTATCGGTACCAGCAATGACCCCTAACGCATTTTCAATGCCGGCTTCTTGCAGAGTGTGGGCTTCGGTGCCCGTGCCGTGCACGGTGCCAAACGGCGCGTTATAGCCCTTCGGGTCGATGGAAATAAAGGTGTGGGCAATGTTATGTTTTTTGAACTGCTCTTCCAGTGCGCGGCCAAAGCGACCGTAGCCACAAATGACCCAACTGCCACGAGTGTCCTGATAGGGGGAGGCCCAGACGTTGTGATTTGGGTTAATAAAGATATCGTAGATCAGGTGCTTGTAGGGCTGCGTGAGGATCAGCATCAGGTGATCGGCAAAAATCTCGAAGGGATCGAGAATCATGTCGGTGCCAAAGGAGGCCAAGTTGCCCGTGGTGGCTTTAGATTGCGTGCCGCTGATTACCAGACGATCAGGCTTGACCAATTTACTGTTGATAGCAATCGCCAGATTGGCTTGATCATCAATGGTCAGCGCCAGTACGCCGACGCAAAGATCATTATCGATGCCGGCAATTTTCAGTACTTCCGGGTCGCTGGCATTGGCACACAGGCTGGGTAATTTTAGGCCTAGCTCGTCGGTTGCCAGCTCGTTAATCACCTTGAGTTTTGATTCAATAATGACCGACGGTATGTTGTGTTTGTCCAGTTGTTGGGCGACACGACTGCCGGTGGAGCCAAAACCGCAGATTAAATAATAGGGTTCGCTGATACGTTTGACCTGATTGATGAAGCGCGTGCGCCGCGTCAGGCGTTGGTAGTTTTGATCCTGAAATAACGAAAAAATAGTACCCATGCTGTACAGCCACGAAATCACGGTGCCGTAAATGGAAATGGTTGCCCAAACCCGCTGTGCCACGGTAAAGGGGTAGGGGATCTCACCAAAGCCGATGGTGGAGCCCATAAAGCTGACAAAATAGAAGGCGTGGAAAAAATCCATATGCCAGATGTTGCCCAGATTATCCTGTCCTGGGATAACGACAAAACCGAGGATGGAGATGGCATAAACGCTGATGATGGTGATGATGGGCGCCCGTAGACGCCGCAAAAAAAGATAAAAAACATGCTGCATGGTTAATGACGAACCGTCATGGTTTCCACAATCAACAACACCACCGAGGTGATGTTCGCCAATAGGGCGCCAGCAGAAAGTGAGACAATGCTGGCCATGGCGTAGGTTGTCATACCGCCATCGGCGACGTGTGTCATCACCCCCCAAATAATGGCGGCAATGATCAGCTGTAAATCAGCAACCAGGCTGGTTGCCAGCAGCACCGCACCAACATGCGTACGATCACCCAGTTTCATCACGGTGGCAATCAGGCTCACAACAATGGCGGCGTAGAGTTCGTAAACACTGTGGTGGTCAGGGCTGTCGATGTCACCCAGAAAGAAACCGAAGTTAAGTGTCAGTGCCAGCATAATAAAAAATGCAAAGACAATTTTTTCGCGATTCATGGCAGTAGTATCCCCAGTAAAAATAGTGAAAGCTTTACATAACTATTGCGCTTGACAATGCGGCGTTAAAAATTGGCTTGCCTTCGCTCACTACATTATGAAAAGTTCACAGTGTATTATTTTTTCTGATTATGAAGCCTTTAGCGACAGGGTTACAGACCTAATTAATACGGCTTCTGTTAAAGGTGGTGAGCGCGGGCAATACACCACAGATGAATCTGCTCGCAACCGGCTTTTTTCAGGCAGGCCGATAGTTCATGCAAGGTGGTGCCAGTGGTCATCACATCGTCAACCAACGCAACCGACGTGCCGGGTTCAAACTCTTGACTACTAAAGGCGCGTTTGAGGTTGCGGTGACGCTCTATGGCCGATAAACCTAATTGGTGTTCGGTATGTTTGTTGCGCCGACAGTGCTGGCTGTTAAGTGGTATGGCTAATGTGCTGGCGCAAACGCGAGCCAGCTCCTGCGCCTGATTAAAGCCGCGTTCTCGCAGCCGGCGTTTGTGTAGTGGCACCGGAATCACCATGTCCGGCAGCTGCTCTCCACGGTACTGGTGTTTTATGTGTTCAGCCATCAGCTGGCCAAACAGACGGCCATAGCCCAGTTGCTGATTAAATTTAAAGCGACTGATAAGGCGGTTAATTGGGGGCTGGTAGTGAAACAGGCTATGACAGACATCAAATGCCGGTGGCTGTGTTTGGCACTGGCCGCAGTTTTGGATATCTGGTGTGGTTTCACTAACGGCTGTGGGTAAGGGTAACGCGCAGCGATAACAGGCACGTCGTAACCAGGGCAGGTCGTTTTGGCAGTCTAAACAGAGACCGGTTTGAGCGCTGACACCATAACTCCTGTGGCATAGGAAGCATTTTTCCGGCAATACGGATTGTATGATATTTGACCAGTAGTTAACCATGAGCATCCTTGCAGGTTGACAGCCGAGAGTCTGGATATTATTGTGCGCCTCTAATTAAGAACAGGGCAAGTGGAAACATTCTTCACGACCGTGAATGACGAGTCTTTCCACTATTATCAGCCGCAGCAAAAGGATCATCAAATGAGCAATCAACCATCGTCAGCCATACGCCATGACTGGACACCAGAAGAAGTCACCGCGCTGTTTCAACTGCCTTTCAATGATTTGATGTTCCAGGCGCAAACGGTTCACCGCCAGAATTTTGATGCTAATGAAGTGCAAATCAGCACTCTGTTATCCATCAAAACAGGTGCGTGTCCTGAAGATTGCAAATACTGCCCGCAAAGTGGCCACTACAATACCGGTCTTGAAAAAGAAAAGCTGATGGAAATTCAGCGCGTGATTGAAGAAGCTAAAGCGGCGCAAGAAGGTGGCGCTAGCCGTTTCTGTATGGGGGCTGCGTGGCGCTCGCCAACGGTTAAGCAAATGCCCTATGTGGTCGACATGATCAAACAGGTTAAAGACCTGGGCATGGAAACCTGCATGACGTTGGGTATGCTGGACGGTGATCAGGCGCAGGAATTGGCCGATGCCGGTTTGGATTATTACAACCACAACCTCGACACCTCGCCTGAGTATTACGAAGATATTATTACCACACGCACCTACCAAAACCGTCTCGATACGCTGCAAAACGTACGTGATTCCGGCATGAAAGTGTGCTGTGGTGGCATTGTGGGCATGGGTGAAACATTACGTGACCGTGCCGGTTTGATGGTGGAACTGGCGAATCTGCCGCACCACCCGGAAAGTGTGCCCATTAACATGCTGGTAAAAGTTGAAGGCACGCCCATGGATCAGGTTGAAGACCTGGATCCGTTTGACTTTATCCGTAGCATTGCCGTGGCACGTATCATGATGCCGGAGTCGCACGTGCGCCTGTCAGCGGGTCGTGAAGAAATGAACGAGCAGATGCAGTCGATGTGTTTTCTGGCCGGTGCTAACTCCATTTTCTACGGTTGTAAACTGCTCACTACGGCAAACCCTGAAGCCGATGCAGATCGTCAATTGTTCCAGAAACTGGGTATTCGTCCAGAGCAACGTAATCAGGAACATGGTGATAACGCTCAACAGGCAGCCTTGATGGATGCGGTTAAGCAACAGCGTACTGATGCGTTTTTCTACGATGCATCTCAAGCTTCCTAGTCTTTAAGTTAGCGACTGACGAACGATATGGGTGGTTTTGATGACTTGGCGCAACAGCTTGCCGCGCGCAAACAGCAGCATCTTTATCGGTCTCGCTTAATTACAGAAACTGCCCAGGGCGCTGAAATTCGCGTTGACGGGCAGAGCTATCTGAATTTCTGCAGTAACGATTATCTTGGCCTGGCTAATCACCCCGATGTGGTGGCCAGCTTTCAAAATGCCGCTAATGATTATGGTGTTGGCGGCGGCGCATCGCATCTCGTAAATGGCCACAGTAAGGCCCATCATGCCCTTGAAGAGGCGCTGGCAGATTTCACGGGTCGCAAGCGTGCGCTGCTATTCTCCACCGGCTATATGGCCAATCTGGGCGTTGTCAGCGCGTTATTAAGTCGTGGCGATGCTGTCTTTCAGGATCGTCTTAATCATGCCTCCTTGCTGGATGCAGGCATTCTGAGTGGCGCGCGATTCCAACGTTTTCAACATGCCGATGTAACTGATTTAGGCAAACGTCTGGCCGCCAGCGAAGCTACTCGCAAATTGGTTGTGACCGATGGTGTGTTCAGCATGGACGGTGATCTGGCCCCCCTGTCTGACATGGCCGCAACGACTCAGGCTAACGAGGCCTGGTTGATGGTCGACGATGCCCACGGTTTCGGGTGCTTGGGCGAGGCTGGGCGAGGTTCGGTGGATTATTTCAATCTCAATCAGCAACAGGTACCGGTGTTGATGGGCACGCTGGGCAAAGGTTTTGGCACTGCGGGTGCCTTTGTGGCGGGTTCCGAAGAGCTGATCGAAACGCTGATTCAACAGGCGCGTACTTACATTTACACCACTGCCATGCCGCCAGCCGTCGCAGCGGCCAGTTTAACCAGCCTTCAATTGGTGCAAACCGAGCAATGGCGTCGTGACAAACTCAGCGATTTAATTAACCAGTTTCGCACCGGCGCCGAACAGCTGGGGTTGGAATTGATGCCGTCGCAAACACCGATCCAACCGATTGTGGTGGGTGATGCGGAGCGTGCGCTACAGATTAGCCTGGCGCTTAAGGCGCAGGGCGTGCTGGTGACCGCTATTCGTCCACCGACTGTGCCGGCCGGTACGGCACGGTTGCGAGTAACGCTGAGTGCCTCTCATTCTGAGCAACAGGTGGTTCGCCTGTTGGATGTGCTGGCGGATGTTATCAAGCCGGCGGGAAGTGCAGCGTGAGTTGCGCTGCGTTGAAGCTGACTTCAAGTGGTGACGCGACATTGCCGTCACTGGTATTGGTGCATGGCTGGGGGCACCACAGCGGTGTTTGGCAGCCATTAGTTGCGCAACTGCAAGGCCGTTTCCAAATTCACTTAATCGACCTGCCAGGTTATGGCGATTCTGAATTGAGCGATGGTGCCGAACAACAGGCCTGGCAGCTTGAAACGTTGTTTGATGCCTTTAACGAATTATCGATCGGCCCCGCTATTTGGTGTGGCTGGTCCCTAGGCGGTATGTTGGCAACCCAGTATGCGGCCGCTTATCCAGAACGTGTTGCTGGTTTGGTGACGATTGCCAGTAATGCCCTGTTTGTTGAGCAAAACGATTGGCCCCGTGCAATGTCTGCGGTTGATTACGAGCAGTTTGCAACGTCGTTAAAGGCTGATGCTAAAACAACCTTGTCGCGTTTTCTAGCGTTGGTTAGTCAGGGTTCACCCACCGCACGGGCTGATTTACGGCAGCTAAAAAAGTGTGCGTCCGGGGCCACTGATACAACTTTGCAGGTGAGTCTTGATCTTCTCAGCGAGCTGGATTCACGTCCCTCATTTGCCGCGTTGGCAGTGCCGAACATGCATGTTTTTGGTGAACTTGACGCTCTGGTTCCGGTGTCAGCAAGTGCGTCGGTTGCACAGCTCAATGACTGCGTCGAGATCAAAATTATTGAGGCGGCGGGACACGCGCCCTTTTTATCGCATACCGAACAGGTCATAGATGTATTGGAAAACATGGCGGAGTTGTTGTGAATCAGGCCGTTGAAAAAGACAATCTGTTAACGGTCAATAAAGCGGATGTAGCGCGCTCCTTCAGCGAGGCGGCATCTACCTACGATCAGGTTGCTGCCTTGCAGCGGCAGGTTGCGGACTCTTTATTGGCTAGAATTCCGGATTTGTCATTTCCTAGCATTGTCGATCTTGGCTGTGGTACCGGTGTGGTTGCTTCACAGTTAGCTGAACGCGACGCAACTGAAGCCGTGTTTGGGCTGGATATTGCTGAAGGCATGTTGAACTTTGCCCGACAGCATTTCCCGCAATCAAATCTACAGTGGTGTGGTGCTGACGCCGAAAACCTGCCGTTGCAAAATGAATCGGTTGAGCTGGTTTTTTCCAGCCTGGCGGTGCAGTGGTGTGCAGATTTTCAGCAGGTTTGTAATGAAATCATGCGGGTATTAAAACCCGGAGGATATTGCCTGCTGGCAACTCTGGGGCCCAATACCCTGCGCGAATTACGCAGCGCCTGGCAACAGGTTGATGGCTATGTGCATGTGAATCGTTTTATTGATGCAGAGCAGGTAACGCAAGCCGCGCTAATCGCTGGTTTTGACTGTGAGTGCTGGCAGGAAGACGTTGTGATGCGTTATCAGCAGTTGCGACAGTTAACTGCTGAGCTTAAGGCATTAGGCGCACATAATGTGAATAGTGGTCGTCCCAAAGGTTTGACAGGGCGTCAGCGTATTGAGAAGTTAAAAGCCGGTTACGAAACATTTCGTGATACCGACGGCTGGCTGCCCGCAAGTTATGACGTTTATTACCTGCGCCTGGAAAAACCGGCATGAGTGGTGCAAATAAAACCTATTTTGTAACGGGTACCGATACTGATGTGGGTAAAACGCTGGTTGCTGCGGGACTATTGGCGGCCGCAAAAAAGCAGGGCCTAACCACGCTGGCTATCAAGCCCGTCGCCGCAGGTTGTGAAACAACGCCTCGGGGTTTGCGCAATGACGATGCCTTGCAGCTTATCGCGCAAATGACTGCGCCGCTGAGCTATCAACAGGTTAATCCGCTAACTTTAGAAGCTGCGATTGCGCCGCATATTGCTGCACAGAAAAATGGGCAAAGATTGGCTTTGTCGCCTTTGGTTGATCATTGCCGATTGGTATTGGAAAACCCGGCGGATATGGCTTTGATCGAAGGTGCAGGTGGCTGGCGCTTACCCTTGAATGACAGTGAGTACCTGTCCGGCCTGCCTCAAGCATTGGCTATTCCCGTTATTTTAGTGGTGGGCATGAAGCTGGGCTGTCTTAATCACGCGCTGCTGACCGTCGAGGCGATTGCCAATGATGGGCTGCAAGTGGCAGGTTGGGTAGCTAACACTCTTGATAAGAATATGAGCTGTTTTGACGAAAACCTGCAAACCCTGAAAGATCGAATCAACTCACCGTTATTGGGTGTTGTTCCTTATCTTGAAAATGAATCAGATCTGGCGGCTAGCGCGGCGAATTATCTGGATGTTTCGGTTTTAAGTTAGTCGCTTGATACTGGTTGCAGGCTGAGTACAAGAGTCAAAGCAAATAGATTTGTACTATTTTTGTTAGTGACTATAATTAATTTCACTCCAAAGGAAATTGTGAAGGTTTACAGGTGACGGAATGAATGTTTTACCCGCCTTACAAACAGGTTTATCAGGCATTAGCCGCGGGTTTGAAAACCTGCAGGAAATTGCCACTGATATTGCGCAGGCGGGCACCAGTAATTCCGAGAGCAGTAATACCGCTGCAGAATTGAGTCAGTCTTTGGTTGAATTGCAGGAGCAGGAGCAGGCAACGTTGGCTGCTGTGAAAGTAGTTGGTGAAACTTCTGAAGTGTTAGGCGCATTGCTGGATATTAAAGCTTAGCGTCTTGCCGCTAAACGAATCCCCCCTAGCCGTACCTTTAACGATCAATTGTGATCGTTTTTTTTTACCCGTCTATTCTCAACGAATTTAGCTTCTGGTGGCCAGTTAACGTAGCTAGCGCTTGCTTCTCCTGCGTATTAGTCGGCTGCTGTTCCAGGCAACAAAGCCGGTAATCGATAACACGATTAATAAAACAGCCGATAGATCCATAACCAGTACACCGAAACCGCCAAATAAACGGCCACTGTGAAGATCAAGCAGTAGCTGTTCGAGGTCTATAGCAGGAGTTTGAGCGTTAAGCTGCTGGCTGAGATGAGCCGGTGGTGTTTGCGGATTTGGCCAGTGTTCAGGTGCGATGGTAACGGGTGTCCATTGCAGTGATTCCAAATCAGTGTTGAGAGTGCCGTTGGCTGTTTTGAGTAGTAGCTGGCCATCTAGCACGGCAAGTGCTTGTGTTTCCAACGGTAAGCCAAGCGCGGGCGTGATAATTTCCAGTAATTCACCTGCTGGCGTCAGCAGCAATAATTCTTCCTGACATAAAATGTGTAGTAATTCTTTGTGCTGCGCTGCGCCTAACAGGGGAGCAGAGCACTGAGCAATGGCTTTGTCTTGTAAATACACCTGCTTGGAGCCGTCATGACTGACCCATTGTTTATTGACTTGTAACGCTAAAGGTTGAGGGCTGGGTAAGCCGTAAAGGTTAGCCAAAATAGATGAATGTATTTTGATGCTATCCAGTTTCAGGCTAGAAGTATGGTTGAGCAGCAGGCCTGTGACGGACAAAATTAGTACAAATAATGCACACAAAAAACCGATGCGGCGGTGCCAGCGGACAGAGTAAATAAGGCTATTACGCAGTGACACGAAAAATTATTCCTGAGACGGTTTTGAGGCTTGTTGTTTTAGGGCTTCTTGATTGAGGAAGAGAGCCAGTTTTGTCGCGCGTTTAACCGCGTTGACGGATAACGTTGCGCCAGTGACGCCATCAATATGTTGACTGAGTTTGTTTTTGTTGGTTAGGCCGATACCTTGAAATTGATCGGTGAAGAAGGGGTAGCGTACCTCGCCACCGCGGCTTTCACGGAAAGCCAATATCTTTACCGATTCAACCTGTTGCTGCTTCAGTGTTACGCCAATTGTAATCGGCATTTCTTTGCCAATCTCTTCAAAAATCCAGACGCTGCGACCGTCCTGTTGCCAATAGCGGACACGTAAACCTTTGTAGGGGCGATATAGAAATTTTGAAATTTGTGCTTTGAGCTCGGTATTCAGCCAGATGATTTTGCGTTCAGGTTCAGTATTGGGGAAAGCGCTTTGTAAATACTGATCAGTCGTCATGTAGACCCCCTTGGCTAAAAGGCAGGGTGCCAATAGCAGCAGGGCCGTTAGAGATAGCAATCTTGATAGGGCTTTGAAAGACAAAATGGTTAGCTCGAATTGTATCCGGGGTTTTCTTTATAACTAAACAGGGCGCCAAACCTTTGCATTGTTCGCAAACACTTGGCGCCCTGAACGAGGACTATTTTAGCAACTAGTACTAATTAAGCAATCAATGCTTAGAAGCTCCAGCCGAGACCCAAGTTAAAGCCGTCTAACTCATTGGCAGAAGTTTTGTTTTTATCTTCATCAAATTGAACATCTGCTTTTAGGACAACGTTCGGGTGTAGCCAGTAGTTAGCACCCACTAAGATGCGGCGCTCTTCGCTGTCTGCAGCTGTACCAGAGGTACTGCCTGCACGCTCGTCAATAGACTCGTAGCGTGTGAAGATGCCCAGTTTTTCAGACAATTTGTAGGATGGCTCAATGTACCAGCCTTCCTGTTCGTCTCGGCCTGCACCATCAGAAAGAGCTGTGATGGCATTATCGATATCCCAGCGGCTGTATAAAGCGCGTAAACCAAAGGGGCCGCTTTGGTAGATAGCGTGAGCTTCTGTTAGAAGCCCATCAATTTCAGCACTGCCAAAAGCTGAAACATCTTGTGTTAAATTATCTTGATATTGTGCTGCAAAACCAAGCTCCAAACCTTGGATGCCGGTGTATTTAACACGTGCAGTACCCGCTAAAGCTTCAGTGCTTGCCTTTGATCCGCCTTGACGGCTGCTACGGATTGATGCGCTAGTTGGGCTGCTTAAGGCTAGGCCCTCGTGGAGTGCTAGATCGTAGTTCCAGCCTTCAGTCAGCTCACCGGCGAATTTAACACCGTTCACACGGTAAGTGCTCGGGATGATGCGGCTTTCAACGCGGTTACGCTCAACACCATAGAAAGTGTCAGGCTCGTGAGTTTCGTTCATGATACCTACGGGCACCAAGTGTAAGCCGGCTAGTACGCTGTGGTTTTCGGCGTAGTCCCATTCAATGTAGGCCTGCTCAAGTTCAACTTCACCTGAGCGGTCAGTGTTAGCATGTTCAACTTCTAACTCAGAGAAGAAACGAAGGTTGTCATCGAATTGGTGGCCAAAGAATAAAACAAAACGTTGTACGTCAACTTCTTTTAAGTCTGAGCCTGTAGTGCCGTTGTTATACAGAACTTCGCCGTAACCACCGAAGGAAGTTTTGTTAACCCACTCTGCAACGCTGGCAATAGAGCTGTTTTCAATAGTATCAGCAGTTGCTTCAACTTTGGCATCAGTTTCCTGTTGCGCGCCTTTCAGACGTGAAATTTCAGCTTGTTGTTGCTGAATCATTTTCCACATTTCTTCAACAGTCGGTGTAGCAGCGCTAGCACTGCCGGCGTATAGGCCAGCAAGTGCTAATGCGAGTAGAGATTTCTTCATAATGTTTACTCCCCAAGAGCAGTCAATAGTAAAGAGCCGTAAAAGCGGCGCAGTAAAAATCGGGGAGACTTTAACGTAACGATAAGCTTAATGCAAACCGTTCTCATTTATATTTTTAATAAGAATAAACAGATTTTGATTTAGGTCAGGAAAACGGGTTTTAATCAGGTGTGTTATATGACAAAAGCTGAGCGCAGTGTGTTTGTACTTCTATCCAGTCATTAATATTGAGCTGCAATTGTGCCACCGCGCAGGTGTCCATGCCCTGGATAGGCTCGCGTAATAAATCGCTGAGCAGATAGCTTAAGCCGGGGTTGTGCGAAACAAGCACGGCATGCTCGATGGCACTGTCGATGGTTTCGATAAAGCGATAAAGATGCTCTAGATCAACATGATAGAGCAATGGTTTTTCACGTATAGGGAGTTTGTTTGGTGACAGCACATCGTAAATGGTTTCGGCTGTGGAAACCGCGCGTTGAGCGCCGCTGCAGTACATTTGGTCGAAGTTGAAGCCCTGTTTTTCCAGCAACTTGGCCATGCAGTCTACTTGAAACTGGCCTCGCTCTGTCAAGCTTCGATCAAAGTCGGTTTGATTTGTGTTGGCGGAGGCTGCTTCAGCATGACGAATCAGAGTCAGTTTTTTCAT
>Ga0209396_1003121_pt1 | contig 16965 bp, 11 predicted proteins | sample GOMGulsemesocosm_6_FD_184638 | JGI IMG/M metagenome (GOLD analysis project Ga0209396, IMG submission 184638) | Methane-oxidizing microbial communities from mesocosms in the Gulf of Mexico - GOM8C Gulf of Mexico (SPAdes) (version 2) | ecosystem: Environmental > Aquatic > Marine > Cold seeps...
TGTTCAGTTTTAATGCCTTTGGCCGCTTCGCGGGCGAAGGCTTCAAGTGTTTCTTTGTTCATAGCTGCCTATCCTTAGCCATTGCTGGCTTTATGATAGGCAGTTACACAGAATTAGCTACAGCCTCCCTTTGACCGCGAAGCGGCCAAAGGCTTTAAACCTAACAGGACCTAAATGAGTCTCGCCAGATATTCACCAAGGTGACGGTGAAACACGCCTTCAAAGAGACTATAAACCATTTACACTAAAATCAACCAGTATACTCTTCGACTACAGCTGTTTTTTCGATTACAAATTGCTTGGCACTCCCAATTGACACTGCCATCTGCGGATATAAATCTACAATCTCACCTTCATAATTATCGGATATCCATTTAGGAATTAGCTCTGCCATCCTTAAATTAACATCATACCCTCCAATATTTACAACACCGTTTACCAAGGATTTAAGCATTGGTAAAGAAGCACCACCACCAGCCAAAATAACGGGGAGCATTCCGTTCATATTTTTGCTTCTTATCTTTGTTTTAATCCAAGAGGGGTGTATAGACTCCAGCACATGCCGAATTGCTCCCTTCAAGCCAGATGTAAATTTTTTAACATCATCAGTTTTCAAGAAATCACTGAGCAATATTTCACCAGACACACCATTTAGCAGTTTATACGTTAACTTACGATTTTTAAAAAGAGCCTCCTTGTATGAACGAACATCCATTCTTAAAGAGGTCAATATAAGTTGATAATCCTTAATCCCCCTAGTTATCCCAGATTTATACAATACAAGCTTCACTAAGGCTGTATCTAATTTATTTCCAGCTATAGGAACACCGTATTCAGCACCCTTTATTTCTCTAGCTCGATTTGAGTCAGATTCGGCATTACTAAAGACCTCGTACATTGTAAAATCAGTAGTGCCAGCCCCAATATCAATCACAAGAAAAGCATTACCGGCTGTCTTAGATTTAACACCTAACCTACTACTTGCAACGGCTAAAGATTCTTCTAAGTATTTCTCAATATAATTTGATGAATTACAAATATTCTTTTTCATCCAACTATATATATTTAGGACGTCCTTTATTTCAAAACCGTCCTCCCATTCATTCTTAAATGAAGCACTTAAAACTTCCCCCATTGAAAATAATATAGACAATTCCTTTGTTACTTTTTCTCTATGCCCTTCTTTATAGCATGGCAAACAGATGCGCCGCTCAACATAAGAAATATCAACACCATGCTTTTCTTTTGCTGACAATCGAATAAGATACAAAAAATAACCCAAATAAAAAGCTAACAGTGCCGCTTTTGGGATTTCAACACCTGTAGGATTATATTTTTTATCTAGCGGTGAGTCTTCTAACGTTGCTCTATTTTCATCTATCAAAAATGACTTAATAGAATCTATTCTTAAAGGTGACCCTGCTACATTTCTACACTCTTCGCTTTTTTCAACTGCTATCGCCCCAAAAAACAATTTATTATCTTTTATATACAGTGAGGAGCTTACTGGCATCTCCATTGAATCTTCACCAGCATATAACCCTAGCGGGAGGTCTAAAATTACTTCCTCTTCGTCTTCCAAATGTACAATACAAGCCTTTGAAAAAGCAGTACCAAAATCCAGTCCTACTTTATAATCACCGAGTAATTCTTTTCCCTCTAAAACAGACAAGTTTAAACTGTTATATATTGCGTCATCACCCCCCTTATCACTAAAATCCTTATCAACACTTATCTCAGGTGCTAAATCCTCACACTCTACTTCAACATCTTTTGTAATAGTTAATTCATTCGATAAATACCCGCCACCATCAACAAGAACAGGAGTCTTCACCCCTGAATCTACATAGCACTTTATAGATCTTAAAATAGCTTCGTATTCACCCTTAGTAATAACACCATTGATCGTATACTGTAACTTTTCCTTTTTTTCAAATCTATCAACAATATTCTCTAGAAGAATCTTATCTTTACTAAAATTATTATCCATTTATTTTTTCCATTATTTTAACATTCCTTTTTTTACAACTCTTTTCCCACCACCCGCATCGCAAAAACACGCAGGCCTAATGACCACACCAAAATCAACACTATCAAGTGACTCATAAAACTTGCTATCAAAGCTATCTGTCTCACCTAAACCTTTTTTAATCCTTAAGGATAACCTATCAGCTAATGAATCTATCCCAAAACTAATAACTTCAAATGTTGAAATCAAATCACGAAACACGCATTCAAGGGCAGGGTCAAAAATTGCTACGTCATCCAGAGCATCCTTTAAACTAAATACTTTTGAGTCACTCATACTCATAGAAACAAGTACTTCAGAAACTAAATTCTCCATCTTCCTTTGAGACAGCGCATCATCTGAGCTTATCTTTCTCTTAGGTGCCAAAACTCCCCCCCTAGACAAAACAACCTTTGCATGCGAATCTGATAGATTATACTTCTTTATTATTTCACCACATAGAATCTGATAGTCTGCCTTAGTATTTGAAATATCATTTAACAACTCAAAATAATCTGAAGCATCCTCGTTTCTAAGAACATGCTGCATTGCTATTTCTATAATAAGTTCAATAAAGCCAATCAAATCCTTATCAACTTTAATATACTTACGCCATACATCTTCAGCAAACCATCCCGCCATTTTTACTACTGGCGTATAAGTTCTCACTTCATTAATAATTGAAGGCTTAGTATTAATAATTAGTCGCAAAATTTTCAGCGAGTACTTTAAAAGAACCTTCTTACTCTTAGAATTCAATTTTAAAATATTTTCATTATAGTAAGGTTTAAAAATCAATTCATTAATTGAGGCGTGCACCATTTCACCTAAAGCCACCTCGCCCTTACCAAACAGGACGAAAACAGCCTTTAGAACCTTCGAATGAGTTACAACTAAATCTTCTTTACTCTTCCCATCATCAAAACCCTTAAAAACAATAGGTATCATTTCTGTCAATGTGTTTGCTTTCTTACAAACTATATCGATTAATAATCTAGTCATTTTTTCACTATTTGAAATGCACCATATATTGTCCAAAGCATAGTCAACAAACCATTTTTCTTCACATCCTTTAATTTTATAGATTATATTGAATTTAATTTCTTCATTAGTATCTTGATTAAACGATAACGTTTTAAATGCCGACATATCAATATCAATATTTTGTTTAATTACTTTGCTTAACTTTATACTCAAGTAAATTATTCTTGCGTTCCCTTCTACCTGTGAAAAAGTCATGAGTTTTTCAACTATTTTCGCAACCAATGTATCCGAAAGTGTTTTGATATAGATAGGGTCATCGAGATTACTACAGAGAGTTAAGTAAACCTCTTCTAATGTCGCTAGATTATTTATTTCATCTATTAATTTGCCATTTATTAGCATTTGAAAATAGCCTATTAGTTTAGATGGTTCAATTTAAGTAAGTGTTTCTGAACCATGCCTGATTTTGTATCAGGAAGAAGCCAAATCAATCTTGTTCTCGCACGGCTCCCACCCACATACATTAACTGGCGAATTTTTTCGTCTGCCAGATCTTCTACTCCGACTAAGATTACAGTTGAAGCTTCTAGCCCTTTAAAGCCATGAATAGTTTCCCATACTACATCGCTCGCCTTTGCATCACTGTACCTTTTTAAAGGTCGATCCAACATACCTGGATCGAACAATGCGTCAGGAATCAGGGCCTTGCGAGCAGTTAGAATAGCAATATCGCTGGCGGGCTGATCGACTTTGGCGTATTCGCGTAAAGTGTCGTTGATGTACTTTCTCAAATATTTAATAAAGGTCTTTTGGTTAGAAAAATATTCAATAATCGGGTCAGGTCCTTCCACTGTCATTACTTCGCAAGAACCGGCGTGACTAAAGCCATATACATACATAGCTACCGGCCGAGTATTCCGGCAATTTTCTTCTAGCGGCAGCCGAGCTGGCATACAGCGCTCAAGCCGGTCTAGGGCCTTTTCAGAAAAGTTTTCAGTATAGAGTGCCTGCGCCTGATCCATGGCCACCAGCCATTTACCGCCTTTACGCGGGTCATCGGTAGGCGGAGTAAGACCCCCTTTTAACAGCAGGTCCAGCACATCTAGAAAGGGCTCGCTCATCAGGTCCTGCCCTTCATCCATTATGATACGGTCGAACAAAGCTTCTTCACCCAAGATATCTAGCGCCTCGGCCACGAGATCGAAGCAGTTGCTATTAAAGGCTGCCCAATCACTACTGAATGAAGTATTTAGACCAGCCTGTTTTCGCAACCGTATGACCAGTTGGTGGTAGTTATCAATAGTGACGTTGGCCATTACGGGAATATCAACAGCTTTGGTTTTCAGCAGGCGAGCTAAGTTGACGTTGTAACAGACTAGCAACACCTTTTCTTTTTTGGCGGCACACTCTTTCGCAAATTCAAATGCCAACAAGGTTTTGCCGGTGCCGGCTGCACCCTCCAATATGGCTCGGGGGTTACCTCTGACTGCCAGCAGGTGCTGGCACTGTTTTTCGGTGAGCCTGATTAGATGCTGTTCGGCCTCGCGTGTCGCCTGCCCCAAACCTGTGTAGCATTCGAAGCGGGGGCGCAGTAAATCTTTGAGCTCATCACGGGTAGCGGACGGCAGCCCATTTTGTAAGTTATGGCCTCGTCGTAATTTACGCAAATTCTTCTTGCCGAAGTCTTCTCGCCAGTATTCCACAAGGGCATTTACCCAGTCGACCAAGCCTTCAGGGAACTGCTTCTGATCCAACAGCATCTCGGGGTCTATTTCAGGGTCATCGGTGGGTAGTGACGGTATGCAGTGAGGCATCACCACACCCCAACCCCAAGGGAGGCGTTCTATCAGCTCTTTGTTCCCGGTATTTTTGAGATACTTTTCAATGGCAAAGTAGGCACCCATGGCTTGGTTGAATGGACCCTCATTGCTGACTCGATCATTACTCCCTCGCTTGGTCTGTACCCACTGGCCCTTTTCGTTACGGTGGTTTTTACCACCCTTAATTTCTAATACAAGGACACCTTTATCGGTAATCACCACAAAATCGGCCTCGCCGGATTTTTTAAATTCATGGGTTTTTAAACGTAGAGAATGCAGCACAACCCAATCATTGGGCGTGTTTTTTTTCAGCTGCTCAAAAACATCCAGCTCGCCCTGGGGCACAGGTTTATCACCGGCCTCGCTAGGTGCTGGTGGAATCATCAATGCCATTAACGATTATCTCCATGCAGGAAATCATGGAAGAAACCGATCTCAGGGTTATCTGGCGTGCCTACCAGTAAAGCTCTATCGAGTAGAAGATTACGTTGCTCACAACTGGTTTCTGACACTAGGGAACAGGCATGGCAGGCGGCCATGTTAAGCGCATCAACTCCCTGCCCTTCGCTTTCAATACATAAAGGATCGGAAGAACACCAGCGGGCGTTTTCCAGTGAAGATGCCATCATCTTGTCGAGATTCTCAGGTTCTCCCTGGCGAACCAAGCCACCCAAGGTACCGTCGGCACTGCCCGAAGCGGTATACAATAATACGCCGCACCACTGCTCATCATCATTACGCCCATAGAACAGCCGCTCACGTATCGACGCACTCGAGTAACCACATTCTAGAGAGAGCTGCTTGATTAAGAGATGGGACAGGGTGTGAATCATCAGATAGCCGGGAGCAACTAAATTCATATCTGCTTCAATGCCTCGGCCTTCAGCATAGCGTTCAAAGTTGGCGACAAGCGGGCGGATATGAGTAAGTACCGCCTCATTACTTTCCCACTCTGCTAGACGGTCTTTGGACAGTTCAAAGTAAATGCCCTCACCACGTGTTTCTATGGCCGGAAGCCAATCTTCGGGGTATTTTGATAAAGGCGCACAGGCTTGGGAGTAGCTATCGGCAACAGGTGAACTCTCTATACGTTGGAAGCCTCGAAGCGCCCTAACCTCTCGCAGACGATGTACTTTAGAGAGTAATTCAAGATACTTGCCGAGCAGGTGTGTTTTTTGGAGATCATATTCTTCAACCACTTTATTTTCAAAATCGTCTTCTATCTGGTCTTCATCGGAATCATGGGTAAGCGCCTGTCGCTCGCGATCCTTCTGCTGAGCTTCGGTCAGCTTCTGGCCACCTGCCGCTACATTTTCGAGCAGTATATCCATCGCCATACCTATCTGATCACGGTCGTAACGGCGAAAACCTGGTATACCATTCTGGAACAGGTTGATGTACATCTCTCGGTCAATGGCTTTTCCGTCCATATGATCCTGCTTAAGCGAATTAAGAATAGGCCTGCCCCTGACGACAATTTCCTGTACCAACTTTGATGACAGAGGCGGTATTGAAATCGCCGATGCCGAAACCGGGAAGTAGATATTGGAAGCTCCCCTCAGTAACACCCTCACTGGGCGTTCACAGTCTTCGCGGATACCATCCTCTTTCTTTGTCCCTAACCAAGGGCGGTAGCCATCACAACGTCTTCCCACTAGCGCATCTTTATTAAATACCCCTTCTAGACTCCGTGACGCACCACACCCCTTTGCTCTGCATTCAACCACCAACCCTGAAATACCAGCTTTCTTTCCAGCTGCCTCTAAATAAATTTCTGCATTTTCACAGCGTTTTTCTTCAGACTGTGAATGGGCCCACCAAACCCAAGGAAAATTATCAATATGGCCAGGGGATTTTCCACTGTCATCTTTATCTCCTGCATGGCAGGCTACTACCAACCTTGTTGGTACGCCATAGCCATTGCAGTCATTGGCACTGCATTTGGGTGGCGCATCAATTTCTTCATCGAAGCGAATATTAACGTGGCCGATCCGGTGACACTCGTTGCATTCCAACCACTCGGGAAAACGGTATGCAGGTACAGGTACTGGGTTATCATCGTCTTCAGCAGAAGGCGGCATCAGGAAACGCTCTACACCCAGCGATGCTGCCAATGTTGGTTCTGATACCTCTTGCATTTCATCCACTGGCCACAAGTGCGTGCCAGCCACAATCACCGAATTGGCGATAGCGCCACCTTTGAAAGTACGCAGCTCATAGAGAGAGCCGGGCCCATAGGTAGTGACCGTTTGGCTGCGACTGACTTTGCCAATCGGGCCCTTTTTCTTTTTGCGATTAGCCCCACCCTTATTACCAAATCTTGATTTAGCCATAATTATTTCTTATATATCAGTTCAATGTTCGTGGGAGGCTCAACATCACGCATGGATGTTGGTGTTTTGATACGGCCATCATCGGCGTATTCGTCCGGACTTTTGAGTAACTCGTATTTATCTAAGTCTTCCCGTTTTTTTCGCAGGTCTTTTTTTCGTTTCCATGGCAATTGCCAGTAGAGATTATCCTGCCCACCGTCGCGGACCCCTTCGGCAAATTCGGCCCAGTACCTGATTAGTTCTTCAAGATGCTCACGAGTACTTTCCTGCTCTGCGCTATCGACAATACCCGCTCGTTCAATAATGTACTCAGCCAGCTCTTCAACCTTCTGCCTTACGCCCTTTCGGAGAATATTGCCGGCCGAGAGATCCTCGCGCAGTTCATCAATCGACTGCCTAGCCATTGCAAAAAGCACTGCGTGAAGAGCCCTGTCTCTGGCGCGGGAAGCATAGGGTGTGACACTTGTTGATTCGACATGGCGGTAGAACGCAAGATGAAATGCTTTGAAACGCTCGTAATGGGAACGGTCTCTCGGCCGAGTCCAGTTGTACATAGCGAAGACGATGCCAGCACTGTCGGGCTCTCGCCCTACACGGCTAGATGCCTGAATATACTCAGCCGTATTTTTTGGTTGGCCGTTCACAATCATGGCGTTGAGGCGCCCGACATCAACACCCACTGAAATCATGTTAGTGGCGAGCACCACATCTACCGCTGGGTTGTCAGGATCTTTATCTTTGCCAATATCAAGTTGATCGAGTATGTCACCCAACTGCTGCTGATTAAGCTGACTGGTTAACTCCTGTTTCTGGGTCAACTGCCTGATCGCTTGCTCTGGAGGTAACGGTAGTGAACCTAGGTAACGGGGTACGTCATCCTCGAGTAACACTAATGCGCCACCTAATTCACGCAGGCTGTTGAAATACATCACTAGTGTATAGAACGGATCTTTACAGTCATCATCCAAATACATATTGGCTTGTGAGATATTACCGGATAAGCGTGAAAGCGAATGCTTAGGCGATCGACCTTGGCAATGTATCCCAACATATAAACGGTCCTGGGTATCATCTACCTGATAAAAAAATGAGTCACTGGCGCTGATACCACTGGGTGGAAATTGGGCGAGCTTTCTATTGAACAGTTTTCTTACATGCTCCTCGGCTCTTCTAATAGTAGCGGTTGAGCCAACAATTTTTACCCGCCCTTCTTCTGTCTGCGTCAGGTAATCTATTGCACCCTCGTAGAGAGAAGTTACTGTACCCAACGCATCTGAAATCAGGTGTAGCTCATCCTGAATAATCAGGTCGGGCCGCGATGCACCTTTGCCAAAGAGTACCTTCATATCGGGCACCCATGCCATCATGGCAAATTTATCTACGGTTCCAATAACGATTGATGGCGGGTGTATATATATTTGCTCATCCACAATGACAATGGGCAAACCTGAATCGAATTCACAAGCACTGCTTGAACATGGAGTTATCAGCTCCGATGTCGCTTCGTTAATATATTGCTGATGCAGATGCAGGTCGCTTTTACACCAAGGGCACTTCTGAATCGGTAACGTGGTGCATTGATCATCGTCACCCTCACCATCAATAATTTCTGCAGCTCGCTTAAGATAGTTAGGGGTAGCAGCGCCACCGACAAACAATCCAATGCTAAACGCTTTATGTACTTTAAACTCAGGGTACTGCCCACTAACAACATTGGCAGCGCAGATCATGGTTGCAGCACGTTCAAATTGCTGAATGGTCAATAGCCGGAGAGTATAACGAGTAAGTACAGCGGTACCTCCTGCTTCATCCGGAGTCGCCGCCGTTAAGCGCCTATAGAATAAAAGCATAGCTGAAAGGCCAAGGTAAGCTTCTGTTTTACCACCACCAGTAGGGAACCAGATAAGATCCAGCACGTCACGGTCTTCGTGGCCGCGCTCCATCGTTGAAGGCAGCGACAGTAAAATAAAAGCTAACTGAAAGATTCGCCACCTTGGTGGATCTTTGGGGCGCACTTTTTTCATACTGGCAGCAATCGCTTCATTAGCCAAACAGAATGCCTGCCAAGCCTCAGGGTGTTTTTTATTGGCCAGATAATCAATGCCCGCTTCAATTCGAGAGAACTGGTCACGGCATATTTTAATATTCTCTTCCGCTACCTTAATTACCCGCGTTTTGTCATTACCAAATCCTTCAGTAACAACAGGTATTTCATCTTCACGATAGTTTATCCACTGCCTGTATACGTCAGTAAGATTTTTGAGTTTTTTAATAATTGCAGTTTTGTTGCCCTGCTTTGAAAGCACATCTAGATTAAGAAACTCCGTATCGTTGAATAAAGGTTTCTTGTTACTGTCACTAAAATCAACCGGTAAGTCAGCCGAAGCCTTCGTGACCTTTTGACGGGGTATCCAGATACTTTTAACTTCACTAACCGTGTCAGTCTCTTCGTCCCACTGGGCTGAGCAGCCATGGCCTACAGCATACTGCTTGGCATTGTGGTAGAGCAGCTCATAGAGCCAAAATTCATCATCATCAACTTTGTTACCGGTGTTGACACGCCCCTTAAACGGCACGCCGCCCTGCGCACTGATTTTAATTTCTGGCTGGTAGATAATCTGGCTGTAACGGTTTTCAGGGGTGAAATCACGTTTATTGATTAATACTACTGTTAGGATTATGGCCTCGTCGGTTTCTCGCAGAATTTTACGAACTTCTATTCCATCATTACTGTAAACAGTCTCTTTACCATTTGGTGATGCTGCGGTGACATTGATCTTACAGCCATGCTGGTAACCTTCTCGTTGCCAAGCATTCGGACCATGTTGCTGGCGTTCTTTTTTCCGCTTGTAAGTTACAGTGCGCTCTGCATGGCAATTGCAAAAGCCGATGTATTCACCCCAGGTAAAATCGATAATGACTGTTTGATCAACCTTTTCCAACTGAGTTGAAATACCCATAGCGCTCTGCTGAGCGCAGTTAGCCATATTGAGAATGCCTTCAGCCGCATCACCACCCTCAGCACCTCCTTCTTGGTCATCTTCGTCTGAGCCTATCATTTCACCGACAGGCCATAGCATTGCTGTGTGATAGAAATCCCAGGGATTATCTTCGATAACTTCATCTTCCGCACCTGGCCCGACGAAGTAGCGATCCACCTCTTCGAGTATGCGTTTTCTGGCGTCCTGATTATTCGACAAGCTTTATTCTCCTGTTGCTCTTGAGAGCGGGTAAAAACCTTGTATTAATGGGAACAGCATGATTCCGGCGGGGCCTATATGTCGGGTCAGGATTGGCGATTCCATGGGGTGAGCGATAGTTTGCCAATCGTCAATATATCCCAAGTCTATCATCGCGCCTTCTGCGCCATAAGCGCTAACCCAGCTATCATTTTCCTTTTTAAGTGACATCGCATTTATATCTTTCTGCAGTGGCTCACTAATGGAACAAATTTTAACGGGTTCATTACCCGATATCATGAAAAGCGCATAATTTAGATCTAATTCTGTAATGCGGCTAACGGGTTTTATAATGAACCTTTTATTTTTTCGGCGGGATGCTAGGTACTTACCTAATGACTCTTGATCAACTCCACCGTTTTTTGATATGAAAAGTGTCTCTAGATCGAAATCCTCGAGGCCTAAAATCTGATTAAATTTGGTGCCATTTTGAGAATAACGATAATGGCCACCATGCCCTCTTTTCATATAGCCCGTGAATGGAATCTGATTTTTTGGTAGCAGGAAAATACTCCGCTTCGCACGAGTAATGGCCACATATAGCACCCGCACTTCTTCGTCAGTAATATTCCTCTGATTTGGCTGAATAGCCACTACATTTTTATATTCAAGACCTTTGGCTTTATGTACCGTTGAAACTTTCAACCCTTTTTCGGATGAATCGCCTTGTACTGAAGGTGAAAGATATTTAAGACGAAAGGCCAAATCGTCTAGGTTAATAACATTATGCCTCAGTAAACGCTCGCAACTTAGAAACTCATCGAATTCGCGTTCAGAGGGGGTTATGCTCGCCTCAGCGTTAGAATGGACACGACCGACTAATTGTTCATAGGTCATCACCTTCCGCTGGTAATGCATGACAGCCTCACCAATCCACGCTGGCCAAGGTCGTCCAACCGCCCCCGCATAGACTGTGCAGGTATTACCCTGCTCTTGGTGCCAGCTTAGCCATTGGAAGACTTCACTATTTGATCGACATAGGAGCGCATCTATTTCCTTATTTAAAAATCGCGCCACCAGCTGCTCCTGTGATATTTCAGGAATTAGTGATACAAGCGCTTTGAATTTTTCCCTGGCAGTCTGGGTGCTAGCATCAAGTATTTTTTTAGCATCTTCAGCCAGAACTTTCATTTCAGGTGTATCATAACGATGCGATTCTTCTAGTTCAAATTGCTCCAAACTTCCAGAAAGATGGTTTTTTACTTTTTCGAGAAAGCCTAGTGAATCAGTCTGGCCATCCTTTATTTGATAATCATTAAGGGACTGATGTGGATCTCCAAGTAAAGTAATCGCGCCCTTATTACTAATAATTCGTTTCATCAATTCAAAAACCATATCTGCACGCACACTAACAAGATCCTGTATCTCGTCGACGAAAAGATAGCGACAATTCTCTATACGAGCTGTATTCTGTTTCAAACTATTTTTTTTCAGCTCTTTAGTCAATAATTTAATTCTAGAATCGTAGTCTTTTCCTGTAATGTCATAATCACCATCATTTAATAGCCATGTAGCGTAAGCATCAAAAGTTTTTACTTGGACATAACGCAAGTTATTCGGCGCACCATCTGCAATAGCCCTTGCGATACGCTCACGAATTTCTCCAACAGCGGTACGTGTAAAGCTCAATACCAATAGATTTACTGCATCAGTTGTTTTATCAGCATTAGTAATAGAGTAAATAAGCCTTTCAATTAACGTATGGGTTTTTCCCGTTCCTGGTGGAGCAAGGACCAATAAATTTCTATCTAACGATGCTTCTATTATTGCTTTTATAGCTGGTATTTTTTTCACACTACAATTAATACGGCCCATGTTTTTTATGATAGGTGATGGGCTAATATCAATATCAGAATCGTATATTACGTCGAGGGTGCCGATCACTGCCCACTCATGAAAATCGTCCTCATAAAAACAATCTAAATTCAATAATAATGTTTTCTTTGTAAATGCTCTATGTACACCAAGATTTTTCGCTAAATCACTTACTTTTTGTTTGGGTTTTTTATTTAGTTCAATATGTATTCTTTCAAGTAAACAACCGTCTTTATTCCCAGAATCCTCATAATTAGCTTCTTTATTTTTTAGAGGTTCAATTTTTAACTCAGGCGCTGCACCCAATGGTTTAACTAAAACCCAGTTCCCTGTTTCTTCTTTATAGAAAACACTAGGATTAGCATTTAAAATTAAACTTACTTCCCTACGACTAACATGTAAGAATTTTGATATATCACTAACTTTCCGCCTTAAATCAAGTTCCAAAAAATTAATTATCTTATTAAGCATTGCGTTCTGCACTCAAAAAATAGCCGAGGATTTCCAGTACAACTGACATTATCAATAACGTATTTATAAACATTGCACTAAATCACTCAATACAGCTAAATCCCTGTGGTAAGTATAAACAGTATATGTACCATTATAATCAGGGTATTTTATGTCGCGGTGTTGTAAGGGCGAGGGTCAGGTCTTGCCTTTTGCCTAAAGCGCACAAAACAAGACCTGACCCCTCGCCCTCTGCTCGCCCTTATATTCTCATTACCCAAGAGACTCTACTTTTTCAAGCGCCTCATCTATTTCATCATCAAAGGTAGAAAAAGCCTGCTTGAGTAAAAATCCTGTACTTCGTATATCCTCCAAAACAACTTTTAAAGTTTCATACGCGCTATTACCACATCGGGATATATTCACAATTAAATCAAAACTTGTTTCTTCTTCAGGCAAGGTCACCTCACTCCAAACGGATGCCACACCATCAATTCCCGCTTCCAGTTTCTGGGTAGTAATATCAACATAATCATCTACTAACTCCTTGGTTGGATCTTTTTCTACCAGTAAAAAGGAAAAGTTATATTCTTTCATTTTTAACCCCTAGGTTGGTCAATTTTAATTTTTAGCTCATCAACACATGAAGTGGTATCTAGCGTGATCCGACCAGCTTTCTGGCCACGTCGTCTTCGATAATATCGGCAAGGGCATTTGCGCGTACATCATCAACAAATCGCTGTTTGGTAGCCGTATAAACAATCATGACTCTACTTCATTATCAGTGCTGTCTTTATCACTTTTTTGGTCATACTGGTTGTATTTTTTAGAACTGCCTTTTACTTTTCCTACCGGATATTTAAGTGCGTTCTTTTTAATCTTTTGATTAACGGCATCCAGCATATTTACGTTTAGTTTTGTGGCTATGCGTAATAGGTAGATTTGCACATCGGCAATTTCATCGATGGCGGCAGATAGTTGTTCTGGGGATAAGTTTTGAGATTGCTCTTCGGTTAACCACTGAAAGCATTCAACTAATTCCGATGCTTCTACGCTTAGGGCCATAGACAGGTTTTTAGGTGAATGGAACTGGTCCCAATCACGATCATCAGCAAACTTTTGTAGCTGTGCCTTTATTTGTTCAAGCTCTTCCATGCCTGCCTCTAATCCGTAGCCCCATAAATAATTTGGGCTACCTCTTATACCCCGAAGGTACTAGAAACTCAATGCTTATAACCTACATATTGTATGGTTATCAGTCTAACCGATTAATTGTTCGTTTTATGGTCTGCTTTACAGGCTTATTTCATACAAACAGGACTAACTACTCCCCCGCCTCGCGCTGCTTCGACACATAAGTAGCAGGCCGCCCCAACATCAACCCCACTCTGCCCAACACCGCAATTCCCATGCGCTGTAAAAATTGCGGTGCCGCTTCTAAATACTGCTCGCCGTTGCGTGCTTTAAATAACGCCATTAGCTGCAATAAATCTGGTGAGCCTTCGGCGTTGGTCTTGCCGTCGTAATCCAGGTCGTACAGGGAGGTTATGAAACCTTCGAAGCCTTGGGCTGGGCGATGCTCTGACGTGAAGCGCACTACCTGTTGGCTGGGGTTCCAGAAGGTATGGGGTTCATTTTTTTTGGCGGTGGCGCTTTCTCCTGGGCCTAGTTCAAATTCTATGCCGGCCACTTTTAAAGCCAGGCGGCCTTCTATTACGGTGAAGGTTTCTTCTTGGTGGGGGTGGTAGTGGGATGGGGGGGCTAGGTCGTTGGGTTGGTTTTCTAGTTCTATTTTTAGGAGTTCGCCGTTGCTTTGGGCGGTGGTGATTAGGATGCGTAGTTTGCTTTTGCTGGTGGGGCTGGCGTATTGGGTTGGCATTTTTTTGCTCCGGGTTGGCTAGTGTTTTTTTGGCGACATGCGTCGGCTGGTGTTTTGGTGGCTGCTAGGTTGGTCGCCTGCAAGCAGCCTCGTACAGGGATTTGGTGGCTGCTCATTGCTCGTTTATTCACAGCCTCTTACAGGGGTTGGGGTGGCTGCTTCATTGATCGTTTATTCGCAGCCTCTTACAGGGGTTGCGGTGGCTGCTTTATTGATCACTTGCCGCAGCCTCTTTATTGATTGGGTGGCTGCTTTATTTATCGCTTGCTCGCAGCCTCTTACTGGGGTGTTGCATGCTCGCAGCCTCTTACATGAGTTGGTCGCCTGCGAGCAGCCTCGTACCAGGGCAGCGTTATATTGGGGTTTGCTGGGCGGTTAGTTTTGGTGAGCTGCTTTTGTGGTGTAACACGCCTGCACAGCACACCAGTAGTAAAAACACCGCTATAAATACTAGGCCCAGTGAGTGAACGTCGCTTATAAACCAGCGGCTTACCAGTATGGCCAGCCCGGAAAATACCAGCATCTCTATGGCACCCACGTAGGCGTTTACCGCCCCTGCCTGCGCCTTGTACGGCACTACAATTAACTGCAATACGCAGGTGAACATGGCGCCCAGTGCCAGCATAAATAGCCCGTAGGCCAGCATTAGGTTAAATACGGTTACCGGCGCCAATATAAAGATTAGCCCAGCCAACAATATTAAAAGGCTAAATATCGCCAGCAGCCGTTGGGCGCTGTAAACGCGCAGGCACATTTTTATCAGTACGCTGCCCACGATAGGGCCTAAGCTTGGCAGTATTAAATAGTAGCCGTACTGGGCGGCGCTTAACCCCAGCTTGCCCTGCAATTCAAACGGCAAGAAAGCCACCGTAATTAGCAATAAGAAGGTGAGTAACCATTTGTGGGCGGCCACGCTTATAAGGCCCAGGTTTTGGCTAAAGCCTATGTACTGGCGCACTATGCTGGCAAGCGATACCGCTTTCATATTGCTGGCCGAGCTGTGGGTTAACAACACCCAGCCCGCTAGCAGGGTTAGGCCTAAGTAAACCACCAGCAAGCCGAACACACTCTGCCAGCCAAACCAGGTGGTGAGGGCGCCCCCTAATATGGGCCCCACTACCGCCGCCACGCTGGTGGCAATGCCTAAGCTTGCCAGGGCTTGTGACAAGGCACTGCCAGTAAAGGCATCGCTTAACAGGGCGCGGCTAATAATTAGCGGCGCGCCTGCTCCTAGCCCCTGCAATATGCGCGCGGCCATTAGCTGGTTTGGGGTGGTTGCAAAGTAGGCCAGGGCGCAGCCCGCTACAAACAGGGCCTGGCCGAATATGAATATTTTGCGCCTGCCTAAGGCATCTGACAGGGGGCCATAGAACAGCTGCGAGAATCCAAAGGCGAAAAAATACAGCACGATGATTTGCTGGCTGGCACTGGCGCTAATGGTGAAGCTTTGGGCTATTTTCGGCAGAGCGGGCATGATCATGTGCGCGCCCAGCTGCACACCGGTAATCATTAACATGGCCATGAGTAATTTCATATGTGGGCCCTTTTGCATGTGCGCTCTCCTGACCCGCTAGGCATTGAACTGGGGGCAGATTATTATTAACGTTACAGGAAACAAATAACCCGCCAGGAAAGACATTCATTCCTGCTAGGAATAACTCGTTACGTAAAAAGAAGGGGCGCAGTATGGATTGGTTAACCGCCACACAGAGCTTTTGCCTGGTAGTGCAACACGGCAGCTTTACCCGGGCCGCCGCCGTGGAAGAGGTATCGGCATCGGCCATGAGCAAGCGCATAGACTGGCTAGAGAAACAGCTGGGCTTGTCGTTGCTTATTCGCACCACTCGCCAGGTAAGCCTTACCGAGGCGGGCCACAACTTTATGCCCAAGGCCCAAGCCTTGATAAAGCAGTTTAAGGCGGTGGTGTCCGAGACCCAGCAATACAATGCCAAACCTCGCGGCCTGTTGAAAATCACCGCCCCCCAGGTAATTGGCAGCACCATTGTGATGCCGCATATTTTGGCGTTTCAACAAGCGTACCCGGATATCACAATACAACTGGGGGTGATGCCCCTGGCCCAAAACCCCGATTTAGACCACGACCTGATTATTTGCCGCAAGCGGGATGGCTTTGACTCGGCCAATCATAAGGGCAGCCCGTTGTTAAGTTATGCCATGGGGTTGTTTGCCGCCCCCGGGTATTTGCGTATCCATCCCCCTATTAATTCGCTTAGTGATTTGGCCCGGCACAAGATGCTGATATCGGGTATTCAGAAAAAGCTGGGGGTTGAGCGTACGAGTAATGGTGAGGATTTGCCGTTAGATCATTACGGGTTTGTGTCTGACAACATAGAGGCCCTGTTGTACGCGGCGGTGAATGAGATGGGCATTACGTTTGCACCGCCGGCGTTTATTAACAGCCAGGTGGATGGTGGCT
>Ga0209396_1003122_pt1 | contig 16964 bp, 21 predicted proteins | sample GOMGulsemesocosm_6_FD_184638 | JGI IMG/M metagenome (GOLD analysis project Ga0209396, IMG submission 184638) | Methane-oxidizing microbial communities from mesocosms in the Gulf of Mexico - GOM8C Gulf of Mexico (SPAdes) (version 2) | ecosystem: Environmental > Aquatic > Marine > Cold seeps...
TAATCGTTACTAATCTTGACCAAGTAGAAGATGTAACTCATGGTTTCTGTATGACTAATCACGGCGTACAAATGGAAATTGGTCCTCAAGCGACTTCTTCTATTACTTTTACAGCTAACAAGCCAGGTGTTCAATGGTATTACTGTAATTGGTTCTGTCACGCATTGCACATGGAAATGCGCGGTCGTATGTTTGTTGAAGCTTAATTAAAGTTTAGTTTTAATTTACTTAACTTTTAACGAAGTTAATCCAGATCAAGGGCGTATCATCCAGAGGTGATATGCTCTTTTTACTTTCAATGATTATTGATTTTTCGGTGGCATACTCTTGGTGAAACTCAAATCAGTGCTTCTATGTTTTAGTCTATTTTGTCTTTTAATTAAGCCTCTTTCAGCTGAAAATATTAAAATTCCTCCACAGTCTAATTTACAACAACAGCTTGATAGCGCCGTTGATGGCGATGTTGTTCTCCTATCTCCTGGCCGTTATTTAGGTAACTTCACGATTAAGCATGCGATCACACTTTCAGCTAAAAAAAGTGACCTCGGTAAAGTGATCATTGATGCGCAAGGCGATGGTCATGCGTTGTTATTAATGAACTCTCATATCACGATAAAAAACCTTACCATTATTAATTGGGGCAACGACCTAACAGAGCAGCACTCTGGTATCTATTCTGATAAAAAATCGAGCCATCTAGTGATTGAAAATAACAATCTTAAAGGTAACGGTTTTGGTATTTGGCTACAGAAAAGTGAGCATATAAAGGTGCTTAATAATACTGTTGAAGGGAATCTGAAATTACGCTCGTCTGATCGCGGTAATGGGATTCAGCTTTCTATTATAAAACACGCAGAAGTGCGTGGTAATGAAGTGTTTCATACTCGCGATGGTCTTTATATTATCTCTAGCCAAGAAAATATTATCAAAAATAACACGCTGCACGATTTACGTTATGGCGTGCATTATATGTACTCACATAATAATAAAGTACTCAATAACACCGCTTATAATACCCGAGCAGGTTATGCGTTAATGAGTTCTCGGAATTTAGTCGTTGACGGTAATCTAATTAGCAATAGTGAAGATTACGGCTTTCTTATGAATTTCATTACCTCATCAACAATTAGTAATAACCTTATTAAAAATGTATGGACTAAGCCAGAGAATAAGGTGTTGGGCCGAGATGGTAAAGGAATGTTTGTTTACAACTCTGCTTACAACAATATCACCGGTAACATGGTAGACACCGCTGAAATAGGTATTCACTTAACGGCGGGCTCAGAAAATACAAAAGTATATGGTAATAGTTTTATCAATAACCCGATACAAGTGAAATATGTCTCCAATAAAAAGCAAGAGTGGAGTATGGAAGGGCGGGGGAATTACTGGAGTAATTATCTCGGTTGGGACATGAATAACGACAGCATTGGCGATGTTATGTTTGAACCGAACGATGGTATCGATAAATTGGTTTGGCAATACCCTGAAATGAAAATGCTGATGGACAGCCCTGCGGTTATTATTTTACGTTGGGTACAACGTCAGTTTCCGATATTAAAGCCGCCAGGGGTGAAAGATAGTTTTCCGTTGATGACTTCACCGCATTTATTATTGAATAAGAGTGAAATCGTTTCTTCAACTAATAACATTAATGCTGGTAGCACCGAATTGAGTATGGCTAAGCAAATTACGCAGCATTAAGGAATAATAATGGACAAATCCCCACTGGTTAAATTAACGAATGTCGGAAAGAGTTATCCGAAGCTAACTGCGTTAAGCGCTATAGATATGGAACTTGGCCAAGGCGAAGTACTTGGCTTGTTTGGTCATAATGGTGCTGGTAAAACTACCATGATGAAGTTAATTCTTGGGGTGATTGATCCAAGCCATGGCAATGTAGAAGTGATGGGGATGGCGCCAGATTCAAAAGAAGCTTGGCATATGCGGGAAAAAATTGGTTACTTACCTGAAAACGTCAGTTTTTATGAGCAATTAACCGGCTTAGAAGTATTAACGTATTTTGCTAAATTAAAGGGGTACGATAAAAAACACGCTATCGCTTTATTAGAGCAAGTAGGTGTTGCCCATGCTATGAAGCGCCAAGTAAAAACTTACTCAAAAGGTATGCGTCAAAGATTAGGGTTAGCACAGGCATTTATTGGTCATCCGGCGTTATTATTACTTGATGAGCCAACAGTAGGGCTAGATCCTATCGCTACAGCTGATTTTTATAAAACTGTTGATGACTTGAAGAACCAAGGAACCAGCGTTATTTTATGCTCGCATGTATTACCCGGTGTTGAACAACATATCGACCGAGCGATGATTTTGTCTTCAGGAAAAATGCTCGCGATGGGCACATTAGAAGAATTACGCCAAGCGGCAGACTTACCGGTTGCGATTAAAGTTAAAGGTTTGAATGGTTCACTTCGAGCAGATTCACAATTGGTCAAATATTTACTAGATGACAGTAATAGTGATGTACTGACCGTACCCGAACAAGATAAATTAACTACTTTGCGTCAGTTACTAGCCTATGAGTCTATTAAAGATGTTAGCGTTAATTCAGCAAATTTAGAGCAAGTTTATCAGTATTATTTATCACGCCATTTATCCGCTGCCTCAGTAAATCAAAAAAACACTAAGGAGTACAGCTAATGAAACAAATATTAGCCGTCGCCAGTAAAGAGTTTCATGACGGTTTACGTAATCGTTGGCTGGTTTCAATTACGATTATTTTTGCCATTTTATCTATAGGCCTCACGTATTTTGGTGCGGCAGCTTCAGGCACCGTCGGGATAACGTCATTGTCTACTACAGTAGCAAGCTTGGCGAGTTTAGCGGTATTTCTTATTCCGTTAATTGCACTGTTATTAAGTTACGATAGCTTTGTTGGTGAACAAGAGAGTGGTACGTTATTGTTATTGCTGACTTATCCACTGAGTAAAAGCCAGTTATTACTGGGTAAGTTTTTAGGACAGGGCGGTATTATTGCACTCGCAACGCTTTTGGGGTTTGGCTCATCTGCGCTAATTTTATATAGTCAAATGAATGATAGTGCTGTTTTTAGCGTATTTGCTACCTTTATCAGTAGTGCTATTTTATTAGGATTAAGCTTTACCGCTATTGCTTACTTGATAAGTTTATCGGTGAGTGAAAAGTCGAAAGCGGCTGGTTTTGCTTTGATCACCTGGTTTTTCTTTGCGCTGGTATTTGATCTTGCTCTTTTAGCGTTATTAGTTGGCGTTGAACAAGGAATTAGTCAACAAGGTTTAACTCAATTAATGATGCTTAATCCTGCCGATATTTTCAGGTTAGTTAATCTTGCTGGTCTTGATAGTAGCGATGTAAATGGCGCCTTAGCCATCGCAATAAAATCAAGCTTGTCGCAAGGGCAATTGTTTAGCATTCTACTGGCATGGGTTGTTTTGCCTATTGCCGCAGCCATTTTTATTTTCAGGAAAAAAACACTCTAATGAAACTATTTAAACAAAAATCATCGCCTTTATGGCTTGTCTTCTTATCAGCGATATTACTATTTTCATGCTCTAAAAGTGAAGAAGGCGCTCAAACGATCCATCAAGCTGTTGCGATAGAGTCCGCCGATGAATGCCACTTGTGCGGTATGTTAATTTCAAACTTTAGTGGACCTAAAGGAGAGTTGTATAGAAGGGGGATTACTGAAGCTGATGGCAATAGCGTTAAAAAGTTTTGTTCAACTAGAGACATGTTTAGTTTTTATTTAGATCCTGAAAACAAGCGTAATGTCACCTCGGTGTTAGTGCACGACATGAGTCAATCGCCTTGGGAAACACCAAACGATGCTTATTTTATTGATGCTAGAAAGGCATGGTTTGTTGCCGACTCGAGTAAAACCGGTGCAATGGGGGAAACCTTGGCTAGTTTTAGTAAACAAGCTGATGCACAAAATTTTGTTGATGAATTTGGTGGCAAGGTATTGAGCTTTTCACAGGTGAGTTTGTCAGTACTGATGTAGTTTTTGGGGCTGTTTAGCTTTTCTTAGGTTATAGCTTCTTTAGCTGCACAGCCCACTAAGTTTTTCCATTCGATAGTCGCGGATAAATTTCGTCATCGCCATTACAAATAGTTGTTATTTTTTCTCAGCAAGGTAATCTAAAAGAATTCGTTGATAGAAAAGTTATCATGCTTATCCGTAATATTACTTTATTTATAGGTTTTCTTTGTATATTCACCTTGCTAGCAGGTTGTACATCTTCACGTTCCGCGATCACTCAATTTCGTACAAACTTTGATTTTTCCCAAGTTGATAGTTATCGTTTTTATGATCGTAATTCTGACTTTAGTGACTTTCAAAATATAAGCGACTCCACTAGAAATATTATTGAACTCGCTATAGAGCAAGTATTAGACAAAAATGGCTTTATATATCAAATAAAAGACGATGCTGACATTATTGTTACTTACCACTTAATTAAAAAGAATAAAGAACTTAGTGAGTACAATAAAGGTGTGGGCTATTGTTCCTACTGTTTACGTGGCGGAGAAGCACAGAAAAATAAAAAAGCGTTTAAATTAATCCCTGGAAGTTTAATTCTCGATATCGTCAACCCCAAAAGTAAACTCTCGGTGTGGCGCAGTGTTTATCATTTAAAAATTAAAACAGAGAAAGATAATAGTCAGGAAGTACAGTTAAAAATTTATCAAGCTATAGACGCGATGATAAATAAATACCCGTATGGCCGTAATCCAAAAATGACGAAACTTGTTGCGAGTCGATAATGCTAAAATGGCTAACGATAACTTTGCTGGCTATCTTCGTTTTCTTTACATTATTATTAGGCTTAGGTTATTTATTAAAAGAACATGAAACGGCTACTACGCAGTTAAAGCATCAACTTGACCAAAAAAGTGCGCAACAAAAAGCAAAGGAAATCAGGAGGAATGCACGGTTTAAGCCGGCTATTGATAGTTCAATGAACAATACCTCGTTATCTTCTAAAAGATCATTAAGAATAGGTTTAGGTTCAAAAAAACAACAAATTCTTCTTGAAAACCTAACATGTACTTCAACCGAACAATGTCTACTTATTGATATTCAATTTTCTGATTTAAGCTGTGCTTTTGCAATTAACACCATTGGCGCTTCTTTAATGACAAAAATAGCAGATGATTTTAGTTCGGTAGGTAAGTGCCCAATCTATCCTAAAAATAGCCAATTAAGCTGCGAATTGAATATTTGTAGCTATAGTAACCCCCTTTCTTCAAGCATAAAAAAAGACCAGTAAAGTTGCCCTTACTGATCTTATTTCATCTCAATTAAGCGCTTATTTTATAACGCAATCACTGATGGTTAACATTATTATTTTTTCTGATGATATATCTTTTAGAAAGCAATTTCCGTCTTTCTTAATCATTTGCAAAGTATAAGGCATTTCAACACCTCTACCCATAATTAATTGGCCATCTTTATTTTTATGCGGGATCCGCTCAATGGTTAACTCACTATGCTTGGTAAAAGCATCTTCAGATAAAAGTATATCCTTACTTACCAGTAAAGTTGCAGCTACTGCTTGTAACTCCAATAAACTTTCATTTGAAGGGGTTATGAGCAATGCCGGTTGCTCTGCTGAAGTTTGTTCATCTGCAGACAATGCACAGCCATTAATACTCAGTAATGAAAATAATAATAAATGCTTAGCTTTCATTAATTTGCTCCTAATGCTTGAATGTCATAATACGATTTTTCTTGATCATACTTTGAACGCGCTTATCTTTAATAACAAACCTATTATTTGATGTCGACTGGTTTTTGAAGCCTAGTAGTGGTGCTTCAGGGCAAGTTCCTAGGTTATTGGAGTAACCTATTGCCGCAGAAAATAATGCTTCATCTTCATCCCCTAATGCATGAGAAAAGTCATCATTTACTACACAACCTTGAACTTCATTTGTTTGCATTGGCGATTCAGCAGGGATAAATCCATCAGCATAGTCACCAAAACCTACTTCATTTTCACCTTTAAATTGTACGGTAAAGTAAGTAGTGCCACAGTTTGGAGTTGGGTAAAAACCGTATGGCTTGCCACAAGTCGTGCTACCTATCTGTATGACTTCAATATTAATACCACGCAAGCTATTCATTAAAGATTCACTTGCAGAACAAGTGCCAGAGCCGGTTAATACAAATAAGCGTGATAGGTTAAGCGTTGGTAAATCATGTCCTGAAGTTAGTAAAGCCGTGTTGAAACCAATAGTTTCACGATAAAAAGGTGATGGTTTTAAAGCTCTTCCTGTTACGGGATCTATTGTGTCGTGTTTGTCATTAAAGGTTAGTTTTTCAAACGTTTTGTTTTCAGTGGCATCACCGGCAACCATATAGCCTAACTGGCTGGCTAAAGCTAATAGTCCACCACCGTTATATCTTAAATCAATGACTAACTCATCAATATTCTCTGCTTTGAGTTGGGTAATTGCATCAACTAAACCTTTTTCTGCGGTAGCGATATGAGAGTTAAATAACAAATAACCCATTTTTCCGTTATCTGTTACCACTGTTTTTACATTTTGTACCGGAGTTGAAACGATAGTTTTGGCGATAAGAGTAACGTCACGTGTTGATTCAGCGCCTAAATCTTGAATGGTTAATACAGTTTCTTGACCAGACTCCTCTGGAAATAAACCATGGTTAATCGTATCAATTTTCGCATTATCATCAGCCGTGGCAATATTAACACCGTCCACAGCAATAATCGTTGCGCCACGAGTTAGGTTTTCGTCAGTGGCTGGACTACCAGGATCCGTATAGGTGATGATAATTTTTCTTGGAATATTTTGTTCACTGTTTGGACGTTGAAAATGATAATTAATACCGTAACCGACAGAAGCGCCAGACTGGTTTAATAGATTCCATTCTTGTGTAGACATAGAAAAGTGGAATTGGTCTTTCTCTTTTCCTGAAACTGTTGTACCAGTAGTTTTTAATTCTGTAAAGTATTCAAGCACACTATATGAAGCTGGATCTTGATCATCAATTTCATTGTACCAAAGGTAAGTATTGTTACTCCATGATCTTAACCATAGTTTTTCCGTTAATGCCGAACCATTTGCCTGGGCTATGCATAAGTTTTCGAGTTCTTTATCCTTGGTAAACTCACCCGCGGTCCACGTTGGAAGCGTCGCTGTAGGTGTGGGAACAGTAGTCGCAGGGGTAAAGCTATTTCCACCACCTCCGCCGCAAGCACCGAGCATTATTATTGGGCTTAATATAAGTACTGAAAGAACTTTATGTGAAAATAACTGCATAATATTTCCTATTTTTAAGTTTTTATTGTTATCTTGCAATCTTTATAACATAAAATTAACTGCTTAGTTAACGTTCTGGTAACATTGTTTTTTTTTAACTATGACATATGTCCAAAAAATGATACACATTTTTGATGCTGAAGAGTGACCGTTAAAATATTATTCTCCATAAAAAGCAATATGATGAGTTTAAATTGATCACATATGTGGAGTTGCAGAAAATAGCTGAGTATAATGGTGTATCAATTAATAGAGATAATAATACTATGACTTTTCCAAACGATGAAACAGGCCAAATTTTGGCTGAAATGCAAGATGCCGGTATTGATTTAACCATTCTTCATCCGGTTGTGTTTTTTCAATTGTTTGAGAAAAAAGAACAAGCACAAGCAATGGCTGATTATTTATCTGAAAATGCACCCGAGATGATATTAACGATTCACCCTGATGAAACGCCTAATGTTTGGGACTTAGACTGTACCGTGAAAATGCTCCCTTGCTACGATGCTATTGTTGCTCAAGAAGCACAGTTTGAACAAATAGCAGGTAAGTACAATGGCTATAATGATGGCTGGGGTATTGAAGCTTAAAATGTGAAGCTGACATATTTAGTTACTTGCAAAACTTAATCAAAATCTTACAGAAACGAACATCTTCTCAACACTTGTAAAACAGAGTGTTGGGAACTTTTCAATAATAATAGTTCCATCTTAATCCAGGCAGGATTAACAACTAAGGAATGTTATTATGAAACTCTCAAACTCTCTTACCGCAATATTATTAACTCTTTCAGCGAGTACATTTTCGATCAATGCTTTCGCCGATTCCGACTTAGAATCTCCACATACTGTTGGTTTACAAGTTGGTGGTGGTAGCATCGAATATAAAGGTAAAGATACCGACGGTGAAGGCGTTGGTATTAGTTACCTTTATTACAACTATCAATTTTCGCCTAATTATTATTTTGAAGCGGCTTTAGTGGGTGCAGAAGACATTGAAGATTGGGATTGTAAAAAAAATGCTAATAGTATCTGGGAATGTGCATCAGATGACGACAATAAATTTGGACTACAAGCTGATAATTTTGAATATGAGGCGATTGTTTTAGCATTTAAAACGGATTTATCCTTATCAAAACGTAACCGTTTATATGCCAAGGTTGGTGTGGCATTTTATGATTATCAAATTGATTTAAACCATACTAGTATTGCAGACGAGGATGGCACTGGTTTGTTTGTCGAAGCGGGTTGGGAATATCGCTGGGATAACGGTATTGGGCTTAATAGCAGTTTACAGTTTCAAGACGCAGGTGATTTAGATATGGATACTTTTAATATCGGTATTAGTTACGCATTCTAATTCATTACTGTAAATAATTAATGGCACGGCTGTTTTATCACATAGTGTGCCATTATTTTTTTTCTTCTTTTTCGACAATTTGAAAAGCAGGCAGAGAAACTTGCCAATAAATAGCGGCTAACCTCAGTGTTAGTGCTCCTAGCATAGCTGTAATTAAAGCAATATCTTCAGGCCATCCTAAATGTTGAAACAATGCAAATAGACTTCCGCCGAGTATTGCGGCAGTCGCGTAAATTTCTTGTCGTAAAATCATTGGGATCACATTACACAACACATCGCGGATCATCCCACCTGCTACACCGGTAATAGTACCCATTATCACCGCCACGGTAACAGGAACGCCTAAACTTAAGGCTTTTTCTGTCCCTAAAACAGCAAATAACGCTAAACCAAAAGCATCAGCAATTAATAAAAATCGTTTAGGAATACGTTTCGGACGGCGAATAATAAGAATGGTTAAAACGGCCGTAATTAAAATAACATAAAGATAAATGGTGTTAGTTATCCAAAACACCGGCGTATCTAAAATAACATCTCTAATGGTACCACCACCTATAGCGGTAACGGACGCTAGAACAACAACTCCAAAGGGATCAAGCTTGTAACGCCCAGCCATTAATGCACCCGACAGAGCAAAAACGACGATACCAAATAAATCTAACCAATAAAGTAATTCATTCATTTTATGCGTTAGCCATTGAGGTTAAAAGAGTAAGTAAATAATGCGAGTAAAGCTAAAAATAAAAAACAGAAATAGAATATTTGATTGATACGTTTACTCGCATGAATGATATCTGTGGCTTGTGGTTGACGACCATGATCATTAAAACTGACTTTTCTAAGTTTGCTATCTTGGTACATAGCGACACCGCCCAGTTTAATTTCTAATGCTAGGGCAAATAAAGTTAACGGATAATTATTATTTAATTGGAAAAAATAAGTTTGGCTTAGTCGAGAGTATAAAGTGAAATTTTTACCGATACAGCTAAATAATAACACCAATGAAAAAATACGATTGGGTAGCCACTGCACAACATTCACTAAAAACGCAACACTTTGCCCAAAGGGTTGGAAATCCCTTTGTTTGTTGTTCCAGCTATAGTGCATTTCAATCAATAATCGCGCGCTTAATGCGGCAAGAGGGCCTACAAGTAGGAAAGTAGCGCTAATGGTGAATAGGTTTTGCATTGCCCTTAGTAGCAACATTTCAATACAGCTTTTCGATAAACCTAAAGGGGATAGCTTTTGTGTATCGCGCAACACCCAAGGGTTGAGTAACTGTTTTGCTTCGAAGTTATTGTTGGCAACAATGAGCTTTGCAATTTCTTTACTGGTTTTTGATAAATGTAAATTCCCTAACGCTATATAAAGTAAAAATCCCTGCCAAAGCCAAGCTGCTTCTACAAAAGCTTCAAACAACCAAAGAATAATCAGCAAAGGGGTTAAGGTCACTAAAATAGCAATAAAACCAGAGATACTGCGCTGTCGAGCACTATTTTTACTTTTATTTACTTTGAGGGCGAGTTGGTCGCAAAATAAACGAAAAAACTGTAGAGGTTCATGGTTCGCTAAATATGATGCTAAAAACTTAACCAAAATCACACCATAAAGTATGACTATAGAGTAAGAAAATGGACTGATTTCAATTAAGTTTGTTAAGTTGTTAGCGGCCATAGTTTTTATTAATTTAGCGTTTTACCCTGTAAGGCAGCAAGCATGCTTTCAACCAACTGAGATGAGTTAACCGAAGCTGTCTCTAAATAAGCTTCAAATGAGGTTGGTGATTCTTTACCTGCAATATCAGACATTGAGCGAATAACGACGAATGGCACATTAAATTGATGGCAAGTATGTGCTATCGCAGCGCCTTCCATTTCAACGGCTGCCATGCTTGGGAAGTTTTTTCGTGCTTTGGCAATATCATCGTCGGCGGTCATAAATGTATCGCCTGTGGTGATCAAACCAAGTAAGGTTTGGATGTTTTCTAATTCAGCAACACCTGTTTGAGCAGCCGTAACCAACATTGGATGAGGAATATAAGCTGCAGGGTTTGCAGGCAATTGACCAATTTCATAACCGAATGCGGTTACATCAACATCGTGATAACGAACTTCTGAGCTAATAACGATATCGCCAACTTTTAATGATTGTTCAAAGCCGCCAGCAGAACCGGTATTAACGACGTAATCCGGCTGGAATTTATCAATCAACATAGCCGTTGCTAATGCTGCGGCTACTTTACCTATACCTGACTGCACGATAACTACTGTCGTGCCGTTGAGTTGACCTTGATAAAAGGTATAACCCGCATGCTCTGTTGTTGTAGCATTTATTAGTTTTGCTTTTAAAATCGCAACTTCTGGCTCCATTGCGCCAATTATTCCAGCTTTCATATCATTATCTTTTTGGTAAATAAGTAAGTTATTGTAAAATTATACCCTAAAATAATGCTAAATCAGCTTTAAAATTTTGATTTAGCATGGGCTTCTTAATAACTAGTTTAGCTTTTCATATAAAGCACTGGCTAATTGATCTACCCAGCCATCAAGTATGGCTTTAATACTATCAATATTATTGGGTTGATCATCAACATTCATTTCGTCACTTTTACTATTCATAATAATAGCAATTAACCCTTCACCGGTGTTGGTATCAACAAATTCAGCTTCTAAACCAGCCTCGCCAATAACTGCCTTTTGGTTGGTGGCTAATCGATAGGCACCTTCTCCTGCATTGAGAACAATACGAAAGGGTAATATGTCTAGCACTTCAAACTCAGGAGATTTTTCTCCAATATTGGTTAAGGCTAGTCTGATTAATAATGAATCTTTAGTTCCTTTCGGGACTATTTGGTACTTATCGCCTATTTTCGTTTTAATTAGCTGTTCAAAATAAGCGTTCAGTGCTGCTTGTTTATTTTTATCTTTTATATGTGTGGCTTTATTTGGATCTAGCCATAATTCTACCGGCGCGATAGCAATGCTTTTGTAGCTCTGTAAAGTTTCCAGGGTGACATTTCGTTTAGCTCTGACCCAAGAGTTATCCATACGAGGGTTTGGCTTGAATAAGTGGTAATCGTTGAGGAAACCTGACTTTGAATCAGGTACTTGTAAACGATTACTACAGCCAAATAAAAGGGCAATAGTCATCAGTAAAAGAGTTGTTTTTTTCATATTAATAGCGCTGTAAATATATGGGTGATGGCACAACAATACCATAGGTGTTTCTACGAAATGGTTACAAATTGTTTTCTAGCGCAGCTAAAATTGATAAGTATGAGTACTATGCTGGCAACTAACGTATTGGCACAAAAAAGTGCCAATACTATTGTGTCTTAGTGTGGTAGTGCTGCCACCTGTGGCGCTGGAATTCGTGGCGATAAAGTATGGCTTGATGAAGATTCTAACTGGGATCTAGCTGCAATAGGCGATAATACGCCAGCCTCATCTCTATGTTTTGTCGGACGCGGCTTTAGCATAGGCGCAGGAATTATTTTACCCTTCATTTTGGGTTTAGGCGGTTTGTTGCCGAGTAATCGACTGTAAACACAGGCGCGAATTTCATCAACAGTATAATTTGGTTTTACTTTAATACGAATGTGAGGGATTGATGATGCTTCTAATGATCCACTGACAAACCAATCTTTCTTAATTTTATAGCCTTTTCCTTGAGTATCTACCAGATCAATAACACCACATAACTGCATGCTGTCACGTTCACAAATAGCGAAATCTAAATACTTACTCTCAGCATTAGTTTTTGCTGTTTGACTGGCTCTACTTGAAACACCGTTACGAATCGTTACGATGTCAGAAAGCTTTACGCGGTTAATAATGCGATATTTCCCTCCAAGTGCTTGCTCTAGCAAGTTTTGAAAGTTTTTTTCTGCTGGTGTAAATAGGCTTTGCTTTTTATCGAATGGAAAAGGGAAACTATTGTCGTTCAAGCGGCTAGCTAACAAAGCAACAATAACAATTAGGCTGATCATGGCAAATAGGATTAATTCCATATACTTCTCCGGCGATTCAAATTCTTGACGGTATTCTTAATAACAGTTGAGTAAGCAGAATTTGTGCCACAGATCTTAATATGAAAGGATTGTTTTATAACGGGGAGTAAAAGTTAATAAAATAAGTGCACTAGAGGTTATTTATCTACTGCACTTATTGGTGTTTAACTAATAACTATGAAGGATATTTTTCTTCAAGTGCAGCATAAAGTTGTTGTTGGAAATCGCTAGCGCTAGCATCGAGTGAATTGACTAAATTGGCTAATACTTCATTGTCTTCTTCGCCATGCCAAATTTTAATGTAAGTGCCTTCTTTATAACCATGATCTTGACGGAAAAAGTTCAAGGTGTTTTTGCCAACGTATTGACGAAATAACTCGTTCAGATCCATGTTCATTAAGCGCATACAATCAGCTAAGGCAATAGCATCGAAACTTTTGCTGCTAACTGCGGCAGATGCCAAGCTTTCAAGGGCAATTTTAAAGTCACTTTCATTGCTACTTTGCGTTAATTCTGTTGCTAAGGTATCAGTAATACTTTCTACAGTAGCGCCTGTCATTAAACGTAAGCTTAAACCGAAATGGAAAATATCAACCAGTTCAAGTTGTACTTGAGCAACATCGATTTCTTGATGTTTCCACCATTTCCAGCCATGATGATCTAACATTTCGGCACATTCAACCCAAATGGCGCGATACCATTCATAACCATTTTCTCGCCAGGTATCACTAACACGTGAGTTCATTGCATCTTGCATGGTTAGCATTTGCTTGATTTGATTTTGTGCTGCTGAACGTTCGCTCATTTTTCTCTCTACTCGTTTGAAATTCTCATTGGCTATAGTGTGCCGTAGCTAAGAGAAACTAACAAGTAAAGGAGGGGGATTTCATTAAAAAACTGCGGCTAATTCAATTCCACTAAATGTATTGTTTTCAGCTTGCCAGTGATGACCACTAATTTCTCTAAATCTAATAAAACCGGTGATTTTTAATTGATCAATCATAAATGAACTGCCAATGCCAATATAGCCGTCAATATCATTTTGACTATCTCTGTGATCATAATTGTCATTTTCAAAATCATTGTTATAACGTTTATTATTGTGTAGGTAATCATCATCACTGCGATCATTAAAAGCGAGTTCGGCTAAATCAACACCAAATTCAGCATAAAGACTAAAGTCCGAAAAATAACCTGCTTTTATGCCGCCTTCCCAGGCAATAAAGTCGTGCTCATAATTATAGGTGTCGACCACGCGAGCATAGCCAATTGTGCTATTAACAGCGAAGCCTAAATAACTGTTCATATTCCGATGAATAATTTCAACTCCTATGGTTGAGTAATGATCAGTTTCATTAGCATCATGATGAAGAAAAATAACATAATCATTAGACTTATCAGCATAAGCATTTAAAGAGCATAATAGATATAAACAAAGGGTAATAATGATTTTTTTCATAGCAAACTCGACAAAATATTTATGGTTATTTTCACCCGATTGTCGGTAAGTTTCAGTGATCTAATCGTTAGATAACCCAGAGGAATTGTAAGTTAGTGTTAGATGCGAAATTAGAGTAGCTGTGATTTCGCATCATTTGATACTACTAATCACTAAATGAAATTGATTGCGAATGGTCACTATTGCCACAAAGAAGGCATTAGAGCAGAACTATAAAAACTTACTTTTCATTAGTTTTTATATTGAAAAAGCGTTTATTTGAGCCATAGTCTCTTGTTATGCTTCGAGTTTATTTAAATGCACTATAACTTTAGTATACAAATCAATAAGCTCATTGTATTGCATTGATACTTTAACCATTTTATTGTCAAGCTCAAAACTTAAATCAACCTCATTTTCAGAAAGGTAAATTTCTGCATGAAAATCATCTGTAGTTGGACCATGATCGAAAAATACATCGTCAAGTTTTCGTAGTTTTAGATTATTTAATTCTACTTCTAAAGAAAAAATAAAACATTGAAGGTAAGCCCAATGGTCGTAGTGCGTAAGTAATACGTTTTTAGCCCAAATATCTATTGGCCAAAGTCCGTCCTCGGCATTGAGAGCAACAATGAAACACAATTTATTTTTATTTCCAAATTGATGCATGATTTCCTAGAAGCATAACGCCCAAATAATGAGCAAATATCAGTTGGTTAAAATAAGCGACGCAGGAGCAAAAACCAACTGTTATTTGTCCTGATTTATTTGCTTGTTATATTCGTTTGCAACTCTTCTATTGATATTGCAGGAATAGTACGATGAAGCATTGCATGACAATTAGGACATACAGGCCTTAAATCCTTGACCGGGTTTAACTTGTAAGACTCACCGATTTCACCTAATGGTTTCAAATGATGGACATGAATAAAGCCAGCTCCGCGGGAACCATAAGATGACTCAAAGTTGAAATTACATACAGCACAGGATAATCCATGTTTTTCTATACACTTAGTACGTGCAGCTCTGTCTCTTTCATATCGGTTTATGGTTATTTGCTTTTTTGCTCCTTCAATTACAGATATAACATCACTTATTTCATCAGGGTAATCTTGGTATTGCTTATTCGCAGCCCAATAGCGAATGTGAGAATTTCCAAACTCTGGCGGAGCCTTTCGATAATCGAGTTTTTCTAACTCCTCTGAATTATGGAGCTTATTAAGTTGCTGAGAGATAAAACTAATTGCACTATATCGAGTGCCACAACCTTTACCACCTTCACCATACTTATCCACTAGAGTAATCCATAATGAATGATGCTTAATTTTGAATTTTTCCACAAAATCTAAAGTAGAAAAAGAATAACCATCAAGCTCATCTACGGTGTTTAGAAGTTCAGTTTCCAATTATTACTCCGAACAAGGTTGAGAATATAACGCCCCACTAAGAGGCAAATGATAGTTGGCTAAAATAGAGAGCGAAGCGAACAAAGCCAACTGTTATTTGTCCTGCTTGAGTGGCTTGTTAGCTGTACTTAGCTTGCAGAACACACTCTAGTTGCTCAATAAAATCTGGTAAATAACTTTGATCTAATATAAAACCACAATTTAATTCTTGCTGAATCTCACCATACTCAATGAATTCACCTGAGAATTCAATATGCCCCATAGATTTAGCTTCAAACTTTATAAATTCACGTTCATAGTGATAACTTAATTCAGCAGTCCCAACTAAGGATTGGTATATAGTTTTTACTTGATCTGTAAATAGTTGAAGGCTATCAAAACAAAATTCAGTTGTTGAATATGAAAAGCGACCACTTTGGATCGAAAGAGAACAACTTCCAGTACCATCCATGTTATTTTGAAATGACGATAGCCTAATTTTTTTATTAGGTTGAATTGACAGCTCGACGTCCATGTTATTTCCTGTACAGCTAACGCCCTAATAATGGGCAAAAAATTGTTTGCTAAAATGTTGAGGAACGAAAACAGCAAACTGTTTTTTGTCCTTATTAATTAGCTTGTTATATGACCACGCTAAACTATTTATCAGGATTAGTCATCCTTTCTAATATCACTAAAATCAACCAATGACTCTTCAGCTCCATTCATATATAGCCGTTTTTTCTTTTTGGGATAATCGCAAACATCTTGTTCCAAATTGACTCTGGCACAAATGAAACTCAATGACTCATCACTATTATTAAATATTGTATGAGCTGCCCCATCTTTTTGAAACCCAAGAAAATCACCCACAGAAATGGGGTATGATTTTTCATCAATGATTACTTCACCCTGTCCGGACAAAATATAAAAGCACTGCTCTTCGTATAAATGGCGATGATATTCAGAGTATTCATGTCCAGGTTCTACAGTCATTATTTGGAAGCCTAGATCTGTTAAACCAGTTAATGATCCAAGAGATTTGGTTTTACGAATTGCATTAGAATTTAGAAGGTGAACTTTTGATTGACCTTCCATATTTTGAATATCTGATGACTTAATAAATTCTTTTGGAGTTTTCATCTATGTTTCCAAGTAAAAATATGATTCCGACTGGGCATATAACAGCTTATTATGGAGACTTCTCAGTAATGTCCATCCCATAAACTTTAAATAATTCGTATTAATATCCCATAATTTCAAAGCTTTAGAAACTGGAAATACTTTATTTTTATCAGTACTTGGATATTACTGAGACTTCTCACTAATATCCAGTATAACATTCTAGATTATTATTAATAATATCAGTGAATTAGAGGTTTGTCAGGTTGATTTCTGGTAATTACTGAGACTTCTCAGTAATATGACTCGAATATTACATTAGAAAATATATGGCAAAAAAGTAATTGCTAATGTCTTCTTCGCGCAC
>Ga0209396_1003123_pt1 | contig 16964 bp, 8 predicted proteins | sample GOMGulsemesocosm_6_FD_184638 | JGI IMG/M metagenome (GOLD analysis project Ga0209396, IMG submission 184638) | Methane-oxidizing microbial communities from mesocosms in the Gulf of Mexico - GOM8C Gulf of Mexico (SPAdes) (version 2) | ecosystem: Environmental > Aquatic > Marine > Cold seeps...
TGATAGACAATAAAATTATTCGTCCTGTTATTGATCGAATATATCCTTTTACAAAAGTGAAAGAAGCGTTTGCTTATTCAGAAGCGGGTCGTTCAATGGGGAAAATTATTATAAGTCATTCGAAGTAACTAGAGTTAAGCCACTTCCTCTGCTCTATACACCAAGACCTAAAAGTAAGTTATGCTATTTACTTTCATGGTTATGATTTATAAGTAAATAAAGCGCATTCATATACGTGAAAAATTTTTATATATAAGATAAATAGCCATGTTTTTACTGTTTAATACAGGTTTCTTCTTTTATGTATCACTTGTTTTCTAAAATAACCGTGCCAATTTGTGCATTTATTATCGTCACTATTTCTGCTTGTGCAGTTAATTCAAACGTTAAAATATTAAACGACAATAAGATAACCTTACCTACAATTGTTAGTAAAAATGGCAAACATGCGTTTCTGGTTGACAATAAACCCTACCTAATTTTAGGTACTCAAACGAATAATTCGGCTAATTATCCCGGAGCATTAAAAGATGTATGGCCAGCGGTAAAGAAAACTTACGCCAATACGTTGAGCATTCCGATAGCATGGGAACAAGTTGAGCCAGTTGAAGGGAAGTTTGATTTTAGTTTTTTAGATAGTTTAATTAAGCAAGCACAAGAAAACGACGTTCGTTTAACGTTATTGTGGTTTGCTACATGGAAAAACAATGCTCCTCATTATGCGCCAAGTTGGGTAAAGCTTGATAATAAGCGCTTTCCTAGAGTGATGAAAAAAGACGGTAGTTTATTAAACTCAATGTCGCCGTTAGGAGAAAACACCCTGGCCGCAGACAAAAAAGCTTTTATTGAGTTAATGCGTTACTTAAAAGTAAATGATCCAACACATACAGTGATCATGGTTCAGGTTGAAAATGAAGTAGGTACCTATGGTAGTAAGCGTGACTTTTCACCCTTAGCTCAAAAAGTATTTGAACAATTGGTACCACAGGCGTTAATAAATGGTTTAGCACTTGATAAAACCGGTAATTGGTCAGAAGTATTCGGAGACAATGCAGATGAGTATTTTCATGCATGGTATATCGCGCGTTTTTGTCAGGAAATTACAGTTGCTGGTAAGGCGATAAAGAATTTACCCATTAACGTAAATGTTGCTTTGCGTAACCCATTTTTCCCTGGGGATGGTTATTCAATGGGGGGGCCAACTGACAATGTTATTGATTTATGGAAAATTGCAGCACCAGATGTAGATATGATCACCCCAGATATTTACTTTCGTGACCATAAAACAGTCAGTAAAGTATTAGAGCTTTATTCTCGTGCAGATAACCCGTTATTTGTTTCTGAAATTGGTAACGACCAACCGTATTCACGGTATTTCTTTTCAACCTTAGGTCAACAAGGTATAGGGTTTTCACCTTTTGGCTTAGATTATACCGACTATTATAACTATCCCTTAGGCGCTAAAAAAGTTGATGACGAGACCATAGCACCGTTTGCTGAAAATTATAAATTGTTAAAACCGATGGCAGATGTTTGGGCTAAATTAAGCTTTGAAGGGGAAGTGTGGGGTGTTTCTGAACCGTTTGATACGCAACAGTCACAGAAAAAAGTATGGAATGCGCAAGCAACACAAGCAGAAAAAGACAGTTATGCTGAGAATTCAGCGAAAGAAAACGCACACCACTATACTCAGAAACTAGATTTAGGCTTATGGGATGCTGAAGTGACTTATGGCCGACCAATGTTTTGGATTGACCCACCGGTTGGAAATACACCTTCTTCAGGCGGTGCTTTAATTGCAAAACTATCAGAAAATGAATTTTTAGTGACAGCATATCGAGCTCGTATTACTTTTAGTCCTTCAAATGAAATTACTGCCCCTTACCATATGGTTGAACGCGTTGAAGAAGGACATTTTGAAAACGGGAAATGGATTTTTGAGCGTGTATGGAATGGAGATCAAACGGATTGGGGGTTGAACTTTACCTCTCGTCCACATGTGTTAAAGGTAACCATGGCTGCTTATCATCCTTAATAATCAATGTATAAGCCAAAATACCGTGTCTTAAGTGATTTGGTTTTAGTTAATTCAATAAAGTCAGTTGGTTGTTGTGTTTTGTTGCGAAAATACAAAAGTGTTGTTTAAAAAACAATGGCTGATATGTTATCTAGCCACTTTCTTAAGCCTATTTATCAAGTTATTTAAGCTTGTTTGACAGTGAAAATACCTAAAAGGGAATTTATGATTCTATTCAAAAATAATAAAAAAAGCATCGTTGTTTTTATCTCAGCGTTATTTATTAATTTTTATACATTAGCTGAAGCGGTTGACTCATGGCAGCTAAATTCACTTAACAAAACACTTAATTTACAGGTTAAATTAGGTCTTAACGATGACTTACAATATAAACTTTCGTTAAAGACCGATACAGATTATAAAACTATTGTAGGTTGGTCAGCGTTAGGACTTGTTACGCGATCGTTCGGTGAAACCATTATTCCTATTGAAAAAATAGACTCTGATCTCTCCTCAACTATTTCATTTATCGGTAAAAAAGTAACCCAATCATCAGAAAATTACCAACTCATTACCGGTAAGCGATTATCTAATTTTCAGGAATACAAACTATTAACGCTTAATTTCAAAGACAAAGAAACACCGCGCTTGTTTGATGTAGAGTTTCGTCTATATGATGATGGCCTCGCGTTTAGGTATCGCCTACCTGAGCAGTCTCAACGTTATCATAAAATGTTATCAGAAGTGACCGAGTTTAATCTTGGAACATCAGGGCAACATTGGGGGCAAGCTTACGACTTTGTCACTAAACATCACCCATCTTACGAAACCACTTTTGGTGTTCACCCCACAGGAACCAATACTCCTAAAGAAGCGGGAACTGGCTGGGCTTTTCCTGCACTTTTTCAGAAGAACTTCCTTGATAAAAAAATATGGATCTTTGTTCATGAAAGCGGTGTAACTGAACAATTTCATGGTTCACACCTTGCCAGCAATGCGGAGCAAGGCATATATAAAATAGCGCCACCTTTAGCTGATTCAGCCTTAGGTTATGGAAGTACACAGCCGTCAGCATTATTACCGTGGAATATGCCTTGGCGATATATTTCTGTTAGTGAAAGCTTAGGTGATATTGTTGAAAGTAATCGTGTTTTTGATTTAGCACCGCCCAACCTGATTAATAACACCGATTGGATCAAACCTGGTAAGGTTGCTTGGAGTTGGTGGTCGGATCATGCCAGTAGTAAAAACGAAAAAACACTGCAATCGTTTATTGACCTTGCTGCTGAGATGAAATGGCCTTATACACTTATTGATGCTAACTGGAACTTAATTAGCGATACCATATTAACAGACCTAGTCGCTTACGCTAAACAACGAAATGTAGGGCTGTTTTTTTGGTATAACTCGGGTGGAAAAACGAATTTTGTTGGAGAACAACCGAGAAATAGAATGACGGATAAAGATGTTCGACGGGCGGAGTTTGCGAAGTTACAAAAGCTGGGTGTTAAGGGTATCAAAGTCGATTTTTTTCAAAGTGATAAGCAAGATACTTTTCAACAATACTTCGATATTTTAGCTGATGCGGCAGATCATCAGTTGATGGTAGGTTTTCATGGATGTACCGTTCCTCGAGGATGGGAGCGGACATGGCCAAATTTAATGACCATGGAATCGGTAAGGGGAGGAGAGTTTTATACCTTTGGTGCGGGATCAAACTATAATAGTTACGCACCATATCAAGCCACTATTTTACCTTTTACCCGGAATGTTGTCGGCAGTATGGACTACACCCCTGTTAGTTTTAGTAATCCCTATAACGAACGCTTAACAACCGATTCTCATGAAGCCGCCTTACCCATAATTTACGAATCTGGTTTATTGCATTTTGCTGATGGAGTGCAAGGTTTTAGCACTTTACCGAACGATATTAAGGGGTATTTTTCTGAAGTGCCTACGGTGTGGCAACAAACTAGGTATTTATCAGGTCATCCTGGAGATCACGTGGTGATTGCCCGATTTGATGGGAAATATTGGTACATTGCTGCCATTAATGGAAATAATACACCAGTAAATATTGAGTTTGTTTTTCCTGAAGTAATAGGTAAAAAAGCTGAGCTTATTCAAGATGATAAATCAGGTGATTTCTTACCGATGACGACAATAACAATGAAAAAGAAAACAACACTTACGTTGCTCCCATATGGTGGGCAGGTGTGGAAAGTTGTTATGTAATCGGTTAATTAACATAGTTTTAATTTCATGCATAAAATAAACAATAAAGGCTATATAGATGGATTTTAATATAAAAAACAGTGTGAACATGGTTGGTTTTACTGCATTAACACTATTTGGCGGCTTTGCTTGTAGTGTTACTGAACCGACGAGCAAAGCGTCTTTTGATGAATCACAGACTATTCGTTTATATACGGGGCGTCCATCCGAACCTATACCGTTATTTATTAAAAATTCAGACCATAAACAAAGGGTCAATGGCGCATTATCTCAGTTACCAGATAATACGGTAAAGCTTGCACGTTCAATAAAAGATACAAACGAGGACGCAGTAACGTTTACCTATCAAGGTACATGGTTTAGCAATCTTTATTTTAACAGCACTACGGCGCTTAATTTAACGCCTTTTATTGAGCAAGGTGTAGTGAGTTTTGATATGAAATTAGATGATGTACAGCACTCCGCCTTAGATTTAATTGTTGGTTGTGGCCAAGATTGCCATTCAAAATTACGATTAAGAGAGTGGGCAATGAAGCAAGAAGGTAAGGGCTGGCAGAGCCTCTCCATTCCTCTACAGTGTTTTAATCAAACCAATGCCGATTTTAGTGCAGTGTATAAACCATTTAGTATAGAAGCTGGTGGTATGGGGCAGTTTGTTATTGCTAATGTGAAGTATAAAAGTAAGGGCGAGGCCAATTTTCACTGTCCTGATATGGAAACATTATCAACAAGTCCAGCAACTTTGAATGAGTATTGGTCGGTTGACTGGTGGCTACCACGTCACCATGAAAAAGTAACCAGAGCAAAACAAGGGAATATAGACTTGTTAATGGTGGGGGATTCTATTACCCATGGTTGGGAGAAAGAAAATGAAGGTTTACCTGTTTGGAAAAAACATTTTTCAGATGTAAGTACTTTGAATATAGGGTTCGGTGGCGACAGAACCGAAAACGTATTGTGGCGTTTAGCTCATGATACTGTGACAGGCATATCGCCCAAGTTAGCGGTAGTGATGATCGGTACTAATAATACCGGACACCGAATGGATAAACCTGAAAATATTGCAAAAGGTGTACGTGCCATTGTAAAACAATTGCAGAAGCGCTTACCTAAAACAAAAATTTTATTGTTAGACATTTTCCCACGAGGTGAAAATTCAAAAGATAAACTACGGATTAATAACTCTAAAACGAATGTATTGCTCGAAAAATTAGCTCAAGAAGAAAACATTCTATTTGATAGTTTTAACCAAGGTTTTTTGACAACAAAAGGGGAATTATCACAAACCGTAATGCCTGATTTATTACACCCTAATCAAACAGGATACGAAATTTGGGCTGATTTACTTACTCCCTATATTAATCAATATGTTCGATAAAGCGATGTGATGATAATATTCGATAAACATCAGATGACTTAAACAGTGAGTTTAATTAATAAAATTTACTTTTGTTAATTACCGATAATGTGAGTTAGTATTTATCTATTTCACTTATCTTGTGTTTATCCTTCCGTTGAAAAATAGGTTATTCATTAGCCATTAAGTAGAAAAGGGTGATCTTTTCTACTTTGGCTATGCAACATGGTTATTTTCCAGCCCTGTTTCACTTAAAGTAACAAACCAAAGATCTTAATATACAGCTCTTCAATCAATCGCACTATTCTTTAAAATGGCCGAATCAGGCATAACACTCATCTGTATTTTTATATTTAAAAGTCAATAAAACAACTAAACAGTGAAATAACATAATTTTTTTATAAATTAATCAGCGTAATCTCGATGTAAAAGTAGTAACCAATATTACTAATGATAAGTAATTAGTAATATTGGTTACCTATTAAAATCTTTAAGTTTAATGTTTTGATTTGGCGTATATATGTTAAATAATAATAACTTACCGACTAAATATGTAAGCGCTTACCTGGACGTGAAGTTCAGAGTCATAAGTTTGCTAACAGTTCCCTTTAGCTTATCAACCATCATTGTTGTGGGGCTTCTATGTGCTCCTATATTCACTTCGTCAATTGTATATAGTAAAACAACTGAAGGTACATTAAATAGACTGTCAGATCACTCAGGTTTAATCTTACTTTATAATCAACCGGGTAAAGACTGGGAATCAGAGTCGTTAGCGTTAGGTAATGGAGCTCTTGGTGCTACCGTACTTGGCGGTGTTAAAAACGATGTTATTCAATTTAGTGAAAAATCATTATGGACAGGTGGGCCTAATTCAGTTGAAGGCTATGACTTTGGATTACCTAGCCAAGCAGAAAATTTTCCTAAAAAAGTCAGCCAAGTTCAACAAATCTTAAAAAGTACACTTAGTTTATCACCCGAAACCGTTGTTAAAACGCTTGGTCGAGATGTACTTGGCTATGGTAGCTACCAGAGTTTTGCGGATATTCATTTGTTGTTTGGACATGATTTATCAGAAGTAACACATTACAAACGTTTTTTAGACCTCAGTACGGCAACCGCTAAAGTAGAATATCAATATAAAGGGGTTGGTTATACACGTGAATATTTTGTAAGTTACCCCGATCAAGCTATTGTGATTAAACTGTCCTCGAGCAAACCAAATCAACTTAACTTGTCAGTAGATTTAGCGGTGCCTAAAAATCGTAGCCTCAATAAACAGGCGTTATTATTATCATCAGAGGAAAATATTGAAACAGCATCAATTAATATTTCAGGGCAGTTAAATGACAATGCTCTAGCCTATGAAAGTCAACTTAAACTGGTTGTTAACCAAGGCTCTTTATATAAGACGAACGACAACAAACTGAAAATTAAATCAGCCAATAGCGTGCTAATTATTGTTGCGGCTGCGACTAACTATCAACAAAGCTACCCCTTGTATCGTGGTGAAGATGCACATCACCAAGTAAGAAAAACAATTATTAATACTGAGAAATACAGTTACATACAATTAAAACAGCGTCACCTTGACGATTATCAAACATTGTTTAATCGTGTTTCATTAGATTTGTCTCATAAATTGCCAAATATTCCAACTAATGAGCTATTAGCACAATATAAAGCAGGTACTAGTAAGGCGGAAGTGAATAGGGCGTTGGAACGGCTCTACTTTCAATTAGGCCGTTATTTGTTAATTGCATCTTCAAGAGCCGGTTCTTTACCTGCCAATTTGCAAGGCGTTTGGAATAAACACGAAAATGCTCCTTGGAGTTCTGATTATCATGTGAACATAAATTTGCAGATGAATTATTGGCTAGCAGATATGACTAACTTATCTGAAACGAATATTCCTTTGTTTGATTTTATTGATGGTCTCGTTGAGCCAGGCGAATTGGCCGCCGAACGTATTTTTGATGCTGATGGTTGGGTTATGTTTTTAAATACCAATGTATGGGGCTTCACCGGCCCAATTGCTTGGCCTACTGCTTTTTGGCAACCAGAAGGTGCTGCATGGATGTCCTTACATTATTATGAACATTATTTATTTACCCAAGATGATCATTTTTTAAAGAGTAGAGCATATCCTATATTAAAAAAAGCGACTGAATTTTGGTTAAGTACACTCGCGTTTGATAACGACACTTCTCAATTTCTTGTTACGCCAAGTTTTTCCCCCGAGCATGGCGATTTTTCTATCGGCGCAGCTATGTCTCAACAAATTGTTGCCAAGCTACTTGTTAGCACGCTACATGCAGCTAAGATTATCGAAGATCAAAAAATGGTAGCGAAAATCACACCTGTTATTACGCAGATGTCTCCGGGGTTGGCTGTTGGTTCGTGGGGGCAGCTACAAGAATGGCAACAAGATTTGGATGACAAATCGTCAAAGCATAGGCATGTATCTCAATTATTTGCGTTGCACCCAAGTAATACTATTTCACCATTAAAAACCCCTGAATTAGCTAAAGCTGCAGCAGTTACTTTAAACGCACGTGGTGATGGTGGAACCGGTTGGAGTAAAGCGTGGAAAATAAATTTTTGGGCGCGTTTATTTGACGGTAATAGAGCACACAAATTACTAGCCGAACAGCTTAAACACTCAACCTTAGATAACCTTTGGGATAATCATCCACCTTTTCAAATTGATGGGAACTTTGGCGCAACCGCTGGCATCACTGAGATGTTATTGCAAAGTCAAAACAATGAAATTCATTTGTTACCTGCGCTAACCTCTACCTGGTCAAATGGTCGTGTCTCGGGTTTGAAAGCGCGAGGAAATACTGAGGTTGATATTGAATGGAAACAAGGGGAGTTGGTATCCGCTTATATAAAAACTATGTTAGCCCAACCATTAACCTTACGGGAAAAGTCATTCAATAAGCAAAGCAAAATTCTTGATGATTCAGGAAAAGTGATAGCAAGCCATTTTATTGATGGAGTGCTTACCTTTAGTGCAGATGTAAATGTTTACTATAAGGTTCAGCCATAGAGTCGTATTTTATGCATATGTGAACCTGCTGTTATAGAGACTAACGAATACATTTAGATTAAATAATAAATTGACGTTGATCGTCAAATACAACAAAAGGTGTGAAAACGCCAAATAATCACAGTTAAGAAGGGAAAATCTTTATGAAATATGCAACAAATGCCTTAGGTAACACGTTTAAACGTTCTAAAGCTTCTTTGTTAGTTTTGAGCGCGTTAGGTTTATTAGCACCAAGTTTGTCGTATGCGGCAGAAAGTAGTGAAGTATTAGATGAAGAAGTAGAAGTGATTGAAGTTACCGGTCTTCGATCGAGTATAATCGCCTCACAAGCGCGTAAGTTTGATTCTAATAAAATCATGGACGGTATCACTTCTGAGGATATGAGTGCGCTGCCTGATAATAGTATTACTGAAACCTTACAGCGCGTTGTAGGGGTAACGATTGATCGCTATATGTCTCAAGATGACCCAGAACATTTCTCTGTTGAAGGTAATGGTGTTGCCGTGCGTGGCTTAACACAAGTTAGCAGTCAACTTAATGGTCGCAGCACCTTTAGTGCCACCGGTGGCCGAACGTTAAGTTTTGGTGATATTCCTCCGGAATTAATGTCAGGGGTTATGGTATATAAAAGCCCTACAGCGGATCAAATAGAAGGTGGTCTAGGCGGTACTATTGATTTAGAAACCCGTAAACCTTTTCATAAAGACGGGCAACATATTGCGTTTGATGTTGAAGCTAAATATGGTGATTTAGGTGAAGAGCTTACCCCTTCATTTTCAGCTTTATATAGTAATAACTGGGATACCGATATCGGTAAAATTGGTATCTTAGCCGATATTGCTTATTCAGAATTAAAAACTCGTAATGATTCCATGTATGTCCGCCCATTTTTCACTCGTACGGATATCATCGGCCACGAAGGTGAAGAGGTTTATGTACCGCGTGGCGCGGATTGGCGTACCATGCACTTTGACCGCGAACGTCAAGGCCAATATGTTGCCGTGCAGTGGGAACCTTCAGAAAATCAAGAATTAACCTTTACCTATTTTAATAGTAAATATGACATGACGTGGGATGAAGATGCCATATTTGTTGATAATAAGCCCCTAGAGATTGAGGCCTCTGCAGATAGTGTTTTTGGTAGTGATGGTGTGTTACAAACTGGTCGTTTATCACAACGGGTTGGCACGGGTGACGGTATTTCTATGGGAGCCGATGTACGGGTATCTACTCAAGCAGCGCAAACGGAAGATTTTTCACTAGAGTATCAGTATCTACATAACGACTTCGAGTTTTCTGCGTCAGCGCAATATGTAACTTCAGACTCATCAGGTTTCGATTCTACGGTCGCGACTCAGGTTTTAGTGCCTTATATTGATATTGATTTAACCGGTTCATTACCAAAGGTATCTTCTGATGGTGCATTTTTAAAAGATGTAAATAACTATCGTTGGAATTTTTCAATGGATAATGAATATAAGCGTAAAGCAGACATGTTAGCGTTACAAGCTGATACCAAGTATTTTTTAGATGATGATGTATTTACCGCCGTTAAAGTAGGTGTTCGTTATACAGACTCTTCGTCTGATAACGCAGAAAATGGCTATAACTGGAGTCCATTAGCGCCTGCTTGGTTAACGCTTATTGATGGTGATCCTACCCCAAGCCAAGAGGATGTTAATTTAAATACTTTCTCTAATTTCTTTGGCGGTGATGTTGCAGATCCTTCAGCTGTTTATGCGCCAGTAGTAGGTTATGCGTTAAATTACCCTGAAAGTTATAATGTATTACAAGATAAGTTTACTTATAACGACTGGGATGGCTGGGCTAATTGGAACCAACGTGATTTAACTGATGACGAATGGAATAATAATCAATCAGAACAAACCTTAGCGGTTTATGCCATGGTTGATTTTGAACTTGCCGAGTTAACTTACCCTGTATCTGGGAATTTTGGTGTGCGTTATGTACAGACCGACAATGAAGCTCATGGCTTTTTAACTTACCCAGATAATGACTTCTTTGGTGCGGGGGCATATGAAGCAATAGACGCAACCAATGAATACAGCAATGTCTTGCCAAGTTTAAATATTAAAGTGGAATTATCAGACGAATTAATATTAAGGTTTGCTGCAGCAAAAGCGATGGCTCGACCTGATTACAGCACTATGGGATCTAATCAATCATTGAAAGCCCAAATCTATGCCTCTTGGAGTGTGATTAATGAATTATGGTTGGCTGATACGGTGAATAACCCTAATGCTGATGAATTAGTGAAAACACCGGCAGATTTTTCTTTAAGCTCAGATTCTGATAAAAACCCCTATTTAAAACCGATGGAATCAAACCAATTTGATTTATCATTAGAATGGTATTATCAAGAAGGAAATTCAGCATATTTTGCCTTATTCACTAAAGATATCGATGGTTATCAAGCAAAAGAACAAGTGCATGAAAATTATGCTGCTGCGGGGTTTGATGAATATAGTTATAACGTTTCACGACCTATAAATGCAGGGTCAGCTGAATTAAATGGGGTAGAAGTTAGTGTTAATCATTTCTTTACAACATTACCAGCACCATTTAATGGCTTAGGTATTTCGGCTAACTACACCTATATTGATAGTTCGACCGATACTGTTCTAGCAACAGAGCCTGTAGATACGGATGGTTCAACAGCATACGGTACCATGCCTTATTTTGGTATTTCTAAGAATGCTTACAATATTGTGGGTATGTATGAAAAAGATGCTGTGCATGTTCGATTAGCTTATAACTGGCGTAGTGAATATTTAACTTCTATTGGCGCTAATGGCTTTAACGGTGATGACGGTGGAGTTGTATGGAAATTACCGGTATACAATGATGCTGCTGGATTTTTAGATGCAACGTTTACTTATGATATCAATGATAATTTCACTGTTGCTGTTGAAGCAACCAATATTCTAAATGAAGTGAGTAGTAATACTATGGGTCAATTAGCGTCAGGAAGTCATCACAATGCTTATCACTATAGTGACACTCGCTACGGTATTTCTTTACGTGGAAAATTCTAAGCTATGCTATCTATAATTTGATTTAGAGATAGTCAAAGGCACCTTTTAGGTGCCTTTTTTAACGTTAATCAGAAGAGGTATAATATGCAGGCTAACCCGATAAAAAATATTGTTATTGTTGGTGGTGGTACTGCGGGTTGGATGACGGCTGCAGCATTAGTCAATAAATTACCTAAAACGCGGTATTGCATCACTTTAGTTGAATCGGATGCTATCGGCACTGTGGGTGTTGGTGAGTCAACGTTACCACACATAAGTCAGTTTAATGCCTCACTAGGGATCAATGAAAATGACTTTATCAGGGCGACCAAGGCGACGATAAAATTAGGAATTCAATTTAAAGACTGGGCCAATATTGGTGATATATATATGCACCCGTTTAGTGAAACCGGCCATGTTACCCAAGGCATAGACTTTCATCATTACTGGTTGAAATCTCAAACCATGGGCGACACCACTACATTAGATGAATACTCTGTTGCTGCCATGGCTGCTAAGGCGAAACGCTTCGCACCACCAAACAAAAATAGAGAATCAATGCTCGCCGCGTACAACTACTCATATCATATCGACGCAACCGCTTATGCCAAGTATTTACGCGACTATGCTGAGCATAAAGGGACTAAACGCATTGAAGGAAAAATAACCACCGTAAATCTAAAGAGCGATAATGGATATATTGAGTCGGTAACCTTAGCGAATGGAGAAAAGGTATCAGCTGACTTATTTGTTGATTGCAGCGGTTTTTCTGCGTTATTAATTGATAAGTCTTTGCAGGTGCCATTTATTGATTGGAGTCATTGGTTACCTACTGATTCTGCTGTGGTGGTACAAAGTGAGCGGGATATCGATTTAAATCCTTATACTATTGCTACTGCGCGTAGCGCTGGTTGGCAGTGGCAAATACCGATTCAACACCGTATGGGCAATGGTCATGTATATGCTAGCCAATATATGAGTGACCAAGCCGCACTTGATATTTTAATGACCACCTTACCGGGAAAAGCCACGACTGAACCGCGTGTTTTAAGGTTTAAAGCAGGTTGTAGAAAAAAAACATGCCATAAAAACTGTGTCGCAATAGGTCTCTCATCTGGTTTTTTAGAGCCACTTGAGTCAACCAGTATCTTTTTGATCCAAATGGGTATCAATAAACTGATTGAATATTTTCCTGATCAACATTTTCATCAAGCGGGTATCGATCAATACAACCAATCCATGTCATATTTTTATGATCAAATACGTAACTTTATTATCCTTCATTATCATGCGACTAATCGTAATGATTCTGAATTTTGGAATTACTGCCGCACTATGTCTATTCCTGACGACTTATCACGATTAATGACCTTGTTTAAAGAATGTGGACGAGTTGATAGAACCCAATTTGGTATTTGGTCTGCGGTGTGTATTGGGCAAGGACTTATTCCAGAGCAATATGATTCACGTATTGATAGTTTAGATTATCAGCAAGTTAAAGGTTTTATGACTAATTATCGCACGCAAGTGCAACGTGCGGTGGATACATTACCACCGGTTGAAATGTTTATTCAAAACGTAATGAAACAGTAATAACGCTATTAAATACACTTTGTAAGAGCAAATCTGGAACTTAGTATGAAGAGCCAAGCAATAAAAAATATTACTATCTTAGGTGGTGGACTAATAGGTTGGACCGCCGCGATTGGTCTTGCACGTGGCTTACAAGGTCAACCGGTAAAAATCACGCTGGTTGATGAGCAAAAAGAGATAGAGCCTGCGATAACGATAGCAACGCCTCATATTTTTGATTTTCATAAAACCTTAGGGTTAAATGATCAACATATACTACAGCAAGGCCATGCGCAACTTGTGAGTGCCCGTAGATACCAAGGTTGGCTAGCTGATGTGCCGGAATTTTTTATTGGCAACAATACCCATTTACCTGTTTTTAAAGGAATAGAATTACATCATTGTGTAAAACGGTGCCAAGCAGGTGATTATAATGATTATTCGTTGGCTGCTAAGGCGGCAAGCGAGAATAAAATAATTATATCAAGCGAAGAGCGGGGGAGTTTGCTCGCTAGCTTTAATGTTGGGATGCACCTTGATACCGCAGCATATTGTCAATTTCTTCAAGGTGCGGCTCAACAATTAGGTGTTAACGTTATTCATGCTAGCGTTGCTGATGTGATTCAAGAACCTGATACTGAATTTATTCGTCAATTGAAATTAACCAATGGCATAACTTTGCCTATCGATCTCATTATTGATAATTCAGGCGCGTATTCTAAAATCATGGCAAAAACCCTAGATATTGAATATGAAGATAATACCGACAATATGCCGTTTAATTGTATTTTTGAACTACAAACACATTCTTCAACTGCAGTTAAATCTTATTCTACTTTGTTAGCAAGTGAATATGGCTGGGTAGAGCAAATTAATATGCCAAATAAAGTGCATTATTTATTGTATGCGAATACCCAAAAACATGATGACAACGACATAGAAAATTACTTGTTCGACATTGCTGGAATTAAAGATATATCAGCAGTCGCTATTGTTCAGCATCATATTAGACCAGGAAGAAGTAGAAGGTTGTTTTATAAAAACTGTATGGTTATAGGTAACGCTGCTAGTTATGTTGGCTCTCCTTCAATCTCTAACCTAGTAATGGCACAACGATCTATTTCTCGGTTGCTCGACCTTTTTCCAAGTCGTACCTGTTTTGACTCAAACGCCAGAGAATATGAACGTTTATTGATGAACGATTATCGAGAAGCTGAAGACTATTTCGCACTGCATTGTTATTTGGCATCAACTTCAGTTTTTACATCACCGTTTTATTGGGCAATGAGTCGTACTGAGTTGACTCCGAGATTACAACAAAAAATAGCGTTATTTTCTGGTTCTGGGCGATTTGATGAAGAGCTCAATCTGATTTTTGTTCGGCAAAGTTGGATTGCTATACTGGCAGTGTGCTGTCGAGAAAGTAATGCCTATGAGCCTTTATTGGATAGCTTTGAGGAACAAGAGGTAATGAATTTTCTTGATAGGGTAGCGTTAGATATAGAACAATATTTAATAAAGTCAAACGAACTCTAAGTATAGTCGTCAGTAATAAAGTATCTATTATTGACGAGTTTAGGGGGAAGCTTGCAACTAAAAAAGTTTAAAGCAGTTGCCCTAAACTTAAATTATTCAGGTACATATCAAAGTCTTCATTAAATCACTATAACCCCAAACGCCACGCAATTTTTTCTTTAAATAAAAACTTAATAACTCCAAAAGGGAAAAAGTATCCACAACTGTTAAGTATCGAAATATAAAACTGTCTAAAGAAAATTCTTTCATGTCTTTGGATTTGATACTTACCATTAACATAAAGTGTTTCAGCTCCCCAATCAAAATTCAGGGCATAATTTAATGAGTCAGAACTTAAAAGAATATCGATTTCATTATTATCAAGGTTATTTACTTTTGTTAAACCTTTTACGATGTCTAAGTTAACGGTAATATCTAAATCTGTCAGTTTAATATTTACGGATCTGAAGTATTTTCCCCACTTCAATAAACGAATAACTAATGAAAAGTTATTTTGATGTATCTTTTTTATGTAAGTATCAGAAGACTTTTCAAGTGTTTCAAAATCATATAACGTCTCTTTAGGCTGGACTATCTCAACACTTTGTTCTTCATAAAGAGCGTAAAATGCAATCGATTTATCATTATTAACATCAGAGTCGCAATCCCAAATCTGTCCCGGCTGCATTAATATCGTCTGTGTTCCTTTAAGTTTTTTAAAGGATTCAAGCATTCTATTTATAGTCGGAAAACCATTATTTAGAGAGTGATTTTCTGGATGACAAAAGCGAATAAAACTAGCAAAAGGAATAATGAATTTTGGACGCAGTACTGCGTGCTGAGCTTTAATGAATTCATAATGCTCATCATAATTATCAAAGCGTCTTTGTTCTTCGTCAACATTACCCACCCAATTAGCGTAAGAAAATTGAGTTAACAATACATCAACTTCGCCAGTGATGGCCTTGACTCTTTTAGCTTGAGTAATATCAGTAATACCACAATCGTTAATATTGACGATTTTTTTGCCTTTAATTGCAATGTACAACCAAGAGTCTAAATGCTTATGACTTTGGCAAGTGATTTCAAAGTCTTCATCAATCTGATATGTCTCTTTATCTTTAAGTTCGATGACTTCTTTAAAGCCAGCATTACTTAAAAAATTAATCACTCTTTTGTCCTGAGTAAAGTGAAATAATACCGTAATATTCTTTTTTATTTCAGCAGGGATGCTTTTTAATGTAGGAACAGAAAAATGATCAGGATGCTCGTGAGAAATCCAAATATGTGTAGCCTTCGCAATTTCTTGGTCAAACCTTTCATGAACATCAGGTGTATCTACTAATAATTGCCAGCCTTGATTAAAAGCGCGACCTTTAACCCAGGGATCTGAGATAAGTCGGTATTTATCATTTGATACTATAAAACTAGCGTGATTTAAAAACTGAATGATTTCTTGCATATAGCTCAACTAATGATAAAAATTTATAAAAAAATTATATATGAATTAACGAAAAAGAAAAAGGGTTATCAAAATTGTGCAGCAACGGTCTTTCATGAACGCTTGCTTTAGGCTATGTTGATAAGTCACTAATTGTGGGTAATAATTTATTCAACATGGAGAATAAATAAATGACTCTTTCCCTTCGATAAAACAACCCATTTCCTTCTCTCTCTTTTGGATATGCCTGCTAAACGATAGGGCAAGTAATTCTAATTTTCATAAAAAACGAGAAGTTTTTTCAATCAAAATAATTAATCTCTGTTGGAATGCTTTTTTCCTCCCACATTGTAGGAATAGGTACATAAAAAGTGGTTTATTCTTAATATATATTAATTAGAACCGTGTTGTTAAGTATCGTACTTGAAATTTCCCATGTTCGTACCAACCTCATATTAAAGCCACTTTGTTTGTGTAAATTATGTTACCGATATTATTTATTGTTATTATTTGTATATTACTGATTGGGTATTCCGCAGGAAAGCCTTATTGGCGTGAGCATCAGCGTAACAAGTTACGTAAACTTCCTTTTAAAAAAGAATGGCGTAAAGTCATTCAGCAACGTATGCCGTACTTTAAACAAATGCCAACCGATTTACAGTTACAACTTAAACAACATATTCAGGTGTTTTTAGCTGAAAAAGAGTTTGTTGGCTGTAATGGAGTTACAATTACTGATG
>Ga0209396_1003124_pt1 | contig 16962 bp, 17 predicted proteins | sample GOMGulsemesocosm_6_FD_184638 | JGI IMG/M metagenome (GOLD analysis project Ga0209396, IMG submission 184638) | Methane-oxidizing microbial communities from mesocosms in the Gulf of Mexico - GOM8C Gulf of Mexico (SPAdes) (version 2) | ecosystem: Environmental > Aquatic > Marine > Cold seeps...
CATCAACAACTCAAATGACCCCATAACAATACCTAAGTGATTGTTTACATCATGGTTTAAAAATAATACATTTTTACTTTCGCTCATCTATAAGCTCACTTATTAATGACTACCTAGGGGCTGTTGATCTTTCAGGGTTAAAATTTATTCAATTTAAAACGAATTTAATCGCGACGCGAGCTTTGTATCATAGTCATTCTATTAAAAAAGCGAGCAACAATGAATAAGTTTGTTTTAAATGAACCCTAAAGGGCAGCACTTGTTTGAAATTTAGTCTACGTTATCGTCTGTTCAAGTAGCCAGCTACACGTCACATACTCTGCCTTGTCTAAATACCAAACAAATTGCTGTAAAAGTAATCTCGAAAGCTCAACATACCCTAATATAACCTAGTCCATTATAGTAAAAAAATCCGTTAGTTATTAATATAGGAGCTATGAAGTCAGACTACTCTATAGCCTTAAGCGCTCCTCCTAACATAGAAAATCAGAGGGAAAAGTTTAAATGAAGCTACTAAGACCTACAAAGGCTGATTTAATTTCAACTATTGGCTCTGAGAGTCGTTTTCATAAATGAGGAAATGGAGGGGAGTGTTTACTATTAAATAACCTGCACGGGATTACTCAATCATCACTACTCAATAATAATGACTACTCAATAATTATGAGTAGTCATTGATAAGGTTTACAGCCAGCTTGGTGTAATATCTTGTTTTATAATATCTTCATAACTCGGACGCTTTCTTACTATCGCAAAATCACTTCCTTTTACCATCACCTCTGGCGCTAACATACGCGTATTGTAACTTGATGACATCACTGCACCGTATGCACCGCTGCTCATAATAGCAATTAAATCACCTGCATCTGACGCGTGCACTTCTCTTGCTTTGGCAAAAGTATCACCCGTTTCACAAACAGGGCCAACTACATCATAGGTTTTTAAGGTTTTGCTATTTTTGTTCACGGCAATAATTTGATGGTATGCTTCATACATACTAGGTCTGATTAAATCATTCATACCAGCATCAAGCATTAAGAATTGTCGCTCTTCACCATTTTTAACAAAGACAACGCTAGAAACAAGAATACCGGCATTACCTAATAATGAACGACCCGGTTCAAGAATTATTTTACAATTGAGATGACCTAGTTGCGCTTTAACTAACTCTGCATAAGTTTGTTTGCTTGGAATGACTTCATCAAGATAAGTAATACCTAAACCACCACCAACATCTACAACACTAATTTCATGACCATCAGAACGTAACTCAATAACGAGTTGAGCAATGCGTTGGTATGCCTCTTCAAAAGGAGCCAAACTGGTTAATTGAGAGCCGATATGTACATCAACTCCTTGTACTTTTATGCCAGGTAAAGATGCTGCTAGCTTATAAGCTACTCGAGCTTTAGAAATGGGTACACCAAACTTGTTTTCTGCTTTGCCCGTTGAAATTTTTGCATGAGTTTGCGCACAAACATCCGGGTTAATACGAAAAGCAATTGCAGCGGTCTTATTAAGTGACGTGGCGACTTTAGAAATAAGCTCGAGTTCTGGCTCAGATTCAACATTAAACTGCAAAATATCTAATGATAACGCATAGGTGATCTCTTCCTGTGTTTTAGCTACGCCAGAATAAACAATTTTATTCGCTGGAATTCCTGCCGTAATTGCTCGGCGGATCTCTCCCATTGAGACCACGTCAGCACCAGAGCCTAATTTAGCCAAAGTGGCAAGAACGGCTTGGTTACTATTCGCTTTTACGGCAAAACAAACTAAAGCATCTTGACTGCTAAAAGCATCTTGATATGCTTGAAAACTTGATTCTATAGCTGTGCTTGAATAGCAATAAAAAGGCGTTTTAACTTGTTTGGCAATATCGCTAATCGCAATATTCTCAACAAACATTTCATTATTTTTGTGCGGGAAAAAGCTAACTGGAGTCATAGAATAATTATAAGTATTGGGCAAAGATAATGTAAGTCAATTTATGCTAACTGGTTAAACTATTCAAGGGGGGAAAGGTAATAAGACTTAGGTAAAAGTTATAGCAGATAACTTGAATCAATAAGATCAGGTCTTACTGATTAACTTCTCATTGCTTCAATTGATGGTTCTGAAAATATTTACATCAATCGAGAGATTATAAATTGATGAGAATGCTTATATTTTGAGTCACTTAACTCAGTTAAGTGACTCATAGGAGGTTGCTTCCCAGCTCAGCTTAACTGGGTTTAATTCGATTTAACTCGAATTAGTTCAGTTGAGCAAGAACCGTTTTCAATTCATCAAGTATTGCTGGGTTAGTTATTTGCTGCTTTTCGCTGTCGAAATTATCAAAGAAACTTGGGATTGATAAGCTGCCTTTGACATCTGCTGCAAAATAAGGCGCTGATCCCGCTGCTGCAGTTAATACCGTTTTAGCGCCACCTGGGCCGGGCGAAGTGGCAAGCAATACCATAGGTTTATTTTGAAATAATTTCATGTCGATACGAGAAGTCCAATCAAATAGATTCTTATAAGCTGCTGTATATGAGCCATTGTGCTCAGCAAATGAAATTATAATAGCATCCGCTTGACCTAGCTTGGCGTAAAAAGATTTTGCCTCATCAGGCTGGCCTAATACTTCTTCTTTATCTTGGCTAAATAAAGGCATTTCATAATCGTTAATGTCTAATATTTCTACTGTGGCACCAGGTACGAGTGAAGCGGCGTAAGTTGCCAGTTGTTTGTTGATTGATTTTGAACTGCTACTGGCTGCAAAGGCTAATAATTTCATAATGGTGCTTCCTTATTCATACCGAGTTAGGTATCTAAAAAGATTAATTTAATAGCTAAACATTATTGCTTAGCTATAAGATGTAAGTAGTATATAACTATAATCGAATGTAATTAATACCCTTAAATGAGAATGACCTTTTCCATATGACTCATAATAACCTTGCTTTAAGTAAAGATGCCAAGCTATTTGATGGCATGGTGATATTCACTCAAGTTGTCGAGTGTGGCAGCTTTTCTGGTGCTGCAATTGCCACAGGCCACTCAAATTCATATATTAGTAAAACACTAAATAAGCTAGAAGCCCGCGTTGGTGTACGTTTGTTAAATCGAACAACTCGCTCTATTAGTTTGACGCCCGAAGGCCAAGTCTATTTTGAGCAATGCCAGCAATTAGTACTCGATGCTCATGATGCAGTATCGTTATTAACACAAAGTCATATCGAGCCTAAAGGTGTGCTTAAGGTAAGCTGTCCTACTTCGTTCGCTGAAAGCCACCTACAAGAAGTGGTGTCAGATTTTATCCACCAGTATCCCGAAGTAAACTTGGTGTTAGATTTAAATGATCGGCATGTCGACTTGGTTCAAGATGGCTTTGATTTAGTTATTAGAGCGACTGAGCAGCTGGCAGAATCAAGTTTGGTTTGTCGTAAAATATACAGCTGTAAAGGCTACACTGTGGCATCTCATAATTATTTAAAGCGCAATGGTGAGCCTAAAACTGTGGAGCAGCTCAAGTATCATCAGTGCATTTGTTATAGTAATTTAAAGCAAGCGAATAAGTGGTCTTATACTCATAGCGATGGCACCGACAGCCAAGTAGACGTAAAAGCTAAGTTATTATGCAACAGCGCAAGTATGGAGCTGTCTATGGTGCTTGCCGATCACGGAATTTGCCGTTTGCCTGAGTTTGTCATGGAAAAAGCACTAAAAGATAATAAATTAGTTATCTTACTCAGCGACTATATTGCGCCAACTATTGATGTTTATGCTATTTACCCAAGTCGAAAACACTTATCACCTAAAGTTCGCTGTTTTATTGATTTACTGGTAGAAAAAATGCCAAAATCTTCACTTTAATAGGCTCGTATTTTTTATATCGCAGAGCTATATTCAGAGCATGACTTTTTACATTGCGTTAGCAAAGTACAAAACTCATTAAGGTCACGGTCTATAGCTGTTTCAGGCAGAAACAAATGATAGCCCAACGCTTTATGTAACACGGTAGTATGATGCATAAATGCCGCTAAAGGCCCTTTTAGTATTTCACCTGAAGGTAAAATATAAGCATCGAAATTGAGCTGAGCTTGCTCTAGCGTTAAAAAATTTAGCCTAATAGCACAAGCTAACAAAGGCTTTTGTTCATGAATTAGGCGATTGGCTAATCGTGGTGAGATCTGATGAGCAAGTATCGAGAGCTCTATCAAACGTATGCCTATATAAGGTAACTGAACCTGTGTTAATCCAAAGGTTTCATTCATTAAAGATATTTGTTGAATCTCTTGCCAGTGCACTTGCCACTGTCCATATCTATGCTGATATTTAATACCCTTAGGAGTAAGGCATAAGCTGTGTTGTGGTTGGAGGTATTTAGCTAACCCAGTGATAAAAATCACTAACTCTGACAAATATATAAAGGTGAATACTAGCTGAAATTGACGCCAATAGTTTAGATTGATGGCAAAGGTTATCATCAAGGTGATGAGTGCAGTAAGCATTAAAAAAAGTGCATGGTGAGTACTTTGCGCTTTAATTTTTATCACAGGTAGTGTTGTTGCCATGATTACCTCGCAGCTGACTTATCAGCTAATTACCTGAATTAATTCTCTGAAGTAATAAATTGTAAATTTTCTAACGGCACGTTTTTTTATAAGCCATAGTTAGATTTTTATGCTCTGTTTTAAGTTGAGTTTCACTTTTGAATTCACGCTCTCCATCGGCTGACATAACGTAAATACGACCCCCTTGATTAATGATTGCTATTCGGCGTTTTAATTGTTCGCAGTAACCTTTATTTTTAAGGACTTGATTAGCATGTTTTTGTGATTGTTCAGTCTTATCTTGCTTAGCTTGATTATAGTCTTGTTGCCATTGACTATTTTTAGTAACCGCATCAGCAATGTTGTTATTTTCTTCTACTGTAATAGTGGTTACTTTTTCAGAAACGGTAGGCTTATCACTGAAGTGAACCTTGCCATCTTTATCTGTCCAAGTATAAATTTTAGCAGCTAAATTAAGTGATAAAGCGCTAATTGCTAACAACAATGTTGCTTTGTATAGTTTTAACATATCGATAAAGTCCTTTTTGTAATTATGCACTCTGATCTATAATGACAACTCCTGCCATCAGTATGAATCATAGCATAATTGGCTTAATATGTAGCAAGGTGCTAGTGATATACCCAAAGTAAACAAGGACTTTAATAATGCCTATATTATTTATTCTACTGCTAATCTTTACATGTATTAGTACTTGTCAAGCAGGGGAAATGTTCAAATATAAAGATGCTAAGGGTAATTGGGTATTCAGCGATAAACCACCCGAAAAAGAGCAAAAATTTTCTACTTTACAGTACACCACTGTGAAAAAACCAACGTCTAAGATTAAGCTCTATAATATAAAAGGAAAGCAAGGTTATACTCTGCATGCTAAAAATGAGTTTTATTCGCCCATTGAAGTTGGCTTTACTTCGCCATTTAGTCAGGTATTCATCAGCAAAGTCATACCAGCACAAGGCAGTATCGCTTTACTGGAAAGTAAGACCAAAGCACCTAAATTAAATTATCGTTGGGCATTAGGTGATCCTAATAGCCTTGCTGATGACTACCACTATCATGCGCCTTTTTATTCACCTAAAGGGCATAAGATCACTCAAGGTTTTAACGGCAAGTTTTCCCATACTAATGACTACAATAAGTATGCAGTTGATATTGCAATGGATGTAGGAACTTATTTAACGGCGGTTAGAGCCGGAACGGTAGTTTGGGTTAAAGATGATTATCATATGAGTGGCAGAACAAACTATTTTTTGGATAAAGCTAATGTCATTAAAGTACTGCATGACGATGGAACTTTTGCATCCTACGCACACATTTTGATGGATACAGCCATGGTAAAAGAGGGAGATAAAGTCGGTCTTGGTGATAAGCTTGCTCGCTCTGGCTCGTCAGGGTTTTCTACCGGCCCGCATTTACATTTTTCTATTATTAAAAATTCAGGGTTAAAAAATATCGCCATTGCTTTTAAATTCGTGGATCAAAACGGCACCGCATTTATTCCTAAACGAGCGATGTTTATGGTTGGCTCTACTAAACGTTAACAACTTGTGTCGCTTCTTTGTAGCATAAGAAAAACTTATTTTATGCCTAATAATAATCATTGGCAACATAGCCTTATCTTTAGTTAATCCAAGGTCTTTTTAAAACGCATCGCGGCAACAATAAGCCCTAAACAGCTAAAACTAATAAGCCAAAGCATATCAAAACTCATTTCAATCACCGCGACATCACGTAATATTACCCCTCTTATTAAGCGGATAAAGTGTGTTGCGGGTAACGCTTCTGCAATATATTGTGCCGGAAGTGGCATACCTTCATAGGGAAACATAAAACCTGATAATAAAATGGAGGGCAGTAAAACAAACACTGTCATTTGCATGGATTGTAATTGGCTCTTAGCAATGGTCGATATCACTAAGCCAAGCACTAAACTGGCGCAGATAAAGAGAAAGGTTGCCAATACAAGTTGCCCTAAACCACCATTAAATGGCACGTTAAACAGCCAGTAACCTAGCCCTAAAATGATGGTCACTTGAATGGCGCCAATAAAAATATACGGGATTATTTTACCCACCATGAGTTCAAGCGGCGCCATCGGTGTAATAATTAACATTTCCATATTACCGCGCTCTTGCTCCCTAACAATAGCGGTAGAAGTAAACATTATCATGGTCATTGTTAATATAACGGCAACAAGTCCAGGCACGATGTTGACCACACTGCGTTGCTCTGGATTATAGATCAGGGTGACTTCAAAGGTGGGCGTATTTCGGTTGGCCGGTTTATCTAATAACTCCACTAAGGGCATATTTCGTAAGCTTTTAATACCACCAGCTATTACCGTATCTGAGCCATCAACTAACCACTGTGCAATAGGCCGACTGGTTTCTTCTTTACTTGAAGGTGGTAAGCCAAAGCCTACACTGGGATGGCGAACTAAACGTTGACTAACATCTTGGGGAATGATTAATACCGCGCGAACTTCACTGCGATCTATCGCTGCTTGGGCTTGTTTTGTTGAGTGATAATGATGAGTGAAAGTCACAATACCAGTGGCACTAACCGTTTGTTGTAATACTCGGCTTAGCGCTGTTTGGCTATGATCAACCACGCCAACAGGAATATCGCGAATGTTGGTATTAATGGCAAAGGCGAACAATAGTAGTTGTACCAAAGGGATCATTATCACCATGCCAAACGTCATTTTATCACGTCTGAGTTGCAACAACTCCTTGATAACTATGGCTTGGATTCTTAATAGTGAAGTTCTCATTACAGCGTACCTCCTCGGCCAGTACAACTAACAAAGACATCTTCTAAGCTGGGCCTAACGATATTGAGTTGATCAGTTGGGTTTATGCAGGGCTGTTGTTGCAGTAATGCGATGGGCTGATGTACGTCTTTTTTTACTAATACCCGCAAATGGGTGCCAAGCTGTGCTGCAGAGATAACTTGTGGCAGTTTAATCAGGCTGTTTTTGATCTGGCGTAAATCACTTGCCGCTATCTCAACCACTTGTGCGGCCATATTAGCCATTAATGCTTGTGGAGAGTCATCAGCTCTTTTGATGCCATTTTCTAGTATGGCTAGTTTATGACAGCGCTCAGCTTCATCCATATAATGAGTGGAAACTAAAATGGTGGTGCCTTGATCACAAAGATCAAATAGTTGTTCCCAAAATTCTCGACGATTTTGTGGATCAACTGCCGAGGTAGGCTCATCTAAAAAGAGTAATTTAGGTTTGTGGATCACAGCGGCAGCAAGAGCTAAACGCTGTTTTTGACCACCACTCATACTGCCTGCGAGTTGTTTACCTTGTTTGGTGAGCTGATGAATACTTAATAATTCACTTAAACGCGCCTTTTGTTGGTTGGGGGTAAGGCCATAAATCTTACTGATAAACTGCAAATTTTCAGTGACAGTCAGATCATCATATAAGGAAAATTTTTGCGTCATATAGCCAATTTGTAAACGCAGTTTATTGGACTCTCGGGGTAATTGACAACCTAATACATTGACTTCACCACTAGTCGCTTTTAATAAACCTGTCAGTAATCGAATTGCCGTGGTTTTTCCTGAGCCGTTAGGTCCTAAAAAGCCATAAATAGTTTGTTTTTCAACTTGTAGATCTAGCTCTGATACTGCGCTTAATTGACCAAAATTACGCGTTAATTTTTCAGCATTTATAGCAAAGTTATTACTGCAATTAGTAACGTAAGCTGCACTCATGGTTTCTGTGCCATAGGCAGCAGTACTTGTGCAGGAACACCCATTGGCAACTCAGCGGCACTATCGGGTAACTGTACTTCAGCTAGGTACATGAGGTTAGCGCGTTCAGCTTGGTTTAAGGCATAATAAGGTGTAAATGCAGGCTCTGCTGAAATCCAACGTACAGTACCCATTATTGGCGCTGCCAACCCATCAATTTTAACGGAGAGTTTATCTGAAACTTTAACATTAACGCGATAAGGTTCTGGTACATATACCCGAGCAAAAGGAGCAGAGCCAGCAAGTACAATTGCCACAGGACTGCCTTGGGTAACACGTTCTCCTAAATTCCATGGCAAGTTATCTAATAAACCAGCACGCTTAGCGGTAATAGTTAAATCACTGAGCTTTTTCTCTTCGCTATCTAAGACTGCAATGGCAGTGGCAAATATGGCCTTGGCTATTTGTAAGTCTTCAATTCGAGCACCATTAATAAGCTTTAATAGGTTTTCTTGAGCGCTTTGCAGTCGAGCGGTATTTTCATCACGTGAGGCTATGGTGCTATCAAGTGTTGCTTGGCTAGCAAGTTCTTTTTTAATAAGCACTTTAGCACGTTGATAATTGGCTTCACTTTTCACTAAAGCTGCTTTTGCACCGGCAACTTGTGCAGAAGCGTCGGCAACTTCTTCAGCGCGAGCACCGTTATGGACTTTTTCTAAATTGGCTTTAGCTTGTTGCATTTCCGCTTTTGCTTTGGCAACTTGAGCCCTTTGCAGGGTATCGTCAAGCTTGACTAATACCGTGCCTTTAGTGACCTGACTTCCCGCACTGATGGGCAATGCGGTGATAACTTCACTAACCGTTGCTGTATGGGCAATACGTTCACGCTCCAAGGTACCCAAAGCGATGCCTGGTTTACTATTATCACAAGCACTCAGCGAAATGAGTACCAGTGAGAGTATAAATAGATTAGAAAAACGGACTAAAAATTTCGCTGGCATGAATTCATATCTCATTGAAATGTAGGCTAGTTTTTAGTTTAATCTCAATGAGTTGAAAGTCAATTTATTATCAGGGTGTTAACTAGGGCTGTGGAGCTGTTGATAAGGCTAAGCAACTAGCCCTTTATACAAATAAGATTAACCACAGAGGAATGGTGATCATGCTTAACAATGTTGTCATCACCACAGTTCCGGCGACAGTTTGCTGTTCTTGTTGCTGTGTTTTGGCAATTAAGTAGGCATTCACTCCTGTTGGGCAAGCACTCAATATAACGAGCACAGTCACACTCAGTGGCGATAGTTGGAACAAAAACTGGCTTGTTAACAAGACTAAAGCAGGTAAGAAAACTAACTTGATTAAGCTGGCTATGCCAATTGAAAAAAGCTTATCGCGAACATGATAATAAGCAAGTGAAGCACCTAAGATGAATAAAGCTAAAGTAATCGCAGGTTTACCCATTAACATTAAGCTATCAGCTAATATCGTGGGTAACTCTATGCCGAGTAAGTTAACCACTAAGCCTGTTGAAATACTGACAACCAATGGATTTTTAAGGTTCTGCTTGATAATATCTTTGCCATTAAATACATTATTACCTTTAGCACTATAGCTTGATATGGCGCTGGTTAAAGTAAAAAGTAGGGCGCTATGAAAAGTAATTATTAAGAAGATTATGCCAAGGGCTTTTTCACCAAACAATGATAATAAAATGGGTAAACCAATTATTACTGTATTGGAATAACTGGCACCTAAAGAAAAAACGGCTGAGCCAGCCGTTGATGAAGTTTTTTTTCTTTCGATGAGAAAATAATGACTTAACCATGCTATGCAATAACAGCCTAATACTGGCAAATAAAAAGCAGCAAATAATGAGGGACTAATTTGTTCACTGAAATTAGCTTGCGCCATTTGATAAAATAAAAAAGCAGGAATACTAAGGTAAAAAGTAAATTTACTTAGCGCATCTATTTGAGTGCGATTGAGCCATTGGCTTTTTGCACAAACAAAACCTAATAATGCCACTAGGATAAGTGGCATTATGATGGATATTATACTCATGGTACCTCGAAATACTCGTTTCAGCGAGAATTAAAAGGCTTAGAAGCAAGGCGTTGATTGAAGAGAATGGTTGTTCAGGAGAATAAGCTCCTGCATTCTCTAAGAAGCTACATCCCTGTAGCGTCCTTGTCGAAATCAATAACGCGGCATATAAGCCTTTACCTTTTATTAGGTACTCGCCCAGGGGGGGCTGAGCAAATCATGCTCGTCGTTGCGTATGTAATTAAGGGAACAACCATTAATAAAATACGCGCCTTGATCATGAATCGCTCAGGCGTCCTGAAACAGACATTTTGAAGTATCATGAGTATATACTCATGGTACCTCAAGACTCAGTTGGAATAATTACTATTTTTAGTCGTACTGTTGCTCAAAGTAACTTTCAATAATCAATCTTGCCGATTCAGCATCAATATTATCTTTTTTTAAGTTCTTATAACCACCGCGCGCAAATAATTGCTCTTTGGCATCAGCAGTGGTTAATCGTTCGTCTTGAAATTCTACTTTTATGCCAAAACGACCATGGATTCGGTTGCCAAATTTCTTAGCGTCTAAAGTCAGTTGTTGTTCACTACCATCCATATTTAATGGTAAACCAACGACGATAAAATCAGGTTGCCATTCTGTTAAGTACTTGGCTAAATTATCCCAATGCGGGATACCGTCGGTCGCTTTTACCGAGCCAAGCGGCGAGGCACTGCCTGTCATCTCTTGGCCTACTGCAACGCCAATATATTTTTTACCAAAATCGAATCCGATAACAGTACGTTGGCCAATCGGCGATTTAGTTTTAGTCGACATCTTTTTCCTTGGGGTGGCGAAATAACAAATTGCGTTGCAAAGGGCTGCGATTAAGCATGCCCAATATCTGAAGATAAATGCGCTAGATCAATGCCCAGTTTTTCAGTGGCTTTTTTCCAACGCTGTTCTATAGGGGTATTAAACAGAATCTCACTGTCTGCAGGGGCTGTAAGCCATGAATTAGCCTGTAATTCTTGCTCAAGTTGACCTGGTCCCCAACCAGCATAACCAAGAGTCACCATAAAATGCTCTGGTGCTTTTTCAGTACCTAATGCCATTAAAATATCTTTTGAGGTAGTGATCATTAACTCTTTGCTCAGTGCTAACGAACTAGACCAGCCAGTTTGTGAACTATGTAATACAAAACCACGCTGCTGAGCAATGGGGCCCCCTGCGAGTACTCGCTGTTCTAAGCTATTGGTAATATCCGTGACAGCATTATCAATTAAGCGGATGTTGTCTGCGGTATCACTATTAGCATTATCACCAGCGGGGTCAAATTTTTCATCTTCTTCTGAAGGTATTTGCTTAAGTAAGTCCGATAGGGTGATATTAACAGGTAAATTTATGATTAACCCCATCGCTCCTTCTTCATTATGTTCACAAATATAGGTGACCGTTTTATTGAAATACGAGTCATCAAGAGAAGGCATGGCAATCAATAATTGATTCTCTAAACTAATCATTGCCTGTGATTCACCGATATCCTGCTCTTTTGGTAACCTTGCTTCGGATTTTGGTTTTAGTTCTGATTTTTGTAATTTTGCCATGCAATTCCCGCCCTTATTATTTTATATTATCTTCAATGGCATCCATCAATTTGCCACTGATATTTATTGGATAAGCTGCTTCAATTTCACGTATACAAGTAGGACTAGTCACATTAATTTCAGTGATTTTATCGCCAATAACATCTAAGCCTACAAAGTATAGACCACGTTTTTTCAGCTCAGGAGCAATGGCATCAGCAATTGCTTTATCGCTAACACTTAATGGACGAGCAACACCGCGTCCGCCGGCTGCCAAATTACCACGAGTTTCACCTTGGGCAGGTATACGCGCTAGGCAGTAGGGCATAGGCTCACCATTAACAATAAGGATACGCTTATCACCGTCAGCAATTTCAGGCATAAATTCCTGAACCATGGCATATTGTTCACCATGGTTAGTTAAGGTTTCGATAATTACACCGACATTGGCATCTTTTTCCTTAATACGGAAAATAGACGCACCGCCCATACCGTCAAGTGGCTTGATGATGACGTCTTTTTCAGCTTGGTGAAATTCTCGGATTTTGTCACTGCTACGTGTTACTAACGTTTTAGGAGTGAACTCACTAAACCAAGCGGTAAATAGTTTCTCATTACAATCACGTAAACTTTGTGGTTTATTAACAATGAGTGTGCCTGCTTCTTCAGCACGTTCTAGCATATAAGTTGCGTAAATAAACTCAGTATCAAAAGGAGGATCCTTACGCATCAATACCGCGTCTAATTCACTTACCGCAATATCTTGCGGGTCAGAGAGTTCATACCAATGCTCACTATCATCGAATACTTTAACTCGGTGAGTTGTTGCACGACATTGCCCCTGCTCAAGGTATAAATCTTTCATTTCCATGTAATAAAGCTCATAACCACGTTGTTGCGCTTCAAGCATCATCGCCATAGATGAATCTTTTGCTACTTTCACTTGTGAGATAGGGTCCATTACGATGCCGAGTTTAATTACTTTATTTGTAGTCATTTTTTATCCTGTTCAATGTTGATGGTTAACATTCTAGTTGAAAGTCGCAATAAACAGCCTATAGCGTATGTTTATCTTATAATTCGTTTTTATTCTTGATTTAAGTACAAGGAAAAAATACGGAGTTGATGTTAATCAATGAGTAATTTTTTAACGTTGTAGTTGAGAAAAACATTAGTTTAAATCACCATAGCGGCACTGTAATGCGGTAATTGCCGTTAATGCAGCTGTTTCAGTGCGTAATACTCTAGGGCCTAGCAATACATCAACAAAGCTATTTTCATTGGCTTGATTGATTTCTTCATCACTTAAACCGCCTTCTGGGCCTACAAGTAGCCTTACTCGAGTATTTTCAACAGGTAAGGTCATAATTGAATGCTCGGCTTTTGGGTGTAAATTAATTTTCAAAGCGCTAGTTTCTTGTTTTAACCAATCAGCCAAATGCATAGGCTCTGCCACTATAGGCACACTTGCACGGCCGCTTTGTTCACAGGCACTAATGACAATCTTTTGCCATTGTTGGCGTTTTTTCTCTAAACGCTCAGCATTGAGTTTTACGCCGCAGCGTTCGGTAAATAGTGGAGTGATGGTATTTACACCCAATTCAACCGACTTTTGTAAGGTAAAGTCCATTCTATCGCCACGAGATATACCTTGGCCTAAATGAATATTAAGCGGTGATTCACTTAGGTTCGCTTCTTTTGATATTATTTTAGCTTCAGCGGACTTTTTGCTTACATTACATAATGCTGCGGTGTACTGAAAAGGCTCGTTGCCATTAAATAGTGTAATGGTATCACCTTCTTTTAAACGCAATACTCGGACAATATGGCCAAAAGCATCTTCGGATAAAGTGACTGTTTCATTAGCGGTAAATAGGCTTTGTTGGTAAATTCTAGGGTTACGCATAAATTAGGCTTAAAGGTGAATCATGAACATCTAATTAAAATAAGGGCGAAGAGAGTAAAAAACAATGAAACATTGTATAAAATTGTAGTCTTGTATCCGTTTCATTTGACTAGCTACCAGATAGCTTGTAATTTCTTAGGTAATCAATTAATAAATAAAAAGGAATTATCATGAAAAAAATTATACTTACCACGCTTGCGGCGGGTGTACTTTCTTTAGGTTTTGCTAGTCAATCTGCCCTTGCCGGTGAAATTATCTCTGTTGATAAAAATTTTGCTAGCCCAATAATTTCATTAACTGGTTACAAAAAAATATACCTTGAAGATTTAGACCTGTCTGATACCAAAATTATTTCACCACCGTGGATTGAGAAAGATAGCTTTCATTGGGAAGTAACAGAGAGCAACTTAGCTCATTTGAAAAGACGCTTCAAAGAAGGTGTTGAAGCAGGTTTAACTGAGAACAATGGTCGCTATGATGTTGTCGGAAAAGAAGGCAAAGGTGTGCTTATTGTTGATGTAGAAATTATCAGCTTCATGCCATACGCTTCAAAAGAAGATACCAAAACAACAACGAAAGGCTCTGGTGAATTTCATTTATCAGTTCAGTTACGTGATGGTAAGACAAGAAGCTTAATTCATATCTTTGAAGGTACTATCGCTCTTGGGTCAGATTACCAACCAAATACAGACATGGAACGTACTAAAGATGCTAAAAGCTTATTCAAATCTTGGGGTAAGAATTTACGTAAAAGATTAGATGCAGCAAGATAGTTTGTATTTTAATTTATAACGTAAGTAAAGAATAAAAAAACCAGCGATTAGCTGGTTTTTTATGTCTGATGATTCAGAAGTAAGGTTATAAACCCGCTGCTTTACGTAAATCGTCAGCTTTATCTGTTTTTTCCCAGCTAAAGGCTGTGAAAGTATCATCACCAACAGTCATTTCAAATGGTTCGCGACCAAAATGACCATAAGCTGCAGTTTGTTGATACATAGGGTGTAATAGGTCTAGCATTTTAGTGATGCCGTAAGGACGTAAGTCAAAGTGCTCACGTACTAGCTCAACTAACTTCTCTTCAGACACTTTACCTGTACCAAAAGAGTCAATTGAGATTGAAGTAGGCTCAGCAACACCGATAGCATATGAAATTTGAATTTCACAACGATCAGCAAGACCAGCAGCAACAATGTTTTTAGCCACATAACGACCAGCATAAGCAGCACTGCGATCAACTTTAGATGGATCTTTACCAGAGAAAGCACCACCACCGTGACGAGCCATGCCGCCATAGGTATCAACAATAATTTTACGACCAGTTAACCCACAATCACCTACCGGACCACCAATAACAAAACGACCCGTTGGATTGATGTGGTATTTAGTTTCAGGGGTAAGTAACTCAGCAGGTAATACATGCTTGATAATGTTTTCCATTACCGCATTCACTAAATCTTCTTGTTTGATGTCTGGGTTATGCTGAGTAGAAAGCACAACAGTATCAATAGCTACAGGTTTGTTATCTTCGTAGATAAATGTTACTTGTGATTTAGCATCAGGACGTAACCAAGGTAAAATTCCTGATTTACGTGCTTCAGCTTGGCGCTCAACTAAACGGTGCGAATAGTATAAAGGAGCAGGCATTAATGTTGGAGTTTCGTTAGTCGCGTAACCAAACATTAAACCTTGATCACCAGCGCCTTGTTCTTCAGGGCTACTACGGTCAACACCTTGAGCGATCTCTGGAGATTGTTGACCAATCAAATTCATGATGCCACATGTTTCGCCATCAAAACCTACATCAGACGAGGTATAACCAATTTCACTGATAACATTACGGGTTAGCTTTTCTAAATCAACCCAAGCATTGGTCGATACTTCACCAGAAATAATTGCAACACCGGTTTTTACCATAGTTTCACAGGCAACACGGGCATTTTTATCTTTAGCAATAATGGCGTCTAAAACTGCATCAGAAATTTGATCGGCAATTTTATCAGGATGTCCTTCAGAAACTGACTCGGAAGTAAAAAAGTGTCTAGACATAAGTCCTCAGCAAAAATTTGAGTTATATAAAATATTGAGGCGATTCTACACTTGTTGAAAACAACATTCTAGCTTTTTTACGCCTAGACGGCTAAACGTCTCTAATTATTTTGTTTTTATTGAACTAGCGCAAATATTTTTCGGTTGTAAAACCAAACTAGCTATTGAACGCTAACTTTATTATGTCTCAAGTGGGTGTAGCTGAAGTGGCGATTGCCATAATTGACTAAATATTTCTTCTTGTTGCTTGGTATCAAGTGAACTAAAAAACTGATATTTACCTTGTCGTGTCTCACAAGCCGCTAGATTTTTTTCAATCAATATTTTTGCTAACTGTATTGTTACGGGAGCTGCGGTTTCAATAATACTCACTTTCTGCCCAACAATACGGCTTATTTGCTCTTGAACAAAGGGGTAGTGAGTACAACCAAGAACTAGTGTATCTACTCCTTCATTAATTAACGGCTCGATATATTCTCTTAATAATACATTACATGCTTTGCTATTTTGCTTACCTTGTTCAATAAACTCGACTAAACCGGGGCAGGGCTGAATAAGCACTTGTGCGCCATTATGATGTAAGTTTATTAAGTCTTTAAAGCGTTGGTTTTTACTTGTTGCTTGAGTGGCTAATATCGCTATTTTTTTGCTAAGGCTGTGTTTCGCGGCAGGTTTAATTGCAGGTTCAACACCTATTATAGGGATATTAACTTGTGATCTAAGTTGTTCAATGGCATTTACCGTAGCGGTATTACAAGCGATTACTATGGCTTTAACGCCTTTGGCGATGAGTTGTTGTGCAATAACATTAACGCGTTCAATAATAAAATCGACAGACTTTTCTCCATAAGGAGCATGGAGGCTATCAGCAATATAAATGATGTTTTCATAGGGCAGTTGTTGGGCAATGCATTTAGCAATAGAAAGTCCACCAACGCCAGAGTCAAATACGCCAATTGCAGCAGCATTATCAGAGAGTTCTGGATTAAATACTTGGTTACTTTTTTTATCGGTTTCGTGAATAGTAATAGTTTTTGCTCAGCGATATTAAATTGTCTTTTCTGGTTAAATTGTATTGCTTTTAATGGGCAAAAAGCAATACAATTAATTAAGTAAGGTTTTTTGTTTATAAAG
>Ga0209396_1003130_pt1 | contig 16951 bp, 16 predicted proteins | sample GOMGulsemesocosm_6_FD_184638 | JGI IMG/M metagenome (GOLD analysis project Ga0209396, IMG submission 184638) | Methane-oxidizing microbial communities from mesocosms in the Gulf of Mexico - GOM8C Gulf of Mexico (SPAdes) (version 2) | ecosystem: Environmental > Aquatic > Marine > Cold seeps...
GGCGATAGAGAATAAAGAAGTGTTTGTGGGTGCCGGCGGTGAGGATTACCGTTTTATTGCGTGTTTAAACGACGACGAAGCGCATGTCCGTGCATTACATGCCGTAGCCTGCGATTATTTACGTTAGTTTTATAACGTTACTTAGCTCGGACTAAGCCGTGTTTAGCATTCGCGTGTTGGACGCTAACCACCTCGGCCTGTTGCATAAAGGAATTTTATTATGTTCAAATTAAGACTATTCTTTATAACCGCTGTGTTTTTAATTGGTTGTACACCTGAGCATCCATCACCTACATCCAATATTTTTGAAAATAATATTCCAAAAATGGGAGTTCTATTAGAAGTATCTGAGGATGGGCAACTGATTAATATTCCCCAAGTTGAATCGTCGTTAAACGATAATCAAAAGAAAATTTTTAATTTGTCAATGCAGTGGATTGCGACTGAATCGGAAATTAAATTTATTGAGCTTAAAGGCAAATCGGCATACTTAATAATTCAGATTGCAAATTGCCTCAAGATCAATGAGAACAAAGGCGTTGATTGCATAAAATCAACGTGAGTAATATAAAGTGAAGGTTCGTTAAGCACTAGGCTTATTTATTACTCCAAAGTACACATAAAATATTACCGAACCACATCACTTATAAACGCTTCATCAATATTTTTGAACGACGTTGTAGATTATACAATTCTTGTTTTTCTAGTGGTAACTGGTCTAATTCAACAGGATCAAAACCACGCTCTCTAAACCAATGAATACTGTGTGTGGTGAGGACGAACAGATTATCCATTCCTTGCAGGTTCGCTTGTCTTTCGATTTCTTTGACTAATAAGTCACCGCGGCTTAAACGTCGATATTCTGGATGAGTAGCGACACTCGCCATTTCAGCAATATTACCAGAGAAGCAATACAGTGACGCACAGCCAATGATCGTGCCGTCGCGCTCAACCACAGTGAAGTGCTCGATATCCTTTAATAGCTGATCTCTTGTTCGTTGCACTAGCATGCCTTGATCAACTAACGGTTGTGTGAGCAACATGATACCCGCCACATCTTCAATTTTGGCTGGGCGAGTTTGCTCGGCACTTTGACGGACAATCTGGGTGCCGACACCATCACGTGAAAACAGCTCTTGCAATAGCGAACCATCGGTTTTGTAACTCACCAAATGACAACGAGGGACCCCTGCTAATGACGCATTGATTGCGGCACGTAAATAAGATGCGGTACCGCTATTAATGCCACCTTGAGCATCAATTTCGGCCAGACGTTCTTGGGCTTGCTCTGGGAACATTTCAGAAATGAGGTTACCGCTATAATCCAGCACACCTTGAGCAGAACAAAAACTGATCAGTTTGTGTGCATTTAGTTTAATAGCAATTTTGGTTGCAACTTCCTCGGCACTTAGATTGAAGCTTTCACCGGTAACGGAATAGCCGAGCGGGGGAATGACTGTGATGGCATTTTGTGCAAGTTGATATTCTAATGCATCGGTATCGACACGCCGAACACGGCCGGTATGACAAAAATCAATGCCTTCATCAACACCCATAGGTTGCGCAGTAATAAAATTACCACTGACAATATTAATTTTTACGCCATGCATCTGGGTGTTGACCAGTCCCATTGAGAATGCTGCGGTGATCTCATATTGGAGTTGGCCAATGACTTGCTTGATTAGCGGGAAAGCTTGTTCATCTGTGACTCGCTGTCGCTTGTGAAATACACTTTCACAATTGTGTTGCGCCAATATTGTGTTGATTTGTGGGCGAGCACCAAACACCAGAACGATACGAATGCCAAGAATATTTAATAAGGCGATATCATTGACGATATTAATAAAATTAGCGTGTGCAATCGCTTCACCGCCCAGTGTGAGTACGATGGTTTTATCACGATGGGCATTGACGTACGGGGCTGATTGGCGAAACCACCGTACTAACTGGTTATCTTGTTGACTCAATTCCATCTCCTTGGATTATAATGCTTATTCTAAACGTTAATATTCCTTAATTCGAAGATGAAAGCAAGTCACTAACGTTTGATTATTCAGTCTTCCAAAGAATATGGATAAAATTATCGTTAGTTTTTTTCTTAACGAGTACGCGTCCGAATACATCACTTAACAGGTCGTTGTCGTCAACAAGCCCAATATGTAATTCGCAGTACTCATTATCATTGATACCCATTGCTACGTTTACTGGCCAATCATCACCTAGGCTGACGATATCAACCGCACCTCGATCTTCGAATTGCATGGCAAATAAGATTTGATCAGCAGGGGATAACTCTGTTTGTGCACTGTCTAGGAATGTGTCATAGGCAAAGTCAATTAATTCATCTTCAGTTTTTAATCGCATGGGGTTTCCAAATTTAACTTATTTGTGGTGGATTTTACCTTAATCTCGATAAGATAAGAATATTTCTTATAATAGCCACTGAATTTTTATGTGATTTGTAATTGCTTCCGAGTGAAATAGACGTTACATTGAATGTGGACAATATAACATTAGAGTATGAATGCCCACGGGCCGAATAAAGGAATATTAGTAGTATGCATTATCAAACAGACGACGTTAGAATCCGTGAAGTAAAAGAATTATTACCGCCAATTGCAGTGTTGGAAAAATACCCTGCTTCTGATGATGTGACTAAAACAGTATTTGAATCACGCAATAGCATTAGCCAAATTCTTAAGCAAGAAGATGATCGCCTTTTAGTGATCGTTGGTCCTTGTTCTATTCATGATACAGTGGCTGCATTAGAATATGCAGAGCGACTAGTAGCATTGCGTGAGAAGTATAAAGATACGCTTGAAATTGTGATGCGTGTTTATTTTGAAAAACCACGTACAACTGTTGGTTGGAAAGGCTTAATCAATGACCCGTATCTAGATGATAGCTTCCAATTAAATGATGGTGTACGTATCGCACGTAAACTATTGCTTGATGTGAATGCAATGGGTTTACCTACAGCGGGTGAATTCTTAGATATGATCACGCCGCAATATGTAGGTGATTTAATGAGTTGGGGCGCAATTGGTGCACGTACTACAGAGTCTCAAGTGCATCGTGAACTGGCTTCTGGTATGTCTTGCCCTGTTGGTTTTAAAAATGGCACCGACGGTACAATTAAAGTTGCTATCGATGCGATTGGTAGTGCAAACGCACCGCACCATTTTTTATCTGTCACTAAATTCGGTCACTCTGCGATTATCTCAACAGCAGGTAATCCTGATTGTCATCTTATTCTACGTGGAGGCAATAAATCGACAAACTATTCTGCTGACGATGTAGCCACAATTACAACTCAGTTAGAAGCGGCTAAGCAAGACGTTAATATCATGATTGATTTTAGCCATGCTAACAGTGAAAAGAAATTCCAAAAACAAATGGATGTTTCAACTGATGTTTCTGGTCAAATTAGTGCTGGTAACAAAGGTATCTTTGGTGTGATGGTTGAGAGTCATTTAGTTGAAGGTCGTCAAGATCTTGTTAACGGTAAAGTTGAAACTTACGGTCAAAGTATCACTGATGCTTGTATCGGTTGGGCTGACACTGAAACTATGATGGCACAGCTATCTGAAGCAGTTGCGACACGCCGTACAGTTTAATAAGCAAGCGGTTAGCTGACTTGCATTACAACGCTGTTTAGGTATATAGTCCTAGCATATTATAAAGCACAAACTTTGGTTTGTGCTTTTGTCATTAAAGAGCGGACCAAAATGAAACGAATTATATTTTCTCTTGATGAAGTTTTGCCTATTGAAGCTGAAGCGTTAGCAGCAAAGACTTTTACCCCTACTTATGATGATCTTTGGGACCCTACGAAATTTAAAGGCTCTAAAGTTGTTGATGAGCACGGTAACAATGAAGTTGAAGCATTAAGTAAAGGTCTTAACTTCTGGCCAGATGTTAATCAACTGAACCCTAAAAAACTAAAAGCACAATTAACCTTGATGGCTGAGCACGGCGTTTTCATTATGAACAATGTTTCAAGTGATATCTCGCCAATCGAGCGAGGTACATTAGCGTACGCACTAGGTTGTCACCCAGATAACGATGCTGATTTTCAATTCAATCAAGATGAAGTTTTTGATGGTGAAATGGGCTCAATCACAATTCCATTAGAATGGGTGAGTCGTTCTGTAAAAGCCGGTAAGGAACAGTTCATTATTGAACTTGGTGATGATGACGATGTGCGTTTAATCATCAAATAAAGCGTTAAGTAAGATGAATACTTAGCGTTAATCAATAATAAAAAGCGCCTCTCGTTACTGTAACGAGAGGCGCTTTTTTTAAATTACTATTTAGCAAAGGCCATTATTAATAAACAGCTTAATTATAGATTAACGACGTTTTTTCTTTGGCTTACGTTTTTTAATCTTCACGCCTTCAAGGGCTAAACGTTCAATCACAGCCTGTTTTTCTGCTTCAGCCATTGCTGGCGTTTCTAAACTGATACGACAGATCTTGGCAGTACGTAACTCATTAATTAATATCGCTGCGGCTTTATTTAAATCAACAAAACCACCTGGACCTAAACAACCACGGCCACGACCAATGTCTTCTAACAATTCTATATCTGTTTTGTCTAGGTTATCTAGCTTGTAACGTGCACGCATTGCGTCTGGATAGGTTTGACATAAGTATTCTGCTGCATACATACCAATGTCATCATATTCAATCGCAGTATCTTTAATTGCGCCTGTTGATGCTAAACGGTAGCCAGAAAGTGGGTTTTGTACTTTCGGCCATAACATCCCTGGCGTATCAGACAGTACAATACCGTTGTCTAACTTGATACGCTGCTGCTGTTTCGTCACTGCTGGCTCATTACCCGTCTTAGCAATAATACGATTAGCGAGGATATTAATTGTTGTTGATTTACCCACGTTTGGAATGCCCATAATCATCGCTTTAATGACTTTATGCGCACCTTCTTTATTAGGCACTAGCGCGCGAGCGAGTTGTGGGATCTTTTTGATCTCAGCAGGCTCTTGTGTCGTAAAGGCATACGCTTTTACACCTTCTTCTAATTCTAGGTATTCTAACCATTGTGCAGTAACGATAGGATCTGCAAGGTCGCTTTTATTGAGAATCTTAATGCAAGGGGTATCACCACGTAACTCGGAGATCATTGGATTCTCGCTGCTATAAGGGATCCGTGCATCGAGTACTTCGATAATGAGGTCCATTTGCGGCATAACTTCCGCGATCTCTTTACGGGCTTTGTGCATATGCCCTGGGTACCACTGAATCGTTTGTTTACTCATTTGAAATATAAGCCTTTTATTTTATCTTTGTGTCAGATGGGTTCGTTGTGAGGTACCCCATCTTCTGTTCTGAAAGTTGGTTGCTAAAGCAGTAGGCGTACTCTTTCCTGCTATAGTCTGATAATTGGCGCTAGTTTAACGTAAATCGTGATTTCGGTCACTAATGGTTGGTGTATCTCTGCAAATTATATTGAGAACCTATAGCGTTGTTTTAAGCTCGTTATTCGAGTATATCAATACTCGAATAACATTATTTATAGACGGAAGGGGAATCTTGATTTGGGCGAGTTTTAAATCGTCTGTGTAACCACATATATTGAGCCCTATCTTTATCAATGATTTGTTCGATAATGGCATTGCCTCGTTTTGCGTCTGCAGCGTGATCTTTGCTCGGGAAGTTATCGAGTGGTGGCATTATTTCTATGGTATAGCCTTTATCATCAGCATTACGTATTACGCTAAATGGCAACACTTTTGCTTTCCCAAGGTGAGCGAGTGTACTTGCACCTGTAATCGTTGCTGCATCGGGCATCGCATAAAAAGGAACAAAGGTTGCGCTGGAACGCCCGAAGTCTTGATCCGCGGTATACCAGATCACATCAAGATTGCGAAGGCTCTTAACCATTTGACGAAGATTGCTTTTAGGCACAAGTGCTTTGTTAGATCTTAGACGTCCCTTTACTTGTAGGTACTCCATTACGGGATTTTTATGCGGGCGGTAAACACCGACTCCGGGGTGGAATTGACCAAATATTCTGGCCCCCATTTCAAGTGGTAGGCAATGTACAGCGAATAAGATGACGCCGTGACCATCTGCGATGGTTTGAGCTATATGCGCTTGGCCTTTAATCGTCATATGGCGTTGAACTTTCTCGTCTGACCACCACCAAGCATTAGTAATATCGAAAATAGCTTTACCGATCTCTTCAATATTACGTTCAAGCAGGCGTTCTCGTTCTGCCTCTGGCATATCAGGAAAACAGAGCTCTAGATTTCGTTTTGCTATACTCACACGACGGCTGATAAGTTTTTTTACCAAGCGGCCGATTGCGGCTCCTAATTTCATTTGCTTGTCCAAGGGAAGGAATTGGGTTAAACGTGCCAAGCTGGCAGCAAACCAAAGCGACCAGTATTTGGGATGAAATAACTTATTTGAAAATTGCGCTTTTTCTATCAAAATAACCTCGAAACGATAATGAGAATATAACTTAAATCACATTGTAAGTATTTTTATTGGAAGATGCTATGCGGAAAACTACTGATTTTTCTTGTTTAGGATCAAGTTTATAATAACTATTAATAGTTTAGTCGATGATGCGCTAGTGGTTGTTTTTAATTGGAGCTTAGATAAATTAAAACAAGACACGTATCACAATTTTAGTTATATAAAATAAAACAGCCGATTATCGAGCTATTTTGGTAACATTGGATTGCTTTAATCAATAACTGAGCTTACACTTGTGCGCTATTATAAATGAAACTACTTCATTAGGCTTTAGAGATAGTATTATGAAAAAACCACCGTTAATTTGGTTAAATGTATTCGTTTTTGCTTCAACCTTCCTCATTGCTATAACTGCAGTGCCTTGGTATGGCTATGTATATGGTTTTGAGACCTTCGAAGTTATTGCTATGATCATCGGCATTTTCGTGTGTGGCTTATCTATTACAGGTGGTTACCATAGACTCTGGTCTCACCGCACTTATAAAGCGCATTGGTCAGTACGATTGATTTTTGCACTCGGTGGTGCGTTCGCATTACAAAATAGTGCAATCCATTGGAGTTCAGATCACCGTCGTCACCATAAACATGTTGATCATGATGATAAAGACCCGTACTCAGCAAGTCATGGCTTTTGGTTTTCGCACATTGGTTGGATGTTACGTGAATATAATGCCATGCTTTATACCGATTATACGAATGTTCGTGACTTACAAAAAGATGGTATCGCAGTATGGCAGCATAAATACTATAACGTACTTGCGCTGGTGATGAACGTTGGCGTGCCTATCTTAGTGGGTCTTCTGTACGGAGACGTTTGGGCTAGTTTATTATTGTTAGGTGTTGCTCGTTTAGTATTAAGCCATCATTTTACATTCTTTATCAACTCATGGGCACACATGTGGGGCACACAGCCTTATACAGATCGTAACACGGCTCGTGATAATGCATTATTGGCTATCTTCACTCATGGTGAGGGTTATCATAATTACCACCATATCTTTGAAACTGATTACCGTAATGGGATTAAATGGTATCAATATGATCCGACTAAATGGTTAATTAATGTTTTAGCGTGGTGCAACTTAGCAAGCGACTTACGTATGGTACCTGAAGCACGTATCGAACAGGCTAAATTGAAGATGGAATTAAAACGTCGTCACGATAAAGTGCAGCATTTACCTAATGCTGAAGAAGTTATTTTACGTCTAAATCAAGAGTACGATGTGTTATGTGAGAAACTTAACGCTTTTTATAAAGCAAAAATCGTATTATTTGAATCGAAGAAAAAATCACTGAATGATAAATTTGACAAAATTCAATTTGAGCAACAAATTCGTGATACTAAATTGCAACTAAGCCAACTTAAAGACGCGTTCCATGCACAGCGTAAAGTCTGGAATAACATGCAGCTTAGTTTTTCTCATTAGATAATAGATGTATGTAATAACAGTTAGGCTGTAATCTTAATACACCCTAACTGATTGCCAAGGATGGCATGTTAATCACGGAGGATATTTTGATCAAGCATAAAGATATGCGTAAGTATTTACTTGCGCACGATTTACTAACCAATGATTTCGGCAACGCCTCATTTTTCGCCTTTGTTGAATATGTCAGCCCATTACGCAAGTGTAGAGTCGAGACGCTTGTCAGTTTTGTTCTTGCTGGCTATTGTGAAGGTACTATTCGTATCGATCCGAATGAAGCATTAACTCAAATGGATTATATGATGAATTTCACCTGCGCTTGGCATGAATGTGAATTTGACCTTGTGAGTAATAGCTTTGTTATTCGTGGCCGTGATGAAACAAAAATGGGTGGTGATTTTGTGGTAACTATTCGACAGAATTAGGCTTAAATTTTTGTTTTTTTCGATTAAATCTATGTGATCGACCAAAATATGGTTAATAATTGGATCATTAATTTGGTTTTACTGGTATTTCAGAATTAGGCTGGTAAAATCAGCCCCCTTTTATTCTCTCATGCTGGTTCAAATATGAAATTTCCCGGTCAACGCAAGTCTAAGCATTATTTCCCTGTAAATACAGGCAATCCATTTGTCAAACCAGCAAACATTGCAAATGTAGCTCAACCTGTATTATGTGGTATTGATCAGACACTCGTTGATATTGAAGCACATGTCGAAGATGCTTTTTTAACTCGTTTTGGACTAGTAAAAGGCGAGTCACTGATGATCAGTGATGAAATAGCTGAGCAAATTTATACTGAGTTAAAGCAAAATGATCTTATCGTAAGTGAATTTGCTGGCGGTACTGTTGCTAATACCCTACATAACTACGCAATCCTGTCTGAATCACAGTCACTACTATTTGGTACCATGTGTGACCAAATTAAAATTGGCAGTTATGCGTACCAATATTTATGTAATACCAGCAGTAAAGTAAACCTTAATTACCTGCAACCTGTAAATGGCCCCATTGGCCGTTGCTTTACCTTTATCTCTTCTGATGGTGATCGTAGTTTCGGTATTAATGCTGGTTTAATGAATAAATTAACTAAAGAGCATTTGCCCGTTGATCAGCTGCAGAAAAGCTCTGGTTTACTTATCTCTGCTTATTTATTACGTTGTGCAGATGATGATCCAATAAAAGAAGCTGCGATGCACATGGTTGAGCAAGCTAAATTCCTTAATATTCCTATTATTCTTACACTCGGTACACGTTTCATTATTGAAGGTAATGAGACGTGGTGGCAGAATTTCATTAACGAATATGTCACTGTTATTGCAATGAATGAAGATGAAGGTGAAGCATTAACAGGCTTTACTGATCCATTACTTGCTGCGGATGCGGCACTAGAATGGTGTGATCTTGTTCTTTGTACTGCGGGGGCTGAAGGTCTTTATATGGCGGGTTACACGGATGAAAAATATAAACGTGAAACAAGTGGCCACTTATTACCTGGTGCGATAGCTGAATTTAACCGTTATGAATACAGTCGTCCAATGCGCTTGGCTGATACGAACGAACCATTAAAAATGTATTCACATATTGCACCGTACTTAGGCGGTCCTGTCGAAATTAAAAATACCAATGGTGCGGGCGATGGCGCATTATCTGCAATCTTACATGATATGTTAGCTAACGCTTATCATAGAGATATCGTACCTAACTCTGATAAACATTCTGCGAATTGTTTGGCTTATTCATCGCTTTCACAGCTGTGCAAATACGCAAACCGTGTAAGTTATGAAGTCTTGGCGCAACACTCGCCGCGTTTATTAAAAGGCTTGCCTGAACGTGAAGATTCATTAGATGAAGGTTACTGGTCTAGTTAATATCTTTATTGCTGATACTCGCATTATCTAGCTTTAGTGCGGGTTGATAAATAATACAAAAAATGGCGAACAACGAAACTGATACTAAGTTGAGTTGCTCGCCATTTTTTATGAGCTATTTTGTTTAAGTCACTAATAAGTAGAGACTATGGTATTAAAGAATGCGGCCGAATATTGCGTCAGAGGTGATGCTTGTCTCGGTTTATTATGCTTATCTTGCTCAATAGTCTTAGGGTTGTAACCACTCACCATCAGTACAAAAGGAACCATGTGATTTTTTTCTGTTTTTACAAAACCAACTAAATTAGATAAACCTTTTAATGAACCCGTTTTCGCGACAATCTTACCTGTTAGTTTCTTTGTCAATAACCCGCGACGATATTGCAATGTACCATCTACACCTGATATTGGCATTGTGTCTAATAATTGTAGTTCATCATCATGGCGGATGACATACTCCAGTACTCTGAACATAGTTTGTGCAGACACTAAATTGTGACGTGATAGTCCAGAGCCATCGGCAATCACATTCGATGCTAATGAGATGTCTTTTTCGGCCAAGATTAAGCGCATGGCTTTAGCGCCATTTCGGTAATTACCTGCTTGTTGGAAGTATTCTGCACCGATGGTTTTAAATAATATGTCAGCAATTAAATTATCTGACTCTTTCATCATTCTAGCGATAATTTCTGCAAGCGGTGGTGACTGGTGATTGATCACTTCGGCTGTCTTTATCGTTTTATGGCTTTCAACAACCTGACCTGTAAATTTAATGCTCGCTTGTGCTAATTCTGCTTTAAGCAGTGCTGTAAAGTAAGTGGTCGGTTCTGAAATAGCAAATGACAAGGGAAGGTTACGTTTAGAGGGCGTAATACAACCAAATAACGTGTAATTGTTGTCTGGGTGGCGTGTGACCTCTAAATCACAAAACTGTGCCTTCTGCTGCTCTTTAGTGACGATATTAACTTGGCTCGTTAATACTATCGGTTCATAGTCCGGAATGTAAACCGTTGCTTTTTCAAGATCGGCAGAGCGCTTTAAATTTCCTAATACACAATTACTGTTGATGACCAAGGCTGACGCTTGTGTGGCATAACAGACAGCTTGATCATTCCATACCTGACCATTGCCCCAATTATAACCGTTAAAACGGCTTTGATTAAGCGTGATATCACCGTTAATATGTGTGATCCCTTTGGCTTTTAATTGCTTAAGCATTTTACGTAAATCTTTTCTGGTGAAAGTTGGGTCACCCGTAAAATTAAACTCCATTTCGCTTAATGTCTGTTTATAAATATTGCCATGTAAGCTGGTCTTAAAGATATACTCGTCTGTAAGGTAAAGCTTGGCTGCTAATGCTGTTAGTAGCTTTTGTGTTGATGCTGGCGTTAATAAGAGGTCGGCATTATGTTGATTGATGGTGTTACTATTGATTTTTTCAGTTGCATTGAAAGGTTGACCAATAATATAGGCAACATTTGTACCTGGCGGGAGCAGTTTTTTTAAAGGCGCTATTTCATCGGTATTAGCGTTGGCATTCATGCTGATGAAGCAGAGAGTAGTACAATAAAGGAAAGTTCGTAACATATTATTTTTTAATATTGATTGCTGTATGGATGATTATTCTATCTGAGATTGTAAAGCAATAAAATGCGTATAATTAAATTACACAAAATATTCATAAATGCGATATTACTACACGAGTGATATTTTAAATGAGAAAGCATAGTCATGTATTGATTGTGATGGCTATAAAAGTAAAGGCTAAGTCGTGATAAAAGCAGTAGAACGGTTATGGATTGTTTACCTTATTGAAACTGATGCGGGCCTGTATTGTGGTATAACTACCGATATGGAAAGACGTTATCAGCAGCATTGTAAAGGAACGGGTGCGAAATTTTTTCGTCGAGCGAAACCGATACGGATTGCATATACAGAAATCCAACCCGACCGAAGTCGGGCCAGTAAACGAGAGTACGCGATTAAACAGTTACCGCGGAAACAAAAACTCGCTTTAATCAAGTCTGCGAGTTTTTGCGATTAAATCGCTTTGGTTAGGATCTCAGGCATACCAGCTGCTTGGATTGCTGACGGATTACCGTCGAGGGCTGCTGAAAAATGAATCGGTTTAATCTTAGCCGCTCTTTCGGCATCGAATACTGGGATCTGCGCCATCGCATGTTCAGTTAGAGCCAAAATTGTAAGCGATGGATTTACGCCTAAGTTACCAGCAATAATTGAACCATCGAGAATACGCAGGTTCTTATAGCCATAAGCCTGGCCTGTACCATCAAGTACCGCTGTTTTTGGATCCTTGCCCATTATTGCTCCTCCCATCATGTGAGCTGTGATAGGGGTGCCCACAATGACTTCTAAGGCGAGATTACCGGCATCACCACCGGAACGCTTCACGTAATGTTCAGCTACTTTATGCGCAATAGGGAAGTAGTTTCTGAGTTTTTCGTCACCTTTGTGTTGCACAGGTATCCATGTTGGTTTGAACGGTGAGTACCAAGCGCGTTTACTTTCTAGGTGAATGTGGTTTTGTGCTGTCTGCATCACTAATAAGATAATCGTGTCTTTCGCTTTACCAACTGGGTTTGCCATTTTAAGGGTTTTAATGGGTTGCTTAGCGATATTAATGAGCATGCTCACAGAGCGGGGAATTCCAGACTGTTTTGACGTTAGTGGTACTGACATGCCTCCTGTAAATGCAGCGTCACTGCCTTTTGCATAACGCACAATTTCAACCTTGGTTTCATCATCTGGAGAGAAGATCGAGGTAATAGCACTGCCATTCCAAACTTCTTCTTTTTGTTCTTGTTGGGTCAGGCGATTGTGTGAAACTGTTAATAATGTTTCTGAGTTTGTTAGTACGTTCTGACCAAGGTTTGGACTTAGATTTGGTAATGTCTTTTCGACATCCCGCATTCTGAGCAGCAATGGCATGGTGCCAAAGACACCACCTGAAACGATGACGCCACGTGTTGTTAAGGTGTATTTTTTCTTATTAAATAAACCTAAACCTTCGGTTACATGGATTGTGTAGCCCGCATTACCATCTTTTACGCCGTTTTCATCGGCAATCGGTTCAATCTTAGTGACATTTGATTCTGGACGGATTTCTGCACCATTACGTTCAGCGAAGTAAAGATAGTTTTTATCGAGACTATTTTTAGCATTGTGACGGCAACCAGACATACAGTTACCACAATAGGTGCAGCTATTTCGTTTTGGGCCATCGCCATTAAAATAGGGGTCGCCACGATCTTCACCTAAACGTTCAACATCTATATTTTGTGAAACCTTATTTTCACCTTTTGGATAGAGCAGGCCGCTATATACAGTTTTAAAGGTATCTTCACGTCCCATATCCTTTGCAACGTCTTTTAAAATAAGGTCGGCAGGACCAAAGAATCGGTTTTGTTGTACGCCAATCATACGCTGTGCTAATGCATAATAAGGAGATAAACGTGTATGCCAGTCTTCATGCATACCTGTCCATGATGGATGAGTAAAGATCTCAGGACCCGGGATAAGGTGAGTGTTTCCGTAAACAAGTGAACCTCCACCAACCGCACTACCATGAACCAAGTTAATTTTACGTGTGATAGAGAGTGTAAATGGTCCTGTAAGGCCTAATTGAGGCAGCCACATAAAACGCTTTAAATTCCAACTCGTTCGTGAGAACTCTTTCGTCCTAATGCGTTTACCACGCTCTAATACTAATACTCGAAATCCTTTTTCTGTTAAACGCAATGCGCTGGCGGCCCCACCAAAACCAGATCCAATGATTATCTGGTCAAAATCAAAGTTAGTATTTGACATATATTACCCCTACTGCTAATCCGTTAGTATCACACCAAGACTGTACTTTAAGCACTATATTTGTTTTAGAATATCTTGGGTGTGCTCATTAGGTTAATTAAGATTAATGACTGAAATATGTTATCAAGAGTTGTTATCATTGTATGCACCATACTGTAGGTATGTCGCGGAACATTTTCTTTAATTAATTGTTAATGTTGTATTTAATCTATATTAAATAATACTAGTAAAATTATCAGGCTGTTATGTTTCGAGACGTTTTCATTGATTAAGCTGTTGTGGCGTTGACTTATGATAGCGCTAACGTGAACGCAATCGCAAAAATAAAATATTGTCATGTATACCTAATGAGGTAGAAAATGCGAATACATAAAAATATACCAATCAACCATAAAGGGCGGGACTTCTTTGTGGGAGACATTCACGGTGAATATAATTTGTTATTAGCGACATTAGCGCAGTGTCAGTTTGATTTTGAGTGTGACCGTTTGTTTTCTGTTGGGGATATTGTGGATCGTGGTCCTGACTCAATAGCATGCCTTGAATTGCTTAAAAAACCTTGGTTTTATGCCGTTAGGGGAAATCACGAAGAAATGTTATTCGCTGATAGTAATAGTGAGTTGGCTCGAATTCATCGTAATGTAGGTGGAGAGTGGTTCTTTCAGTGTTCAAGAGACGAGCAAGCTAGGTTAAAACTACTAATAGAACAGTATTGTCCAATCGCATTTACTATCGAGTCAGAATTTGGCAAGATTGGCGTCTGCCACGCAAATGCACCATTAAGTTGGTTATCGTTACAAAATGCAGGTATAGATGACATGGAATTATTAAAGGAATGCGTTTGGTCGACTAAACAATATAAGCAGGTGAAGCAGGGAGAAATATTTCATATTCAAGGGGTTAACTTGGCAATACATGGCCATGTAAATTGCACGCGAGTCACAACTAATTCGAATCAATTATGGATTGATACATTAATGCGGACAAGACGATTAACCATCTTATCCGCACAACAAGCATACATGGTGGTAGCTTAATTCTTAATCCTGTGTCTGCGCTGGCGCTGCTTTAAAAAAGTAATTTAATTCACTAAGTACCTGATTAAATGTAGCTTCATGCATCGTCGTTCGTGGAACAGACTTGTAAGAGTTACGATTACGTACATCATGGTTACCCTGGCGACTAAATATACCTTGATAAGAAAATAATGTGATCGTGTCTTCTTGAAGGATAACAAAGTTATTCTCATCGCCGAGTAACTGCCATGTTTTAAAGTTACCCGCAAATAAATCAATACCATTACTGTAATCTGAAATCGGGTTCTTTACAGCGGATAGGTTACTCAAAATAGTCGGAACCAAATCTGTGTGGTTTGTGTCTTGTTCTATGACACTTGGTTCCTTTCCTGGCCACACGATAAATAATGGTACTTGAGTTTGATAGATAGAATAAGAACTTCCATAACCCCATGAATGGTTTTCTGAGTCATTAAACTCAGTGCCATGGTTAGACGTAAATACGATAACCGTATTATCAAACTGGCCTGTCTGCTTTAGCTTATAGACTAATTTTGAAATGGCTTTATCGACATAACTAACACTGTTTCGATAGCTGTTAAATAATGCTAGTTGGCGATTACTGGCCTGGCTATTTAGATCTTGAATATTCGGGTAAAACATAGCTGGAAAACCATTCGGAGTTTTCATGTTTTGCACTGAGTTCAGACTGACATAGCTGAACCAAGGCTGTGTATCTTGTTGCTTACCTAACCACTTTATTGTTGCATCGATAGTTTCATTGTCACTATTTGATCCTTCAACAATGGTTGTCTGTGGTGATTCTAAATTAATAAACGCCGTTTGTTTTTGTCGATAAGACGCTAAATCATCAGTACTAAATATACCAAGGTTATAGTTTGCTTGAGTGAAATAGTCGAGCATAAACGGAGGTTTCGCTGAGGTTTGGATATCATCCCAGTATTGTGATGCAAGGCCATACATCATGCTGAAGTTACCCAAAATGTTATCATTGCTGGTACTAAAGTGATGGGTAAACAATTGAGCTTGTTGTGATAACTTTGTCATTTCAGGCATGACGCTACTATTAAGCATATCTGCTCGAAGCGTACTTATATTAACGAATAAAACGTTAAGTTTCTGACTCTCGTTATTAATTACCAACGGACTTTTAGGGTAGTCGAGACGTGAATCTGATAGTTTATCTGTATCTGTCACACGCTTGTCAAATGCTTTTTTATCTAACCAGCCGTATTTAGCAAGGAAGGTTCTTGCTGTCATAGGGTAAGCCAGTGGGAAATTTGCTTTTTGTGCGGTAATAGGGCGGTACACTGCCGCATCAGCCCACATGTGTAGCAGGTGTCCCGTTAAGAAACAGCTGAAAAAGAAGATCGCAATAATAGGACCAAGTTTAAAACGGCTTAAACGTCTTAATCTGTGCCACAGAAAACTTGAGATAAGTAATTCAAATAAGAATAAGAAAGGTACGAAAACAAAGAACGATTGCCAATCGGAGTTAAGTGTTTGTTCGTTCTCTCCAAGTAATATCTCAAATATAATTGGATTTATATGTAAATTATAGAGCTTAAATATTTCTGTATCGATAATTAACAGCGATATTCCCAACGTGGAAAATAGGACTGTTAAAAAACGCAGTGTACGTGGAAACGGTATCAGAAAACTGACGGGGAAGATGACCACCAGATATAATATGAAAATGATAAAACTAAAATGACCCAGCAAGCTGATAAGGGAATAAACTTGACCTAGCATCGTTTCAGGCCATTCGGCGATGAAAAGGTAACGTGATGCAACAATGATTGCCAGTAAGATATTGGCTAAGCTAAACCAATGACCCCAACTGATAATTTTGGAGACCTGATCGCGATAATGATGTCCTGTTTCTAGCATAAGTTAAACTGCTGTCTCATATAGTATTTTTATAATGTAATGGCGAATAATAAATGACAAGGCATCCTTGCCTATCATTTTAATTAATGTGATGTATCTTTACTCTTTACTGATGCAACAAGTGCTTTAGCAAATTTTTCAGCAACCGCTTGGCGCTGTTTTGGTGATAAAGAAGCATTGATGATATTTGCAGCTGCATTACCAAGTACCATTAAACCAAGGTCTAGTGGCGCGTCGTGCTTTTCTAGTACATCAATAACTTCATCAATAACTTTTTCAACTTTATCACTTTTGTATTTAGAAACTATAGGCATAATTTAATCTTTTAATGTATGAATGGGCAAAGATGATTATAATACCTCACAGAATTCATTAACTCTAATACTTTAAATAT
>Ga0209396_1003132_pt1 | contig 16949 bp, 5 predicted proteins | sample GOMGulsemesocosm_6_FD_184638 | JGI IMG/M metagenome (GOLD analysis project Ga0209396, IMG submission 184638) | Methane-oxidizing microbial communities from mesocosms in the Gulf of Mexico - GOM8C Gulf of Mexico (SPAdes) (version 2) | ecosystem: Environmental > Aquatic > Marine > Cold seeps...
CAACTATGTTTATCGTGCTCGCACTAAAATAGGTGATGGTGCTGCCTTAAATATTTCCGGTGCTGGTGAAGGTAATGTCATGCGCCGTAACATGTTATATATGTCATTAGGCAATGGCATGCGCTTTGATGACTGGCAACGCGGCTCTGAATTTTCAGAAAACCTGATCTTAAGTGGTGGTGTTGTGCATAAAGGTAACAACGACCTTTTTAATAACATTTTCTTAAACTCAACCATACGTTTTAGCCTGTATCCGGGGCAACAACCAGATCCTGGTTCAAAAGTGCATAATAACCTGATGTACTATACTAAAGGTGGTGCTAAGCCTTACAAAGGCCGTCAAAGTAAAACCATTAACACCCCTGAATCCCTTGATTTACAAAACAATGCTTATTTTAGTGCCAATGAATCGTCTCAGTTAGCTAACTTTATTAACACCCAACAACGCAGAGGCTTAGATACTGGCTCAAAAGTAGTTAATCCACTTTTTGTTAAAGCCATTGATTTAAACACCACCTTAACACCTGCTGATTTAGCGATGAAAGATAACTCACCTTTGTATGGCATGGGTTTCAAAAAAATAGATACCACAAAAATTGGTTTAACCAGTGACTACCCCGCTCATTTAAAGGCGTTGGTTTATCCAAAAGAACGTGGTCGTTTAATTTCTACAGATGCTGAAATTTCATATAGCTCACTTGCTAAAAATGTTAATAAAAGCGATTTAACTACGTTATTAAATTCCGGTAAAGAGATCAGTACGCCAACTATTTTTGAAAGCCGTAATGAAGCGACGCCATGGTTAATGCTTGAGCTTAAAGAAAAAGCAGTGATTGATGGTTTATACATTCAAGCACACACTAAAGACAGACAAAATAGTTTACGTGGTTTAACAGTATGGGTATCAGAAGACGGTAATGACTGGCAAGAAATTTGGCATGTCGATAGTGACCATGTTGCTATGGGGCGAGATTGGCAAGTGAATCCTTTTTATAAATATCCAGCCAAGTTCGTAAAAATTGGTTTGAAGCCTAAGGAGCTATTTGCTTTTGGTCATCAACATCAATTAGGTGATATTAAAAACTACACTTTAAAGCTGAAAAACATACAGGTATTCACTAAAGATAAGCACAACGTATTAGCTAAAAACTAACACATTTAACCAAAGCATTAGCTGACTCTATCAATAGTCTGGCTATAGAATTCTTATAATAATTTGGGTATAACATGAAAAAACTTACAAAAATAATGATAGCTATAATGGCCTCTTGTGCCGTGTCGTCATGTTCATCTATCGATGAAAAACAAGCAAAAGAAAAGACGGTTACCGAAGTAAAATATACTGAAAATTGGGACTCTTTAGCAAAACATGAAGCTGCGCCCAAGTGGTATCAAGACGCTAAACTCGGTATTTATTTACATTGGGGTGTCTATTCAGTGCCTGCCTTTGGCACTGAATGGTACCCAAGAAACATGCACTTTAAAGGTCGCAAAGAAAATAAACATCATATTGAGACTTATGGCGAGTTAAATGAATTTGGCTATCATGATTTTGTGCCAATGTTTAAAGGTGAACACTTTGACCCACAAGCATGGGCGGCATTATTTAAAAAAGCCGGCGCTAAGTTTGCCGGTCCTGTGACAGAACATCATGATGGCTTTGCCATGTGGGATAGTGAAGTCACGCCATGGAATGCTATGGACAAAGGTCCTAAAGTTGATGTCACTGGTGAGCTGAAAAAAGCCATTACAGCTGAGGGCATGAAGTTTATTACCACTTTTCATCATTCAAAAAACCTACAGCGCTACAATGCCATCAATAAGAAAACAGCAAACAAGCCCGGTGAACGATTCGGTGGTACCCATTACCCTTATTATGAGAACACACCACCAGCGAGTACCGATCCAGAGCTTGCTTTGTTATACGGTAATATGCCTGAAGATGAATGGAACGAAAAAATTTGGTTTGGTAAGTTAAAAGAAGTTATCGATAATTATCAACCCGACATTATTTGGTTTGATTCTTGGTTACATTTAGTACCAGCGGAATACCGAAAGAAGTTTGCTGCCTATTATTTAAATGAAGCGCAGAAGTTAAATAAAGAAGTCGTGATCATCAGAAAACAAAATGATTTACCATTATCATTTACTATGGATGACCTAGAAAAGTCACGCAAAAACCATATAGGTGATCAGCCATGGATGACCGATGAAACCATTAGTAAAGGTAGCTGGTCTTACACCGAAAACCTACGCGTTAAAAAGGCGCAAGATGTTTTACATGTGCTTATTGACGTAGTGAGTAAAAACGGCACCATGCTGCTGAACGTATCACCAAAAGCCAATGGTATTATCCCGCAAAATCAACAAGCGGTCTTACTGAAAATGGGTGATTGGTTAGATAAATACGGTGAAGCAATTTATGCTACCCGTCCTTGGTATACCTTTGGCGAAGGACCAACTAAAGAGCCGATAGGTCACTTTAAAAACCATAGAGAATTTGCCAAGGTTAAATACACTAACCAAGATATTCGTTATACCACAAAAGACGATAGCATTTATGCCATTGTATTAGGCTCGCCTGAACCGAACCAATTAATAACACTCACAGCCTTTGCTAAAAGTAAGTTACCTAAAGACAGCCTGTTCACAAAGGTAATTGCATTAGGCTCAGATGAATCGATAGCTTGGACACAAACTGATGCTGGTCTGAAAATAGTAGCGCCAGCCAGCCATATAGAGAGTATGGCGACAGTATTTAAAATTAACTAACCCTGCACATAAAAGTTAGTTATGTCTTAATTCGAAGGTCAACAAAAAGCCAGTATGTCACTGGCTTTTTCTATTTATCATTGTTAGTACAACTCCCTGCCAACCTGAAAGATTATTACTTACAATATACACATAAAACATTACTTGTTGAATAAAAACCACCCACAACAAAGTCCTTTCAATACAATCACTTTGCAACACAACACACTAGAACCCCCCGTTTTAACAGGCTCCCCTGTTGACACGAGTTTTAATTATGGCTAACCTACCGATGACTCTTATAAATAAAGTGCACACTAAATAATAAGAAACTAGCGTTCTAATAATAAAAAAGTTTACGGCTGTAGTTAATATATTAACCTGCCTAAAAACTAAATTTTCACAGAAAAATTGTGTGAAATGGCTAATAAATTGGGGAACAACATGAGCAAAACGCATTATAAATCATTGGTTGCTGCGGCAATTTTCACAGGACTATCCCAGCAAGCAGCAATGGCGACTGAACTAGATAAGATTTATTCCAGTCAAGATACTTGGGTAAATATCAACCACGGCGGCAAAGAAGCTAATATGCGTGGTGACAAGGCAGACATGAAAATTGATGATAACTTCACTGCATTTGTTCAATTTGTTATCCCGCCATTACCTACAGGCGAAGTCATTGATAAAGTCATGTTAGAGATGAAGGTCACTGGTTTGAATCCCATACCAGATGCTTATATTTCTGAACTTACCGACCCAGCGGTAATTTGGGACGAAACAGCCGTTACAGAGCCGAGTTGGCCTTTTGAAATTGGTGAGAAAATACCTGGGGCATCAATAGTTTCCGATCCTAACAGCGACCCTTCAACTTGGATTCTTCAAAAAGGTGAGAAATATCAATTTGATATTACCTCAGCGGTAACCGGTGCTGGTACCTATACCTTTAATGTTGACTCTGAATTTTCAACTAAAGCTGCAGGTATTTTAGATAGAAAATTCGGCGCTGGTGTTTATAGTAAAGACCTTGCAACGCAACTTGGTCGCCCGGCATTAATCATCACCACTAAACCGACACCAGACATTACAGCACCAGTAATTAGCATACCTGCTGATATTACGGTTGCTGCAACTGATGATACGGGTACCGCTGATACTGCTGCTGAACTTGCCAACTTCTTAACCGCTGCAACAGCAAACGATGCTATTGATGGCATTATTGCTGTTTCTCATGATGCGCCAGCAGTTTTTCCATTGGGTGAAACCACAGTAACTTTTGAGGCTAGCGATACTAGCGAAAATACCGCGACTATGGAGGCAACAGTAACCATAACTGACCAAACGCCACCTATTATTGCCTTAGTTGGTGATAACGCACCGACGTTAAGTACCGGTGATATATATTCAGAGCAAGGTGCCACTGCCCAAGATAATGTAGAAGGTGATATTTCGGTTGATGTAATAATCGGTGGAGATATTGTTAATACCACCACTCCGGGTACTTATACGGTTACTTATAACCTAACCGATTTAGCTGGCAATGTTGCAAACGAATTAACCCGCCAAGTTACCGTACAAGACGCTTCTGCTCCGGTAGTAAATGTGCCAGACAATATCTCAGTTGCCGCAACTGACCAAAATGGCACGAACAGCCTAGATAGCAGTATTTCAACCTTTTTAACTAAAGCTACTGCAAACGATGATGTTGATGGGTCGGTAAATGTAACTCACAATGCCCCTAACCCATTTCCAATAGGTGAAACAGTTGTTACGTTTTCAGCCAAAGATAGCAGTGATAATATTGGTACTTCACAAGCTAAGGTAACTATTTCGGACCAAACATCTCCAGTTATTACCTTAGTAGGAGATAGTGCCATAACCGTTAATCTTGGTGATTCTTATGTCGAGCCCGGTTTTAGTGCGCTTGATAATGTAGATTATGATATTTCTAGCAAGGTAACAATTTCGGGAGACACTATTGATACAAACGCCGAAGGCATCTACACCATTACCTATAATACCAGTGACATAGCAGGTAATGCTGCACTTGAAAAAACGCGAAAAATTACCGTACAAGATATCGCGTCTCCTACAGTGAGTGCACCTGAAAATATTACCGTTGCCGCTACCGATCATTTAGGAACAGCTGACAGTGATGCTAGCATCAGCGACTTCTTAGCTGCAGCAACAGCCAATGATATTATTGATGGCGAAATTAGCGTAACTCATAATGCCCCTACTTTATTCCCTATTGGTATCACTACTGTTAGTTTTTCTGCAATAGATAGTGATAATAAAACCGGCATAGCACAAGCTACCGTTTCCATTATCGACCAAGATGCTCCTGTAATCACGTTAGCAGGAGAAGACTCAATAACACTTTACCTTAATCAAGCGTACAACGAGGCAGGTTATAGTGCAGAAGATAATGTTGATGGTGATATCTCTGCTAATGTTGTTGTTGATGGCGACATTGTGAATACCACAACCACAGGAACTTACACCGTAACCTATAATTTAGCTGATTTAGCGGGTAATAATGCCGTACAACTAACACGACAAATTAATGTCATCATTGAGCCAAATTATGATGACAGCAATAGCGCACCAAATGATGACAATGATGGCGATGGTGTGGCTGATATCAATGATGCTTTTCCAAATGACGCAACTGAAAGTGTCGATACGGATGGGGATGGCACAGGTGATAACACCGATATTTTCCCGAATGATGCATCAGAAACTACAGATAGTGATGGCGATGGTATGGGAGATAACGCCGATGTATTCCCTAATGATGTATCAGAAACAACCGATACAGATTTAGATGGCATGGGAGATAACGCCGATGTGTTCCCTAATGATGCCTCAGAAACAACCGATACAGATTTAGATGGAACAGGTGACAATGCTGATTTTGCTCCCGATGACGCATCAGAAACTACAGATAGTGATGGCGATGGCATGGGAGATAACGCCGATGCATTCCCTAATGATGGCTCAGAAACAACCGATACAGATTTCGATGGCACAGGTGACAATGCTGATTTTGCTCCCGATGACGCATCAGAAACTACAGATAGTGATGGCGATGGCATGGGAGATAACGCCGATGTGTTCCCTAATGATGGCTCAGAAACAACCGATACTGATGGGGATAAAATAGGTAATAATACCGACAATGACGATGATAACGACGGTATTATCGACGCAGATGATATCGCCTCGTTAGATCCCGCTATAGGCGATAGTCAAGCGCCAAACATTGCTGATACTGAAGCACTAACGATTGAAGCAACAGGTGAATTTACCGAAATTTCATTAATAGCTCCTTTAGTAACAGATAATAACCTTAACGCACCAAGCATCGTCGCTAATTTAGCGAAAGCACTGCCCCTGGGTGAACATAAAATTACCTGGACCGCTACTGACTTTGCGGGTAATACCACAACAACAGAGCAGTTAATTACCCTTGTTGATACTACTGCACCAGAATTTGATGAGCTAACAACAAAGACCATCAATGCGCGTGGTTTATTAACTGATATCTCTGCTGACATTAATGTTATGGCCAGCGATTTGGTTGACGGTGAGTTATCTGCAACATTGACAGGCGCATTAAAATATAGAGCGGGTAGCCAAAAAGTTACGTTGATGGTTACTGATAGCTCAGGCAATACCAGCAGTGCTGAACAAGTTATTCATATTAATCCGATAGTTGAAATGGCTCGTGGTGTTAACCTTGCTCCTGGTAGTCACTATGTATTACCCGTCACGTTATCTGACAAGGCTGCGGTTTATCCTGTCACAATTAGTTATGCCTTATCAGGCGCTGTTACGGGTGAAACTATTACTGAAAATAATGGTGAAATCGTTATTGATAGCGGTCTAGTTGGTGAGGTTGAATTTAAAATTTCTGAGCAAGCTATTGAAAACGACTTGGTTACAGTAACGTTACTATCAGCTAACAACGCCGTTATTGCTGAAACGTCTAGTCTATTTACCGTAATCGAAACAAATATCGCCCCAACAGTGACCTTGTCTGTTGAGCAAAATGGTCAATCGGTGAGTATTATTGATGCCACTGCAGGCGTGGTAACTGTTACAGCAACAGTAAGTGACACTAACTATCTTGATAAACACAATGTATCTTGGTCTGTCGCTGATAGTGCCATCATGGACTTATCTGCTGATAATTCAGATTTAACCTTTGAATTCTCACCCGAGCAACTTAATTCTGGCACTTATGGTTTATCGTTAAGTGTTGCAGAAAATAATACCGATGAGTTATTTGTTATCAACATAGATAGCAGCTTATTTGTTGCAACTGCCCTTGTTGTCTTGAGTAATGAAGCGGATAGTGATAACGATGGTATTGCCGATAGTGATGAAGGTTATAGCGATAGTGATGGTGATGGTATTGCCGATTATCTTGATAATGATAACAACGTAAGTCGTTTACCCAGCTCTGATGGAGCAGAGCCAATGCAAACAGTTAAGGGGTTAGTGTTAAGTTTAGGGGATATCGTTCGTCAAGCGGGTAATGCATCAGCAGGAGACGCTTCTATTAACCTAGATGAACTCGCGGAAAATGGCGGAGAAAACGGCGAAAGTGCAGATAATGCCACGAATACAAACTTCACCCCGGTATCAAACATTCTCAACTTCAATGTCAGTGGTTTATCTTATACCGGTGAGTCTGTGCCAGTGGTTATACCGCTTGCAGAAAATCAGTTTATTCCACAAGACGCGGTTTATAAAAAGTATAGCTTAGCTAAGGGTTGGTTTGATTTTGTTGTTGATGAAAACAACACAATTTCATCAGCGATGATAAATAGTGATGGCAACTGCCCTGCGCCTTTATCTGATGTTTATCTTGCAGGTTTACAAGCCGGTGATAATTGTATTCAGCTGTTGATTGAAGATGGTGGAGAAAATGATGCAGATAAGCAAGCGAATGGTGTTATCAAAGACCCTGGTGTATTAGCGGTCGATGGTCCCAATGAAGCTCCTGTGCTGAGTATGTTAAGTCCGTTAAATGTTAATGAAAATACGCTGGTAACGTTAGATGCATCGAGCAGTACTGATGCAGATAACAATGTCTTGTCGTATCGTTGGATGCAAACGTCAGGTGCTGATGTTGATTTAATCGGTCAAGACAGTGCTGTGCTTAGCTTTACTGCGCCAACCGTTACCTCTAAAGAAAGCTTGAACTTTTCATTAGCCGTTAATGATGGTGACGTTACAGTAACAAAGGAATTTACTATTACGGTAAGTAATGTTGTTGAGCTTATTGCACAGATTAATGCTCATGATGCACAAATTAGCGAGTCGACCCTTGTTGAACTTACCGCCAATGAGAATATCAGTTATGACGGAGAGCCTAGTTACCTTTGGCAACAAGTTTCAGGTCCAGAGATATCATTGTTAGAGTCTGACGCAAGCGCCGCAACTATCAAATTTAACGCTCCTGAAGTGACCAAGAATGAAGTGGTTGAGTTTACACTCACGGTAAGTCATGGTGATGTGGAAGTGTCAACAACAACGAGTTTAACGGTTACTAATGTAGAGACAAAACAAAGTGGTGGTAGCGTGACGTGGTTATTAGCCTTTGGAGCATTACTCTTGCGACGCCAAGGTATTAACTTTCTAAAAGCAACTATGCCTACTAAGTAGCACGTAGCAATAACTTACAGGTGAAATAAAAACCTCTAAATAACTTAATGCCGTTCACCTAAGGCGAACGGTGTTTTTATTGGTAACTATCAGTAATTTACCGCCCCTCCTCCTTCTCCTGCCTAAATCTGCACCTAAAACCAAGCCTAACCCCGCATTCTAAAGATTATTATTTACTATAAACACCCTTGATGATTATTCAGTATAAAAACATTTATTCTCAAGCCACTATAATACAAGGACTTTGTAAATAAATGTAAAGAACGTCGACATTTTAACCTTGATTATTATTGACAGTAGTTTTATTTATGGTTAATCTTAACTTGAACTTTATTTATAAAAACCACCTTTCGCGTAAATATAAAGCTAACATCTGTTAGCGTTTTAATAATAAAAAGAAGTTTACGGCAGTACTACACTTAATAAAACTGCCTAAAAGTTCATACTCTTTACCAAGCGTAACCATCTGAAATTACATATGAATTGGGGAACAACATGAAGAAAACGCATTATAAATCATTAGTAGCTGCAGCAATTATTGCCAGTTTCACTCAAACAGCATTCGCTGATACCTTAGCTGAAATAAGCGCTGATCAAGATACTTGGACCAATGATACCAATGTAACTCAACTAAATGGCAGCACATCAGTATTGCGTATTGATACCCCAAAAATGCGAGCCTTTGTTCAGTTTACCGTAACAGATATACCTGCTGGCCATGTGGTTGATACCGCCACCTTAACTTTGACCGCTAGTAAAAATCAGGAAACTATGCCTGATACTTTTATTGCACCTGTTTCTGGCGCATGGGATGAAGGCGTGCTTACTGCTGAAAATGATGATGATCTACTCGCAGGAGTGGGCGCGACTATTGCCACAGCAACAAATATTGCAGCAGAAGCTACCGTAGATTTTGATTTATCAACGGCGTTTTCCTCTAATGGCACTTATACCTTTCTTATTAATTTGGCAGATAAAGACGTCAGAAGTACCAAATACGAAAGCAGTAAATCATTTGCGAAAGGCCCCAAATTAAACATCACCACTAAACCTGATCCTGGTGCCCCTGCCGGTGATACTAGATCGCCAGAATTTTCTGCTGATATCCTTGCTATTGAGATAAACGCTACAGGTACAAAAACTGACATTAGTTCTTTAATCAATATCAATGCGACCGATGAAACCGATGGCGTGATTTCTGCGACAGTTGTTGGAGACAGCAGCTTAATTTCAGGTGCTCATATCGTAACATTACAAGCAACTGATGCCGCAGGTAATGTTGCCACCAAAGATATAGACGTCAATATTACCCCACTCATTATATTAACCGCGCCAGAAACATTAGAGTTGCCAGCGGGTGCATCCGCTAGCGCAAGTGTGGCTTTATCGGGTCCTGCTGTAAGTTACCCAGTAACCATTGATTATACGGTTTCTGGTGATGCAACCAATGACATCAGCGATACATTGACATTTACGGCTGAAAATTATTCTAATGCGCAAAGTGTTGATATAACCCTTGCTGGCGACGCACAAGGTAAACAATCTGCCCTGTTAACATTAACTCAAGTCTCTAATGTGCAAACAAGTGATGAAACGGTTATCGTTTCAACCGTTGATGGGAATTTAGCACCAAGCTTAACACTTACTTTAACTCAAGCTGGCGAAACGATTACAACGATTAGTGCAGAGAATGTTACCGCTATTCCTTATATTGATGCCACCAAGGGTGCAGTAACCGTTACTCTAGCCGTAGAAGATTTTAACAGTAACGATACGCATACACTTGCATGGCCTGATAGTAGTGAAGAGTTTGCCGCCAGCGGGGAAATTTTTGAATTCTCTCCTGCCGATCTCTCAGGTGATTTCATGCTAAGTGTTAGCGCAACAGAAAATAACACCACTGAAAAACACTCCACTTTGCTTGCTACAACAATTCGTATCATTAAAAACGGATTACCCGATCTGATTGCTGATAAAGATAGTGATGGTGATGGCATAGCTGATATCGATGAAGGCTTTAATGACTCTGATGGTGACGGTATTGTTGATTACCTTGATGACAATGCCGATACAACGAAATTACCTTTAGCTGAAGGGCAAAAATCGCTACAAACCTTGCCAGGTTTAACCTTATCACTAGGTAGTGTTAGTACAAGCACTCAAAGTATTTCTACCAGCTCAGCCGTTATTTCTGCTGAAGACTTAGCAAGTAGTTATGCTGATTTAGATACCACTGATACAGGTTTCTTAGCAATTGAAGGTGCTAACTTGTTTAACTTCACAGTAAGCGGTTTGAACAATGGTGCAACTGCGCCGGTAGTATACCCATTACCTAACAATGTCGTGATTACTGACGAGACTGAATACCGAAAATACACACCCGCGGTAGGTTGGACAACGTTTGTTACAGACTCGGATAACAGTATCGCTTCTGCTGAAAAAGATGAAAATGGTAACTGCCCACTACCAAATGACGCAATTTATCTTGATGGTTTAACTCCAGGTGATAACTGCGTTCAACTGACCATTAAAGATGGCGGCATTTATGATGCTGATGGCGTTGAAAACGGCTCTGTTGAAGACCCAGGGGTATTAGCTCAATATTTTGAACTAATACAGTGGAGCACTGACACTATTCAATTACCGGCAACGAATGTTAATGAAGGGAGTAATGTTAGCCTCACAAAAGATTTAACCACTTTAGTAGGTGATGCTGACGCTAGCACACTTACATTTTCTGTAGAGAGTGATGCAAACTGGCTAACCATTGATGAAGCGGGTCTATTAACAGCCGAGGTATCAAAACTGGCAGAGGGTGAGCATAGTGCTCAAATTAGCTTTACCAGTGAAAGTGCGCAAACTGGACAAGCAAGGGTTAAAGTCGCTGTAACCTTTAACAGTGCGCCTAAGCTTGCTACTGCTGAATTAGTTGCAGCCTCTAGAAATGAAGCTTATTCAGCGAGCATTGCTGAGTTTATTAGTGATGCCGATGGCGACGCCTACACGATTGAAAAAGTAGCAGGTCCATATTGGTTAAAAGTTAGTGAAGCGGGTGAACTATCAGGTACACCACTTAAAGCTAATATCGGTGATAACAATGTTACCGTTAAATTAATTGATGACAAGGGTGCAACAACTCAAGCAAGCTTTAATGTACCAGTAAATGACTCAGGCGTGCGAGCAAGTGATGGTGGTTCATTCTCTGCTGGATTACTAAGCTTGTTAGCTCTGTTTTCACTACGTCGTAAAAATGTACAAAAGTAAGATAAACATACACTAAAAATACTTATCATTTTTATTGTAAATAACAATAGATAAAAAGGGTCTGGTGAAGAAATTCACCAGACCCTTTTTTGTATCTTTGCTTTATATTAGATAGATTTCGATGTTCATTATCACTCAATAAAGTCAACTAACACCACAAAGCGTTCTAAATAATTAGAGTAATAAACTCCATTTTTATGTCAGCTATCTTCATGGATAGCTGACATTAGAAGAATTGTTCTATCTCGCTATCGCCTCCCAAGCGCCATATAATCATCAAAATAAGAGTACGTTGGATTGTATTTCAAACTTAGAAATAAAAGCGAGCCAATTCTGATCTGCTTTTTACTATTTATTACTCATAATTTAAATTGGAGATCTTCAACATCGTGCATATTTGCTTAATCACAATATTGCCAAAATATTTTGACCTTAAGTATCAACCGCCTCAGTCGACATATGTGGTAAATTTGTAAAGATAGATAAAGGCAATAACTTCGACAATAACCTGAAATATATATATAAATTTTAGAAAACAAGGCGGTGCTAAACGAGCTACGCCTAGAAATGTAGGTGAGCAAAGCAAGCGGGTATTGGTAAAGCTTTAAAGAGGAAAATCAAATTCCCGGTAATTGGCAGTTTGTTATTTGGTCTTTTGGTGAAGTATTACCTGATTTTTATAATCGTGATTTTTACATGCAACTGAAAAAGATCTATGGGGTATGCCGCTATGTGTTACTCGCGATGAATATGGAGAAAATGAAAAAATGGAAAAACATATGACGCACAATACGGTTGAAATGGTCAGAGCCTGCATGGGACGAGATCCGAAAAATGCCTACCTCAATAAGTGGAATCAGAACCATGAAATAGCAAATTTGTTTGTTACTGATGGCGCAGCTTTTCCTTCGGTTTCTTGTGTTAACCCTTAAATAACCATTATGGCATTATCAGCCCGAGCGGTTGATTATGCCGTTGAGCCACTAGAAGCAGGCATTACCTAAGCCTATACAAGCTAACTTCACAGCTTAGTACAAAGGTATTGCTGTATAAACATCAAATTGTATACATAAAAATGGGCAGTAAAAACTGCCCATTTTAATAGATTTAATATAATGACTAGTATTAACTAGAAGCTATAACGAAGTGATAAGCGATAGCTGCTACCGTAGTCATAAATAGCTGCAATACGATCTTTTGACACATCACTTAAGTTACTCGATACTTCAGAAACGATCCCATCTGCTTCATGACCTTTAGGATTTGCGATAACATCGTAAAAAGTGTCATAACTTTCTGTTAGGTTTAATGCAGAGAAGCTAACTTGTAAATTCTCATTAACATGATAATTAGCCGTAAAATCTAAGGTACCTCTAGCATCCCTTACAATAGCGCTGTCTCTATTAACTGTTTTACTTAACGCTTCAGATCTATAGGCATAAGCTAAACGAAGACTAAGACTTTCGTCTTCCCAGAACAAGGTTGCATTGGTAGAGTGTTTAGCAGTGTTTAAGAAAGGTAAGCCGTTAAACGGGTTATCAGCATTATCAGGGTCAACTATCGCTTCACTATCTGCATAGGTATAGTTAATAGATGAACCTAAATGGCTTAACAAACCAGGTAAGAAAGCATAGTTTTGCTGATAAGCTAGTTCTACACCTTTGATATCTGCACTACCACCATTTTGAGTGCTCGAGAAGTTAACATCAGCACAAGGTGAAGTGGCTGTAAGTTTATCTTCTTCCTCATGAACACTTCTATCAACGATACAAGTACCCGTTATCGGATTTTCAAACTCTTGGTTAGTACTCGTTTTATAAGTAAAGCTGGTAAAGTCTTTATAAAATGCCGCCGCCGAGAGTAATGCTCCTTCCTCAAAGTACCACTCTAATGAGAGGTCAAACTGATTGGCAACAAATGGGTCTAATGTAGTATTGCCGCCACTTGCTACTGGCACTTCTTCTAAATTGTTTGCTTTTACTTCAAAGTTTGGACGAAGCGCATCAACTTGTGTACGTGCCATCACCTTAGCTGCAGAAGTTCTTAGCACTACATCCTCGTCTAAAGACCAATTTAGGGTAAAACTTGGTAACCAATTGTCATAATCATTTTCACCGGTTACTGGTGAAAAGACAGTATCGACACCATCAACTAAAAAAGGCAGGTTTTTGTTAAATTTAACACCGGCAGAGCCAGTACCCTCTACGTCAGTTGCAGCATAACGAATACCAAAGTTACCCGTTATATCACCATTTAATAGTTCATAATTAGCCTGAACATAACCACCATAAGTAATTTCATCCACCTGCCAAGCTTTTAATGGGTTTGCTTTAAAGAAGTTATCATCAAGCCCATTTGGAAATACATGAGCTAGGGTCCCATCTATATCAGGGTTCACCCAATCGGTTGGCATGCCAGCATTAGCAATGCCTTGAAGGAAATAACCATCAGTTATACTACTTTGAGCGGCACCGGGAATATCACTTGCCAGTATTTCATTCTGGTTTTCAAAAACGTCAGGACCAAAAAATACTTCTTCAGATCTGACCGATTTACTTCTATCACTATATTTCACACCAAACTCGATAGAGACTATATAATCATTATCTAGTCCGCGATTAGCATCAAAATAGACACTGGTTTTGCTATCATCAACATCACGACGATCTGAACGAATTTGTGTTAATTTCATTGTCGATGGGTCGTTACCATCAAAAGTTGGTGCACAGTAATTCAATGCTGGTAAGAAGTCTCCTTCAGGACCATTCGAATATTCGATGCCACACCAAGGATTTTCAGGTGTTTCATCGCCTATTTTACTAGCATTAACTGGCATCCAGTTCATTCTGTAACCATCACTATATTCTTGGTCGGTAGATGAATGGCCAATACGACCTGAAATAAGCCAGTTATCACCAATAGCATGCTCAAAGTCAGCGCCAAGAATTAAGCTATCTGTAGTATTAAGCCAGCGACCTGCCTGATTTAAACCACCTATATGTCCTGATTTAGCTGAAACTATATTATTTGAAGTATTTTCGTCACCCAATTTTACGACAACTTCATAAGGGTTTCGATGCAAGTTATGCATACGGGTAAGCGACTGGTCATGATCTATTTCTTGGCGAGAAAAAGAGCCATCAAAGCGAAACTCTGTTACATCACTTGGACGGTATTGGAATGTTAAGGTACCACCCTGTTTAGTTTTTTCATCTAAATTTAAGCGGTTTAGATAAAAGTTTGGTGCAGCGGCCCAAGTATCTCCAGGAATAACCTCCCTCGTATCAGCATTAATAACTGTTTTTGCAGCATTTCCTGTTTTAGTATTGCTGCTGTATTTTCTGATACCGGTATGAAAAGTATTAAATTCATCTTTACGCACATCTTGTTGATCGAAGAATAATGAACCAGCAAAGCCCATAGTATCATCGAGGTTATATATGCCGGTATAAGCGAAGCGTGGAGTTGTTCCCTTACTTAAGTCGTTGTGACGTGCTTCAACGGTGAAAACATTGACATTTTTACTAGATGACAAAGGCGCACGGGTTTGTAAATTAATAGAGGCACCTAATGATCCTTCTTCTTGATTTGCAGAGGGTGATTTAACCACATCAATACGGCTTAAAATATCTGCCGAGAATAAGCTTAAATCAACTGATTGGTCATTGGTATTACTGGTCATCGACACGCCGTTAAGCTTAATATCATTTAAAGCTGCTTGCACACCACGAACGGTAACTGTTTGCGTATCACCACCATTTCTATCTAATGAAACACCAGAAACGCGTGATAGTGCTTGCGCAATGTTTTCATCTGATGATTTACCTATTTCTTCAGCAATTATCGAATCTGAAATTGATTCTGAGTGACGTTTAGCATTAAGTGCAGACGTTAAACTTGAACGTACACCGGTCACCTCAATAATTTCTACCTCTTGTATTGTGTTTTTCTTCTTTACATCGTCTGCATAAGCCAAAGCATTAAAACTAGCGGCTGATGATAGTGCCATGCAAACATACATTGCTACTTTTGTTTTCTTAAATTGTTGTGTCATGTTACTTCCCCTACGGAATCACTGTCGTAAATGTTTAGTTTAAAAAATGGTTAAATAAATGAAAAAGCTTTATCGCCCTATATTTATTTGATCTAAACGTGAACTCTATGTTTTCGATAAAGCGCTAAGTTATTTTTATTATCCATCTGTCTTTTATAAATAGTTTTATAACAAATGGTCGTATTTACTTATCACTTGTAAATAAATGTAAACCAATAAGTGAACACTGTAAAGAATAAACACTCAAAAGGTGGTCCAACAAGACGGTACAGCCAAGACACAAGGGGTTATTAATTATAAAAATCACCCGAACTGTTATTGGGATTTAATACCATTTCCATTAAGTTGGTGATCTTATTTTGCATAGAGAAAATAAATTAGGGCAAGGCGATTGATTGAGCAATAGCTAGCTATTGAGTTTGAGAGTAACGCGGACGTATATTTTTCAACCCGTCTAAATGGGTGATAATTTAATGAAAGAGGTATATACCTGTGACCATAGGTTACGGGTATAAGTCACTATTGTTTTGCTATTGAATAACTTTAATCAGAAAAATTTAAATGGTACAAATTGCCATTTTTCTTACGCAAAAAAAAGAGCAGTGACAACTGCTCTTTTTAATTAGATTAAGAAACTAACTAATTTTAGAAGGTATAACGCATTGATAAGCGGTAATTTCTACCGTAGTTATAAATAGAACTTACTCTCTCATCATAAACGCTATCAAGGTCACCATTAAACTCTTTTGCTAAACCCGAAGCTTCTGGATCGGTTAAGACACTAAAGAATCTATCATAAGAGTTGGTTAAATTAGACGCTGAAAAACTCACCTTTAACGCTTTAGTTATATCAAAGTTAGCAGAGAAATCTAATGTGCCACGATCATCTCGTATTACACTACTATTATTATTGCTAGTAACTTTTACCAAAGATTTAGTTCTATAGGCGTAAGCAAAACGGAAACTCATATCATCGTTTTCCCAATACACGGTAGCATTGGCTGAATGCTTAGAGGTATTGATAAACGGTAGGCCATTGAAAGCATAATTTTCATCATCAGGGTCTACAATAGCGTTACTATCCGCATAGGTATAATTAATAGACGTACCTAAATGTTTTAATAGCCCTGGCAAAAAGTCATAATGTTGTTGGTATGCCATTTCTAAACCATTAATTTCAGCCGTTGCACCATTGACAACAGTA
>Ga0209396_1003133_pt1 | contig 16947 bp, 15 predicted proteins | sample GOMGulsemesocosm_6_FD_184638 | JGI IMG/M metagenome (GOLD analysis project Ga0209396, IMG submission 184638) | Methane-oxidizing microbial communities from mesocosms in the Gulf of Mexico - GOM8C Gulf of Mexico (SPAdes) (version 2) | ecosystem: Environmental > Aquatic > Marine > Cold seeps...
GGTTTTTTCATGGTGAATTTTCACGATTTCAATCATCCCTGGTGCGTGCGAATGATAAGAGGATAGACCATAACCATATATAAACTAGGGTTAATAGGTAACCCACAGGTGACTGCCGCCGCCCGCATAACCCCCGCGCAAATGCAGTGGCGGGCTCAGCATGAATCAACAACCAATACACTACATCGCCTGCTTGCGAGTAAGCACACAAAAATAACAGGGACTTGATAGTTAACCCATCACATACTAGAGTGATCGTTCTAAAATAGAATTTATCACTGGGAATCTCAATTGGCGAGACCAAAGGCGTTCAATCAAGATCAGGTGCTCACCGAGGCCATGCTGTGCTTCTGGCACAGGGGTTATGGCGCCACCAGCATGAAAGACCTACAAGCTGCCACCGGCCTTACCCTCGGCAGTATTTACAACAGTTTTGACTCTAAAGATGGTTTGTTTCTGGCTGCATTGGATCACTATATTGATAAGGTCGTGGCACAACGCGTACGCGATCACCTGCTTAAAGGCGATCCTATAGCGGGTATAGAGGCCTATATCTTCGAGTGCTTTCGCAACCGCGACAATGGCGAAGAGATTCAACAGGGCTGTCTTTTGATCAACACCTCAACAGAGCTTGGGCCACACGACGAGGTGGTGCGGGCGCGAGTATTAAAAGGCATGCAGGTCGCCCAGCGAGGCCTGCAAAGCGCCATTGAGCGGGCCCAAAGTACTGGCCAAATTAAGACCGAGGCGGATGCCAAGGCAAGGGCGCGCCACCTCGGACTGGTATTAAACGGCATGCTCGTGCAGGCAAAAATATCCACAGGCCAAGGGTGGCTCGATAACGCCATGGGCAATGTCAGAAGTTTATTGCATTAAATCACTCTAGATTAATCCAGCTTTGTTCGGGACGAGCAGCCCATTAACGATCCACTGCAAAAAAGGCCTCGGCCTTTTTATTCGGCCTTGTTTTAGAGCGGTTGTTTTAAAATTATTAGAAAACAGCGAAGGTAATTTATATGAAAGTACTGCGCACACCCGATGCCTGTTTCGACAAATTGCCAGGTTACTCTTTCGAGCCGCACTATCTTATGGTCGATGATGATGAAGGCGGCGAGCTGCGTGTTCACTATCTGGACGAGGGCCCTGCCGATGCAGACCCAGTGCTGTTGTTGCACGGCGAACCGTCCTGGTCTTACTTGTATCGCAAGATGATCCCCATTTTGGTCGCGGCCGGCCACCGTGTCATAGCGCCAGACCTGGTCGGATTTGGTCGCTCGGACAAACCCGACAACCGCGAGCATTACACTTACAAGCGTCATGTCGGCTGGATGCAATCGCTGCTCGATCAGTTACAACTCGATGGCATTACGCTCGTTTGCCAAGACTGGGGCGGCCTTATTGGCCTGCGCCTGGTGGCGGAAAATACACAAAAATTCGCCCGTGTTGTTGCCGCTAATACCATGCTGCCGACCGGTGACCACCACCCTGGCGAAGCCTTTGAACAATGGAAGAAGTTCTCCCAGGAAGTTCCCGAGTTTAACTCTGGGGGCATCATCAAAAACGCCACCACCACCGAGCTACCTCAAGCGGTGATCGATGCCTATAACGCGCCCTACCCAGACGAGCGCTACAAGGAAGGTGCTCGCCAATTTCCCACGCTGGTACCGGTATCCACCGACAACCCAGCCACCCAGGCAAACCGCGAAGCCTGGAAGGTGCTGTGCGCTTGGAATAAACCTTTTTTAACCGCCTTCAGTGATTCGGACCCCATAACGGCCGGTGGCGATAAACTCATGCAAAAGCTGATTCCTGGCTGCAAGGGGCAAGCGCACACCACCATCAAAAATGGCGGCCACTTCCTGCAAGAAGATCAAGGTGAAACCCTGGCCGAGGTGGTCGTCGGCTTTATTCAATCAACTAGCTCGACTCAACCAAATCCATAGATTCATCCCAACAGCTAATCGACGAGCGAGATAAAAATGCTAACGAATACCACGCTAACGGTTAATAAAATCGATTACTCAAAAACGACCCTTGTCGAACAGGGTCTACCGACTATTGGAAAAGGGCAGGTGCTGTTAAAAGTGTCTGAATTTTCCTTAACCGCCAACAATGTGACCTACGCCGCCATGGGCGACTTTTTAAAGTACTGGGAATTTTTCCCCGCCGCCGAGGGCGACGGTATTATCCCCGTCTGGGGCTTTGCACAGGTGATCGCCTCCGACTGTGACGGCATTGCCATAGGCGAGAAGTTCTACGGCTATTACCCCATGGCCACCCATCTGCTGGTAGAGCCAACACAGGTGAGCGCCTCAAGCTTTGTCGACGGCGTTGCGCATCGCCAGCCATTATCGATTATTTACAATCAGTATATTCGCTGCAGCCATGACCCTCTGTATCAGGCGGAAACCGAAGCGCTGCAGATGTTATTGCGGCCGCTCTTTACCACCTCATTCTTGCTGGATGACTTTTTTGCCGACAACCAGTTTTTTGGATCCGAACAATTGGTCTTAACCAGTGCGTCGAGTAAAACGGCGCTGGGCATGGCCTTCTTGCTGAATCACAACCGCACATCCAGACCAGAGAACTATCAAATTATCGGCCTGACCTCTGAGTCGAACAGGGCCTTTGTCGAGGATCTCGGCTGTTACGACCGCGTTCTAAGCTACGACGAGATAGAGACGCTGGATGCTGGGATTAAAACCTCAGTCGTCGACTTTGCCGGCAACGGTCAAGTGTTGGGGCGGCTGCATCAACACTTTTCAACGATGCTGCAATACAGCTGCTTAGTCGGCGCCTCCCACTGGGATCAACGCGCAGGCATGCCGGCTGATCTGGCCGGCCCCCAGCCGATTATGTTTTTTGCCCCATCCCAAGCCGAGAAGCGCTTAAAAAACTGGGGCGGCGCGCAATTCCAACAAAACCTCGCCGCAGTCTGGGGGTTATTTACCGAGTTCGTTGATGGCTGGATAGACGTCGAGCGACACACAGGTACTGAGGCCACTAACGAGGTCTATCAGCAACTGCTGTCCGGCAGCTTTAATCCCAAAGTCGGCTATATCGTCTCTTTGTCGGATTGATGTTTGCCCACAGGGTGAGCCTTCCCAATAAATTAATGGTGTTAATGCTCACTTCGACATTAGTGCCTTAGCACTTCAGAGCAAGAATGACAGGTCCACAGTTTACCCTCTGGGCACAAGCAAGTCTGTGAGGGCCTTTATGCCCTGTGGGTGCGCCATACTAGAACCGCATCCCCCTCGGAGTTGCGGTTTTTTTATATCTGAAAATAGCTGACATTACCTAAATGATATTAATTCAGACCCAATCGGTCCGTTACACAGACTGGATTACAGGCTTCATCAACAACCCAGCAGCGCCAGAATCACAAAGCGCTTAAGCAGCGCTTGGCTGCTCAAGCTTGACCTTCATTAGATTCAATATCCGCAGGCGGATAAGGCCACTCAACGGGCGAATACACGCCCAGTAGAGGGCGCAGACAATCTTTGCCTTAACACTGGTTGCCTTAAGCCTTGTCTCTGTACTCAAGATCAAGCGGCCAGTGCCCTGGCGCGACACCCGGTAATTAGTGATTCCCTTTATATAGCCAGGCTCGTTAAAATCATGGAACGCTTCTGCCGCCACCGTTTTAACCGAACGTAAATCGGTAATAAAGCCAATAGCGAATTCCCGCCCTGGATCTTCTTCGAGTAGAACCAGACCGTTTTCTATCAGGCCATCGACACTGCTCATAGTCTTCGGCATGCCGCGCAAGCTAAACAAAAAATTGACCAACTTGGACTCCCGGTAATCTATTGATCTTGCGCACGTGTAAATTTCTTTGGCCGTGCCAGCGACCTCTACTTGATGCTGCTCACGAAACGCATAGGTTTCCATATAACTATCCAACATCGACTCCCCCCCTCACTACATACCCTGGATTAAAATCTACAGGCCACTATGACACAGCCCAGGGTACTGTGCCGCCTCTTGCGCTTGTAATCAACTTCAATCAGGCCAAAGAGATACTGAAGGCGTGCTCATAAAACCCCTAGGCAGAAATGACTGAAGCAAGGTCTGGAAAGGAGCGCTGCTTGACCACTACAAAGCACCCCATCAGCGCCGCTAGAACCATTGACTTACTGTCCTCAAGGCAATAAAAAGCCCCGAACAATGTCGAGGCTAAAGAGGAGTCATGGGGAGAGAGTCATGATATCTGCTTACTATGACTGGCGGCTTTGGAGTTAGTTCCGAGAACACCTTAGTTTTCTTGAATAGCGACTCAAGAGGTCACACCTACCGGCCCCGTATTTAGGCGTGGGGAGAAAGGCATCGAAGTGATAACAAACAGCAGGCAAGTGGATATAGACCGATCGAGAAGCCATACGATAAAACAACATCGTGAGCATGTAGAGATCCCTTGCTCGCAATCGGCTCAGGTGAGATATTCGAAATATATGGTCTATTATGACTTCTGCTGCCCATAATCTTAAATGTTGAGTTATTGCAAAGGAGCTAGTCATCGCCCAAGAACATGCCACCCGCTTATAAGACAAAACAAAAAGAACAATCCAACTGGTTTTTTATAGTAATTACTAATGCCATATTGGATACTGCGGGCTTTAGTTACCGATTTTTATATTTTGGTTATTCCGCCTTCTCTACATTTCAAATTGAGTGCCGAAGGGTTCGACAATGACGCAGCGTTACCTCCTATTAATGCTTATCTTTTTTTGCCCTGTTGCCATCAGTGGCGAACAGCGAGATTTATATGACTACTCATTAGAGGAGTTATTGCAAATAGAAATCACGTCTGGCTCATTGACCGTTACCGAGGATAATCGCACACCAGCCACCCTCACCCTCATCACCCAGCAAGACATCATCCACAGCGGTGCGCGACGTTTGGATGAACTGTTAGACATCATGGTGCCCAACCTGCAGCTAGTAAGGCATAACTACGGCCCTCAGCACATAGGTATCAGAGGGGTTGTTAATGACCGAGAAAACACCTACTTATTTGTGGTCAATGGCAAAGCCATGAACGAGAAGTCCCAGCGTGGTGTGACCATGGAAAGAGATTTACCCATGTTGGGGGATATCAAAAAAATCGAAGTCATCCGCGGTCCAGGCTCTGCCGTTTATGGTCCTGGTGCACTCTCGGGCGTGGTCAATATCACTACCTTCAGCGGGATAGATTTCGAGGGTACCGAGATCATCGCCAAACAGGGTGCCATAGAAAAGTTCACCTCACTGGAAATAAAACACAGTATGCAGCTGGGTGCGGATAAAGGCGTTAATCTTATGCTGTATTACGGCGTGACTGATTATTCGGGTGCCCGCGACAACGACACGCCCTATATCACATCGGTCGATACCGAGTTTAATGGTCAACCCTATTTGCAAGCGGGCGAACCTGTGCCCTATTCGCTGCCCAATGATAGAGGCAGTTCGCTGGGAAGAGCCAAGCATAAATTACATATACAAATCGATGCTGGCGATGACGATAGGTCTCGTGTCAGCGCTTGGCTGCGTTATACCACAGGTGGCGATCAGGTCGCCGGTGAGCACAGTAAAGGTAACGCTGAATTCAGCCGGGCCAACCAGCGTTTTGTAGAGCCTGCCTATCAGCAATTCACGGCCTATATTGAAGCCAGCAAGCAGTTATCGAATGACGATGAACTGTTTTTTAACCTAAGTTACGACCTGGTTGATTCGGACCGTAATGACAATGTTTATAGAGGTGATACCTATGCACCCGAAGGCCAGCGGTTTGTCTCTTACCGTGAAGATGAATATGCAGGTAAACTTATTTATAAAAAAGACATGGCTACCGTGAAATCCGCGCTAGGCGCGGAAGTTACTTACGATATCCTCGGCCAGTCAGGCATTGGCAACCCCGATGTCGCCGCCACCACAGCAGGCATCTACAGTGACGGCGAGCGCAGAAGGCCCGGCGAACTCTTAGCCGGCGGTGAATGGACCGTGATGAGTTATGCTTATTTTGGCGAGCTCCAATGGATGATCGCCGATGACTGGACTCTGTTTGCCGGCGCGCGTTATGACAAGCACGACTATACCGATTGGTTTTTCTCACCCCGCTTATCGTTGATCTATGCGTACAGCGACCATCAAACCGGAAAGATTTTATACAACAAATCGGTGAAGACGGCGGGGGAATTTGACCTGAGATCCGCCCATATCAATGATGATCGAGCGCTAGAAGAAACACTTGAGTCTGTCGAGTTCAGTTACACCCATACTCAGGCGGAAGCTTTGACTTATCAAGCCACCGTATTTGCTCAGGAAATTGAATTCTGGTCGGTTAGCAGTCCAGTGCGGGACCCAAGTACCGACCTAGTTGTAACAGGGGTTAATCAACCTGTTGGGGTTGTATCACTGTGGGGGGGGGAATTTGAATTTGGCTATGAGCAAGGTGAGCACAAGTTATCACTCAGCCACAGCTATTCTAAGTTAATCGATATTAAACAGTCCAATGATAGCCAATACATCACGGCGCATGCCTACGGCTATGGCGATGACCTTAATACCTGGTCGAACCACATCAGCAAAATATTCTACCGCTGGCAATTTCTGCCTAGCTGGATGTTTACGACATCGGTGAGAATGTATTGGGGTTTTCAAGGTGCCGAAGATTGGGCCAACTACAACAACAATGAATCCGACGGAGATCAGCCGCGTTATGGTTACGACGATAAAGGCAAGGCCTTTTCTGGAAACTACTACATCAATGCAGGGCTTCACAAAACCCTCTCAAAGAAACTGGATATCAGTTTCAATGCGTACAATGTTTTAGGCTGGGTCGATAAAGATTACAACAAGCGTAATTACATTAAGCGCTCCAGTGACTACCGCCCAGAGGCAGCAGCGGTTGCCTTGAATCTAAGTTATAGGTTTTAAGGCTCAATAGTTCTCGATAACAAACATCAAACAGAAACCGAACTATACGCAGGAGCAAACACCGCTCACTGATCTTGTATCGGCTGGCAATCCCCATTTACAACCGTCGCCTGAACCAGAGCGTTCGGCTACGCGCGCCAGTATTAAGTAGAAAAGCCCTCAAGCTCAATAACACTGCCACGCAGAAAACCTTTCGAAACACGCTTAAACAGCACACCGTCATGAAGGTCAGGGCAGGCAAACTGAATATTAAGGGTCTTCTCCGTTAAACGCACACGCAACGCTTCGCTATTCTCCAATACATGCTTTAAACGCCGGTAGAAATCCGCATTCAACACGGCAACAAAGATAGTGCGTTGTTTATCGCCTTTCACCACCACATAGGAGACAGAAAGCAGGGCGTCAAAACTGGCCAATCCCGAGATATCCACCTTATGCGCCACCTTAGGATCATTCCCCTGGAGCTTAAGGCTTTGAATCACCCCCGGCATGGCTTTCACAAAGGTATCAATAACTCGCTTAGCCAAGCGGTCATAACGCTCGTCCTGAGCTTTTAACTCCACTGCACTCAATACTGATGGCTTCTCTGTTTCTGCAGAATCTGCCTTGGCGTCATCACTTGTCATTATTCTTATGCTCTTTGAGGGTCTAGATATATACCCTTGGATTCGAACCTTCAGTGCATAGCTTGATGAAATAAAAGAAGTGATAGACTAAAAAACAACCTAAAACTTCCAAGTTCGCCCCAAACAACACACCTAAATCGAGGTCCTACAAATACAAAATCTCTTCGATACCATCAACAATCCACCATCTGAAACTTTTACCAACGGCCACCCGAGCACTGACCAATACGGGCTAAGCGCCTACAGCTCTGACAATAGCTCCATCAACAGCGGCTGAGACTGGGCTCATGCTGAACTCGCTATGACCGTTTCTGTTCCCTCATCCGGTCCTGCCAACAGGTAGGCATCGAGACCCGCCTGACGCATCAAATAAGTAGCCAGCTCACCACGACGGCCACACTCAGGGGTGATCATATAACGCTGCGCCGGATCCAGTTGTTGTATGCGCTTGCGCAGAGACCCAAGCGGGTAGTTGACGCTGGCCTCGCGGTGGCCGTGTTTGTATTCCGGCGGCAACCTCACATCCACCCACTGTACTGGCGCCTGCTCAGAAGCCTGCTCCAGAATCGATTCAGTCAGAGTTTTCACCAGCGCGGGGCGCAGCACCTCGTCAAAGGCCGGTGTATCCAGCCAGCCCAGCAGCCCATCCTCAAGCATGCAAACAGTGGCGTTACAGGGGGTGTGCGCCACCAGGGATTCATCGCCAAAGTAATCACCTAGGCCCAGCTCAATAGGTGATCGCAGCGCCCCACCGAGGCCACAACTGACCTGCGCCAGGCCCTTTTTGAGCAGATAAAACCCATCACCCGGGCTGCCCTCCTTAACAATCAACTCACCAGCCTCAACCTCTCGATCTTGCAGACGGCTAAACAGCTCGTGCAGCGCCTTGGGCTCCAAGTGAGCCGCTAAGGGCGTTTGCAGAAAAACCTCGGTCCAATCATCCACCAGAGCATCATCAATCAACACCTGCGCACTCGCGTCCAGATGCACCACATCCAGCGACTGGGTCTGAGATAACGCAAGCAGCTCATCGATATACTGGCGACTCACGGCCAGCAGTTCACAGGACGATAACGCGCGGATACTGCCGCCATGCTCAGTGATTAAGTCTTCAAGCGGATTGAGGCACCAGCTCTCCTGCTCCGAATACTCCATGGCCATACGATCGACGAAGGAAGTCCGTCGCTCGATGGAGCCGCTGAGCAGGTAGTGATAAAGTTTACTGGCTGTGGGCTGACTCTTGATTAGAGAATCCTTGGCGGCATGCTCGATGCGCAGCACCTTTTCTTGCAGTTGCGGCAGGTATTGAGCCGAAATCAACGACAGGGGGTAGAGGCGCCCAAGCAGCGCTGCGAATTCGGCCTGATTACTCATCGCCGCAGGCCTCATCGTAGTCAGTACAACAGCAGCCATAACGACAGCAACAAGAGCCACAGTCGCCACCAACAGCGTACTCGACGTCCGCTGCACGTATAAAGCAATAACAGTGAGAGGCAGGAGCCACCAAAGAGCAGCCAAGGGGGAGCAACAGCATCATGACACCTCACAGGGTGAGTATTTTGGGAGGCTTAACAACCAAAATACCCGCACCTCTATGAAAATGGGTGCCGCAACATCATGTCTTCCGTGACCGCAGTCGCTGCGGCAGGACACATTCAGTATAGCCAGAGCCGATACCCACTGATGGTGCCAGTTGGTATAAATCAGCCCTTCACAACAATGAGTTACTTATAAGAAGACCCGCGGGATCGATAGAATTTTTTAATCAGATACTAGTCCACCGGCACCCTATACTGATGACTGGCAATATCGAGATTGCCATCAAAATCAGCAAAAGGAACTGCTAGCATGCGCTTACACTTACCCCTTAACCAGACGTCTCGCCTAAGCTTTTTCCGCTCTCTCATTCTGGTCGGTCTATGCACCATTTCATTGCAGAGCCACGCCGAAAACAACGACGCTGAGAAGCAGTACATAACAGCCCTGCTCACCGCCATATCGGCAGCCGAGATCAACCACCCGCAGATGGCGACCTTTGCCAACCAGCACTTGCATCAAGCCACCTATTGTCTCTATCTCACCAGCGCGAATCCACTAAAAACCATTGCCCATTTGACCCGCGGCCTAGCGAACGGCGGCAATCAAAAGCAGTTGGCACACTTCGAGAAAATTAAGGCAAGTTTTGATATGGAATATGTGCGCAGCGATCACCCATGTTTACAGGGCAGCTACCCAGAAGATCGGGTTTAGTGCGTCGACGGCAGACCAATGCCGGGCGCCTATAGCAGTAACCATCGGCGCTCATGCAACGCCTTCATAAAGAAGGCGCTACGGTTTTTATCTCTGTAGGTTGAGACAATATGAAAGTGAATAGAACCGAAACTCTTCAGCATGCAGACCCAAATGGCCCTCTAGAAAAGCTCTATATCTGACTCTTCCTCTGGCAGCTCCTCTGCACGTGCAATAGGCAACTCCACGGCGGCGGCCGTTTTGAGTGATGCCAGTGCTCGCTCCATTTCCACATCCGTCTCAAGCCCCTGTCCCTGAATTTCAAGTACAGAACTTAGCGATGTATCGGCCAAGGATTCGAGCATGGCCTCCTGGGCTTCGGTCAAGATAAGGCTTGGATAGATGTCCCGAAGGTTCTGAATAAGATCCTCAACCGAGGTAATCATGTCCATCATCTGCCCATAACGCGTTGCCTGTACATCCATCAGCCGAGAGCGCGCCAAGTCAACACTGGCCACCATGCTCGACTGCAAGCTGACGCTGGCATCCTGAAGTTCAGCATTCGCAAACCTTGAGGCCATACAATCGACCAGCAAGGCAAAGTTGTCCTTTATCTGCCCATAAATATCGGGTTTATAGGTCGGCATGTTCGTGACTAGTAGGGTAAGGGAGTCCCGCGTGAAGGCTGTGTAGGCTTTGAGGTTATGCACCGAATGCCCCGCAAAAGCCTCCTCAATGAAGCACCTCTGTTCGGCAGAGGCCGGGGCCCCTGAAGTGGTGTGATTCAGCACTCCCGCCGCCCCCCTATATTGAAGCACCGCGTCAAGGTTGCTGGATCGGCAATGGTCAAGAATAAGCTGCGCGAGGGAATCGAGCGCACTCAGAGCACATGAGCGACGCACCGTGTGCAGAATTTGGCCAGATGCTGAGTTATTTTCAATGAGTGAGGCAATGCTCAAGTGACTGTGGGTAAGCTGCCGCTTTAGGCTAGCACCCTCAGCAAATGACTCAACCAGAGCTTGAGCCTGAGCCATAGGGTATGATTTTGGCAGAAAGTGTTTCGCCCCCACAGCCAACGCCTGGGCAAGTGATTGCTGGGGATCGTCTGAATCCCCAACAATCACAACAACCAGGTCCGCCCAGAGCGGGTTTTGCTTTATTTCTTGGCAAACATCAAAACCACAAGCATCGGGCAGTTTCGCATCAAGCAAAATAAAAGAAGGATTAAGCAGCTCTAGATGAAGAAACAGTTCCTGCGCCGTCGCAAGCCTTGATACCGTGCCATCGTGAGAGAGCGTGCACCTCGCGTTCAAAAAGTCGTCTTCAGTGCGAAGAAGTAGCGTGCTGTTCATTGATTAAGTGGATCTTCCCTTGTACAGATACAGTGCAATGGTTAACAACCGCACATAGGCTAGCTATGAACCGCGTAGTATATATCAAACAGGGGTAAAAGAACCGACCGACGACATACCAGCTGACATCACTTGTGCAATGACCGTACAAGCCGGTTAGATTTATGGCTATCAAGACACACGAGCAGATATTTAAAAGCGACAAGAAGCATCAAACAGGACCAACAATAACCCTTAAAATATTAAGGTTTTTGGTGCTGCGTCTTCATATAACCACATTAACTGCAAGGGTAATTTCAGAGGCTGGTAAGGACTGATGGTGAAACAGGGCACCGGACCCCTCTCGGTCTTACCCCAAACCCAAAATCATTTATATCAGGCATTAAAAATGCCAACATCACTCTTGGACTGTAAAAAAAAACAACAAAAATTCGACCTAGAACTTCTTACACATCGTCACCCCGTAAATGCGCGGTGCGTCTGGTGAAAGCAAAATTAGCCCATCCTGTAGCGGGGCATCAAAAGTACTGCCCTTGTATTACTCACCGAGAAGGTTGCTGCCCCTGGTGCGGAACAGCTAAAGACAGTTCTGTGTCAAAAAAAACAAATCGGGTCACAACCAAAAACCCCCCTTAATGCAGCGGATCAATTGAAATCACCGAAGGTGAACCCAGCCTCTAGTTGGTTCAGGCTGGTGTTCTCGGTGATCGATGATCGATGATCGATCATCGATAAGCCCCCCTTCAGTGCACCAACCTTAATCTCTGTTGGTCGAGCCCCTGCCAAAAAGCCTCGACACCATCCAGCATACAATTCCCGGTTTCGATAAAAGCATCTTCATCAACGGAGTGGGAGAAGTAATACTCCCTTAACTCCTGCTGGGTGTGATGGGCGTGATTGGCTTCCAACTTGTTGTGCCAACTAAAAAACGTAATCGGTAGCCCTTGGTATTCCGGTCTGTTTTTCATCAAATGCAAACCATCAACCAGCTGCTGCCAAAAACCAGCAGCAGCCCAGTTTTCAACGGCAAAAGAAGCGGCTGCGGATACCTGATAGTTTTCACTGCCATAAAGACGCTGTAATTCATCACAGAAGAACAGTGTTTTCTCACTGCCAAAACAGCGCTTACCTAACTGATTAAAATCCAAGCCGATAAATTCGGCGCAGTGTAATAACAACTCAAAGTGCGCGGCACGAAAGTGAAAACGCCCACCCTCCACACTGCCGGTTATATCGCCAAAACTTTTCGCCTCTGATTCACTCAAACCTGTAGTCGTAGCAGCCTGGCTAGTCGCGTGAAAAGCAACGCCCATTTCATTGGCGAGAATTTCTTTTGACGCGCGCATTTCCTCGAGACTATTGGCTGCCAACATTTTCAACATTTGCGCCATTAAAAATTGGTTGGAAAAAACCGAAAACTCCACCACAAACGCCTGCAGCTGTTCATGATTCGCCTGTCCGCCGGCGAACCAGGAAGTATACGGGGATTGGGTAATAACACGATGATTAAGTAGCTCCTTGTCCAGGCGCCGATTAAAAGTTGCGAACTGATCTTCTGTTCTCGGAATTACAGTACTCGAGCTAGCGGGATGAGCAGCTGCGGCTGTGCTAAACACCGAGGACCTAGCCGTCTCGACTCTAGGGGTAGAATCTGCCATGGCACACTCCAAACAATACAGGGTACTTTCAGTGTAGTATTTTCCCTCCACTCACGGCGCTTAGGTTATCCCCCTACTAGCGTTTAGAGCTATATACAGGCGTCCTTTATAAGTATTTTATTATTTCGAGGCCATCTCTGATCGATTTTAAATAGAAGTTCGTGAGCCGCGCCTCAAAGACAACATTTAGTTATAAAGGCGTGAAACTCCAGACTCTCGACTAGGGCAATTCAGTTTTGACACTCACAGCAATGACGACTAATTTATGGTTATGAACGTCTAAACCAGAACCGACCAGTACAATAAAAGTCGTTTATTGGTAACCCCTGCTTGCAAGTCTGCCTTGCTGGAGGTCGTTATGAAAGATACTGACAACCCCATGGGGTTGAACGGATTTGAGTTTGTAGAATTTACCGCACCGGATCCGAGCACCTTGGATCACGCCTTCCGGCGACTGGGTTTTAGCCGGATCGCCAAGCACAAATCCAAACAGGTCACCCTCTACCGGCAGGGCGACATCAACTTTATCATCAACAGCGAACCCGATACGCACGCCGCCTACTTTGCCAAGGAACATGGCCCCTGCGCGAGCGGCATGGCTTTTCGCGTAAAAGATTCACAATTCGCTTATCAACGCGCCCTGGATCTGGGCGCCCAGGCGGTTGAAATACCCGCAGGCCCCATGGAGTTGAATCTGCCTGCCATCAAAGGCATTGGTGGCGCACCACTGTATTTTATTGACCGCTATGAAGACGGCGCCTCCATTTACGACATTGACTTTGAATTTATCGAGGGCATTGATCGCCACCCAGTCGGCTGTGGCCTAAAAACCATTGACCACCTAACCCACAACGTCTATCGCGGACGCATGGATTATTGGGCCAGTTTCTACGAAGACCTGTTTAACTTTCGCGAGCTGCGTTACTTTGACATCAAAGGGCAGCACTCTGGCCTTAAATCAAAAGCCATGTCCGCCCCCGACGGTCTCATCCGCATTCCACTCAACGAAGAGGCATCGGCCGGTATCGGGCAAATTGAAGAGTACCTAATGGCTTATAATGGCGAGGGCATTCAGCATATCGCCTTTGCCACCGATGATATTTTATCCAGTTGGGACCGACTAAAAGAACACAATTTGCAATTTATGACGCCGCCCCCAGATACCTACTATGACATGCTGGAAGAGCGCCTTCCCGACCACGGCGAGCCCATCGAAGCACTCAAGTCGAGGGGCATCCTAATGGACGGTTCAACCGTCAACGACAAACGCCTGCTGTTACAGATTTTTTCCAAGAACATGATCGGCCCGGTATTTTTTGAATTTATTCAACGCAAACGCGATGAAGGTTTCGGCGAGGGCAATTTCACCGCGTTGTTTGAATCCATAGAGCGCGATCAAATTCAACGCGGCCTGCTCGACAGCCAGCCCCCGGCGCATTGATCATGCCCACCGCAACCTTTGCCAATACGCTACAACACGACCCCGAAGCGAAACACGTTATTCGCCGCATTCACCACGTGGCCTATCGTTGTCACAATGCCAAGCAAACCGTAGAATTTTATCAGCGTGTCATGGGCATGGATTTCTTGCTGGCGATTGCCGAAGATAAAGTGCCCTCCACCAAAGCCGCCGACCCCTACATGCATGTCTTTCTCGACGCAGGGCAGGGCAATGTTTTGGCTTTCTTTGAGGTCCCTAATTCGCCGCCCATGCAAAAAGACCCGAACACCCCCAGCTGGGTCGAACACATCGCCTTTGAAGTAGACAGTATTGCGCAGCTACTAAGCGCCAAAACACGCGCCGAAGCCAGCGGCCTAGATGTTATTGGCCCTGTCGATCACACACTGTTTCAGTCCATATATTTTTTTGATCCCAACGGCATTCGACTGGAACTGACGACAAATACCCATACCGATGAAATGCTTGCCCGTCTCAGGGATGTGGCACCGGCCATGTTAGAGGAGTGGGATAAAACCAAACGAGCGCCCAAACACGCCGCTTGGTTACACCGCAACGAATTCGATCACTAGCCGAGTTCAGCTCTCGGAATGATCTCGCGGCGATCAAGTACCGAACCAAGGACAGCCCATGAAACTAGCCTCCTTAAAAGCCGCGCGCGATGGTCAGCTAGTGGTCGTCAATTCAGACCTCAGCCGCTGCCTGGACGCCAGTGATATTGCCCCCACACTGCAGGCCGCACTGGATAATTGGTCGGTCTGTGCGCCCCTACTGGAAGCTCGCCACCAAGCTTTAACCAAGCAAAACATGGCGGCCATGGATTTCGACCCCCAGCTCTGCGCCTCCCCTCTGCCCCGCGCTTTTCACTGGGTCGATGCCAGCGCCTATGTCAATCATGTGGAATTGGTGAGAAAAGCCCGCAACGCCGAGATGCCAGCCTCCTTCTGGACAGACCCGCTGATGTATCAAGGCGGCTCTGATTGTTTTTTAGGCCCCACAGAAAACATTCACCTCATTGATGAGAACTGGGGGCTGGATTTTGAAGCCGAGGTAGCGGTGGTGGTCGACGATGTACCGATGGGTGTTAGTGCGGCTCAGGCGGCGCAACATATTGTGTTGGTTATGTTGGTGAACGATGTATCCCTGCGCAACCTTATCCCCGCCGAACTGGCCAAAGGTTTTGGCTTTTATCAGTCCAAGCCCTCCAGCGCGTTTTCACCGGTTGCCGTTAGCCTCGATGAGCTCGGCGATCACTGGCGTGCCGGCAAGCTGCATTTGCCACTGCGCGCTAGGCGAAATGAGACGCTGATAGGCGAACCCAATGCCGGTGAGGATATGACTTTCGACTTCCCGACCCTGATCAGCCATGCCGCCAAAACCCGCCCTCTGTGCAGCGGCACGATTCTCGGCTCCGGTACGGTATCCAACACCGACCGCCAGCACGGCTCCTGCTGTTTGGCCGAAGTCCGCATGTTGGAAATACTGAGCGCAGGCAAAGCCACCACCGAGTTCTTACAGCTTGGTGATCGTGTGCGCATAGACATGCTCGACCACCAGCAGCAATCGATCTTTGGCTGCATCGATCAACAGGTAGAAGGCTATTGCGTGCCTGCACCATGACCGTCTCGCGACAGCTACCCAGTAACTAACGGATTAAATCAGTGAAACCAACGAATAAACATCCCGCGCCCGAGCGACTCTATAGCTACTACCGCTCTTCTTGCGCCTACCGGGTACGCATTGCACTGGCCTACAAAGGGTTGCCCGTCGAGCAGCAGGCCATCAACCTGCGCGATGGCCAGCAGCGTGACAGCCACTATCTGGAACTCAACCCACAGGGGTTGGTGCCCGCGTTGCTAGTGAGCAGCACAAACTCGGCGCCGGGCGATAACCTATTGACCCAATCATTAGCCATCATTGAATACTTGGATGAGTGCTACCCGTCGCCCTCCCTGCTACCGCCCGAACCCCAGGCGCGCGCTCGGGTGCGAGCCGCCGCTTATCAACTTGCAATGGACATACAACCGCTCAACAATCTGCGGGTACTGCGCCACCTAGAGCGCGACATGAAGATCAGCCCCGAGCAACAGCAAGACTGGTATCAGCACTGGATTCATCAAGGCTTTAAAGCCCTCGAAGCAACCTTAGGGCAACAATCCCAGCAAGGGGACTACTGCTTTGGTGACACCATCACTCTGGCGGATGTCTGCTTGATTCCGCAGGTCTATAACGCGCAACGCTTTGCCTGTGACCTGAGCCACTACCCGCGCATAGAAGCCATCAACCATGCCTGTACCCGACGCACCGACTTTCGACAGGCCGCTCCCGCACAACAGCCAGACGCACCTCATTGATGACGTCCGAGGCAAGCAGGCATGACCAGCGTCGACCCAAGTTTTAACGACCATTACGAAAGCATCTCCATCACCCCTGATGTCAGCCGTATGGCGATGTGTTACAGGGCGTCGTCAAAATTTGAGACAGCGTTGCTGCATCACAGAACACCGCCTTAAACACGCAAGAATATATGCCAAACCGCAGACACAAAAAAAGGGCCGCAGCCCTTTTTTGTGTCTGGGGATTTAAATCAGCCCATCACAGCGCTTGGTAGACAATCGTCACCCAGGTATCGGCGTTCAAAAAACCCTGCCCCCACTTCGCATCAAATTCGGCGGTGGGTTTGGCCGCCACCACCTGCTCGACGC
>Ga0209396_1003134_pt1 | contig 16946 bp, 24 predicted proteins | sample GOMGulsemesocosm_6_FD_184638 | JGI IMG/M metagenome (GOLD analysis project Ga0209396, IMG submission 184638) | Methane-oxidizing microbial communities from mesocosms in the Gulf of Mexico - GOM8C Gulf of Mexico (SPAdes) (version 2) | ecosystem: Environmental > Aquatic > Marine > Cold seeps...
GTTGATCCGATACCAGGAAAAGACTTGGTCTTGCATCTCGATCAGCGCTTACAGCAAGCCGCCGCAAAAGCGATGAAGGGTTATCGCGGTGCCGTCGTGGCAATCGATGTGGCTAGCGGCGGAATCTTAACGCAATACAGCAACCCCAGTTACGATCCCAATTCTTTTGTCACCGGCATATCTCATAAAGAATACTCAGGCCTACGTAATAACCCTGATCTGCCTTTATTTAATCGCGCCATTCGAGGTCAGTATCCTCCTGGGTCAACCCTGAAACCGTTTTTAGGATTATCATTTTTAGAGGCCAATGCCGTTACCTGGCAAGATGAAATTGAAGATGAAGGTTGGTATCAGTTAGAAAATGATGAGCGCTTTTATCGTGACTGGAAGCGCAAAGGGCATGGGGATATCAATTTGCATGCGGCCATTATGGAATCCTGCGATACCTATTTTTATGATGCAGCGTTTAAAACCACGGTGGATAACATTGCTCCTTTCTTAGCGAAATTTGGTTTTGGCCGAAATATGACCCAGGATGTGCCTAATGCGCTATCGGGCTTATTGCCGGATCGCGCGTGGAAAAAGAAAAAACGCCGTCGTTCTTGGTACGCTGGGGATACGTTGAACTTAGGTATTGGCCAAGGTTTTATGCTAACAACCCCCATGCAGTTAGCGACAGCAACGGCGATGTTGGCAGCAAAAGGCGAATGGCATACCCCGCGATTAATGGATACTCTCGCAGGTGAGTCTAAGGTCGAAAATATGAAAGCCCTTGATAACATAATTTTAAAAGACCCAAAAGATTGGGACAAAATGTTTAAAGCGATGGCGGCTGTTATTACAGGGCCCAGAGGAACGGCACGGGGCCTAAGACGAAATCTAAATTTCACCATGGCGGCTAAGACCGGTACTGCACAAGTTGTTAGTATTGCGCAGCATGAAGAATATGATTCAGAAGCATTAGCAGAACGAAACCGAGATCATGCTTTATTTGTGGCTTTTGCACCGATTGAAAATCCCTCTATTGCGATTGCGGTAATCGTAGAAAACGGCGAATCGGCGGGCCGTACCGCTGGGCCTATAGCCAAAGCCGTAATGCAGGAATATCTGTTAGGAGCGCAAGGTTAATGGCCGGAACAGATTTTAGCCGCCAAATGAATAATGGTGAGAGCCATCATGGTTTTGAACGCGGCCAGTTATTATTTGCCCGCTTCCATATCGATTTACCCTTGTTTCTACTGTTACTACTACTTTGTGGTAGTGGTTTGTTAATTTTATACAGTGCCAGCGGACAAGGCTTGGGCATGGTGCAAAAACAAGGGGTTCATTACTTAATCGGCTTTAGCGTTTTGCTGGTGGCTGCGCAAATTCCCCCCCGTGTTTATCAGTTATTAGCACCGTGGGCATATGTGCTTGGAGTACTGGCCTTGATCGGCGTATTAGCGTTAGGGGTCTCTGGTAAAGGCGCGCAGCGCTGGCTAGCGATTCCGGGCTTACCCAGATTCCAGCCGTCAGAATTAATGAAGTTGGCGCTACCCTTATTAATTGCTTGGTATATGGCAGGCAAAGGTTCACCGCCTAAATTATTGACTCTCGCCAAGGCGATGGTATTAATTGCGATTCCTTTAATACTTATCTTAAAACAGCCTGATTTGGGCACCTCGATATTGATCGGTACGTCGGGCATTCTAGTTTTATTTTTTGCCGGCATGCCTTGGTGGTTAATCTTTTCAATGATCAGTATCGTTGCTGCTTGTGCGCCGCTAATGTGGTTTTTTGTTATGCATGGCTATCAAAAACAGCGTGTATTGACCTTTTTAAATCCCGAGAGTGATCCACTAGGTTCAGGTTGGAATATTATCCAATCAAAAACTGCCATTGGCTCCGGGGGAATCGAAGGAAAGGGTTGGCTACAGGGAACTCAATCGCAATTAGAGTTTCTACCTGAAAGCCATACCGATTTTATTATTGCGGTACTGGCAGAAGAGCTCGGATTAATCGGGGTATTGCTGTTATTAACCGTGTATTTCTTAATTATTATGCGTGGCTTATATATGGCGTCTATTTGCCCCTCATTATTTGGCCGTTTATTGTCCGGCAGTTTAATCGTTACCTTCTTTATCTACGTATTTGTGAACATAGGTATGGTAAGTGGTCTATTACCAGTGGTCGGAGTGCCATTACCTCTGGTAAGCTGGGGTGGCACTTCCGTTGTAAGTCTGCTTGCTGGCTTTGGTGTCATGATGTCGATGCATACACATCAGCACAAATAACTTCAGTAAAATGAAAAGATGGGTAAAGCGAGTAGGGAAGGAAAGACTTTAGGTTTAACGTAGACACAGTATTTTATTTTATCGTTTTTTAAACAGTATCTCGTTAGATAATCGTTACCAGTATTAGGGAAATTTAAGTGATTAAGACTATTAAGAATATTAAGAGCAAAACAAAAAAGGGCGGGCTGACGTTATTGCTAGTCAGCTGCTCATTGCTTACCAGTATCACCAGCCAGGCTAATTATGCCGAGCACGCACGGTTTAACGAATTTGCCAGCGAACTAGAAGCAGAGCACGGTATTAAACCGGCACAGGCTAAAGCTTGGTTAGAACAAGCTGAGCGTCTAGAATCGGTATTAACAGCGATTTCTCGTCCAGCTGAAAAAACAAAAACTTGGGCCGATTACCGCAAAATCTTCTTAACTGAAAAGCGCATTGATCAAGGTAAACAATTTTTAATTGATAATGCTGAACTGTTAGAAAAAGCCGAACAAGAATTTGGTGTACCGAAAGAAATTATCGGCGCCATCATTGGTGTTGAAACTTTTTATGGCAAGCGTCAAGGCAATTACCGCGTATTAGATTCTTTATCGACCCTCGCCTTTGATTACCCTAAGCGTTCGCTTTTTTGGCGTGAGCTAAAGCACTTCTTTGTTATGAGTCAAGAGCAGCACGTTAACCCTAGCGAAGTAAAAGGTTCGTATGCTGGAGCGATGGGTTATGGCCAATTTATACCCAGCAGCTACCGTCGATATGCAGTCGATTATGACAAAGATGGTTTAAAAGACTTATGGCATAACAAAGCGGATGCGATTGGTAGTGTTGCTAACTACTTTAAACGTCACGGTTGGAAAAAAGACCAAGCGGTTACCCAACGTGTGCGTGTGAGTGGTGACAAATATCAAGACGCAGTAAATGATCGTCTGAAACCTAAATGGAAGGTGAGTGAGTTAAAAGCCTTAGGCGTCGTACCGACAAAAGAAGTTGCTGATGATGCCAGTGCAACTTTGGTTAAACTCATCGGTGATAAAGGGGCTGAGTTTTGGCTCGGTAATCACAACTTTTACGTGATCACCCGTTATAACCATAGCCGCTTATACGCCATGGCCGTTTACCAATTAAGCCAAGCGATTAAATAGATAGCTCATTCCCTCATGATGATTAATACACACTTCAGGTTGGTCGCATTGACCAGCCTTTTTATTACCAGCTTGTTTCAATTGACCGCCTGTACCACAGGTCGTTATCAGCATTCGCAAGATTTTGTACCCAATCCCATACTCGACCCTACCACTCTGCAAGACGCCGAGGTCAAAGCTGAACCGCTTAGCTCAATGGGCAATCCAAAGCGCTATACCGTTTTGGGTAAAGAATATGAGGTGATGCGCCATGCCGCAGGCTTTAAACAAGAGGGTTACGCCTCGTGGTATGGGATGAAATTTCATGGCCACGCAACGTCCAATGGAGAAATCTACGACGTATACCAAATGACCGCGGCGCATAAAACCTTACCCTTACCCAGTTATGTCAAAGTCACCCGCAAAGATACTCAACAATCTGTGATTGTACGAGTAAACGATCGTGGGCCGTTTCATGAAGGGCGCATTATTGATCTATCCTATGCTGCAGCGGTTAAGCTTGGCATGCATAAGTCAGGAACAACGGCGGTTTCAATGGAGGTTATCTCTGCGCCAACGAAAGGCCCTGAAAAATGGGTGCAAGTCAGTGCCTTGAGTAATGAGCAATCAGCTAAGGTCTTGCAGCAAAAATTACAAGCCATGCAGTCGTGGCCTGTGGTGATTAAAAGCAATAAAAAACGCAGTTTGCACAAAATACGCATAGGCCCGATTCCAGAAGGACAAGCGACGGACAAGGTCATTGCGATTCTGAAAGTTAACCAGCTGCATAACCCCTTAGTATTAGCCGCCCATCAGTTGTGATAGCTGTTGTGACAGCTGTTGTGATAGCTGTTGTGATAGCTGTTGTGATAGTGGCTGCTTGATCAGTTTTAGCACAATCGCTATTGAACTGTTACAATGCGGCTATTAATTGCGACTATTAGTACCATCAGTCATGTAGTAGCATCCGTCATGCAAAGTTTACTCATTCATTTATTATTTTATTGAAGCACTATGACCATTCGCCAATTGTTTTCCGCTAGTCTTATTTCCATTGTTAGTTTCAGCTGTGTTATTTCTTCGGTTCAAGCCGAGTCCGTGATTATTCCTAAGCCGCCGGTATTGAATGCGACAGCCTATGTATTAATGGATGCCGCAAGCGGCGAAATCCTAGTACAAAAAAATGCAGATAAGCAATTACCACCGGCCAGCATGACCAAGATGATGACCAGCTATCTTGCGACTCACGAGCTTGCCTTAGGCAACTTGAATGAACAAGACCAAGTACCGGTTAGTGTGAAAGCGTGGAAAATGGGCGGCTCTAAAATGTTCATCCGTGAAGGTCGTGATGTGGCTTTCATCGACCTAATCAAAGGCGTTATTATTCAATCGGGTAACGATGCCAGTATTGCGGTATCAGAATTTGTTGCCGGTTCAGAAGATGCGTTCGTGGATTTAATGAATCAACATACTCAGCGCATGGGCATGGTAAATAGCCAATTTCAAAATGCGACTGGCTGGCCAGCGAAAGGTCACTTCTCTAGTGCCCACGATATGGCTATCTTAGCTCAGGCAATTATTAATGATCACCCTGAATACTACTCACTGTATAAAGAAAAGTACTTTGAATTTAATAAGATCCGCCAACCAAACCGTAATAAACTATTATGGCGCGACCCAAGTGTTGATGGCTTAAAAACCGGTCATACCGAAGAAGCGGGCTTTTGTTTAACCGCTTCTGCCCAGCGTAACGGCATGCGTTTAATCGCTGTGGTAATGGGCACTAAGAGTGAAAATGCCCGCGCAACGGAAACACAGAAACTATTAACCTATGGTTTCCGCTATTTTGAAACGCATCGTTTATACGAAGCAGGCGCTAGCATTAAGACCTTGCCCGTTTGGTATGGTGAAGAAACCGAGTTTGATATAGGTATTGCCGACGACCTTTACATCACGGTTGCTCGCGGTGCTAAAGAGCAGCTACTGGTTGAAACCTTGACCAACGAATTTATCGAAGCACCACTGAAAGCCGGTGAGAGCCAAGGCACGTTGACCATTCGTTTAAACGATAAAGTACTGGCTGAGCGACCATTAGTTGCATTAACCAACGTGACAGAATCAGGCTTCTTTAGCCGCGTATGGGATGGTATTAAACTATTCTTTATAAAGTTGTTTGGTGGTGAAGGTTAGAATAGGTCTGTAGTCATGAAAAAATCAAACAAGACACCCATTAAGTTGCCAATTAAAAGTACCCTACCAAAGGGTACAAAAGCGCCGAAAGACGCCCCTAAAATTGAATTTCCGTGTGCTAATTATCCGATCAAGGTCGTTGGTAAATGCATCGCAGGTTACGATACCATCGTCATCGAAGTATTGCGTCGCTACGACCCCAGCCTAGATGTAAGTAAAGTGAGTGGTAAAGACAGCGCCAAAGGTACTTTCCGCTCAACTACACTGTATATCACTGCGACTGGGCCAGAGCAGTTAGAAAAACTTCATGCCGAATTGATGTCTCTTGAATGCGTTAAAATGGTGATGTGATGGTTGATGAGATAGTTGATACAGTGGCGGATGTTGAGAAGGAAGGTTCGGTATTAATCGTTCGTGACTTTTATGAACAAGGGCTACTCGACTATCATCAAACCCATGAGAAAATGCTTCAGTTTACTCAGAGTCGTAACGAAGACAGTAGCGATGAAATTTGGTTGCTGCAACATCAGCGAGTATTTAGCCAAGGCCAAGCAGGTAAAGCAGAGCACATACTGTTTGCCGGGGATATTCCGGTTATACAAAGCGACCGCGGCGGTCAGGTAACGTATCACGGCCCAGGCCAGTTGGTGGTTTATCTAATGATCGACATTAAACGCAAAGGCTGGGGTCCACGACAGTTAGTCAGTGCCATTGAAGACGCCATTGTTGCAACCCTCAAAGCTTATAATATTGATAGCGCACCGAAAAAAGAAGCCCCAGGTGTGTATGTACAACAAGCCATTGGCGATGCAAAAATTGCCTCTCTTGGTTTAAGAATCAAACAAGGACGATCGTTTCATGGCCTTGCCCTCAACATTGATATGGACATGGAACCGTTCCAGCGTATCAATCCTTGTGGCTATGCTGGTTTGGCAATGACACAAATGGCAACTGAACTCGTTGCTCAAGAGGGTGAAAAACCCACTTTTCGAGACGTTAGTGCCAAGTTAAGGCATCACTTAAGCCAATGCTTGCAGTATACTAGCCACATAGAACTCCCCGCATAAAACGCTCATTAAAGAGCGACCATTTTTAGGGCAATTAGCCGTACTAGGTGTTTATGACTGATTTAGAGAAAACCGTTGCTAAAGAGACAATAGAGCAGCCCGCTGAAAAACCAAAAGTTAAGCGCGCAGTACAAGGTGAAAAACTTCGTGGTGCTGAAAAAGTAGCCCGCATTCCAATAAAAGTAATCCCCACCGAAACCATGCCACGTAAGCCCGATTGGATTCGTGTGCGTATTCCGGCTTCGCCAAAGATTAGTGAAATTAAGCAAAAGCTGCGTAAACACGGTTTGCATACGGTTTGTGAAGAAGCCAATTGCCCGAACCTAGGCGAATGCTTTGGAGGTGGAACAGCAACGTTTATGATCATGGGTGATATCTGTACCCGTCGCTGCCCATTCTGCGATGTGGCCCACGGCCGTCCGAACGAACTGAATAAAGAAGAGCCGAAAAGTCTAGCGATTGCCATTGCCGACATGAAGCTAAAATACGTCGTGATTACCTCGGTAGACCGAGATGATTTACGCGACGGCGGAGCACAGCATTTTGTTGATTGTATTCGCGAAACCCGTGCGCTTAGCCCACGTATTGAAATTGAAGTCTTAGTGCCTGACTTCCGTGGCCGCATGGATGTTGCTCTTGCCATTATGGAAGACAATGTACCGGACGTATTCAATCACAACTTAGAAACCGTGCCGCGTTTATACAAAGAATCGCGCCCAGGTTCAGATTATAACTGGTCGTTAGACTTGTTAGAGAAATACAAAGAACGCTGCCCACAGGTTAAAACCAAATCTGGCATTATGCTGGGCTTAGGTGAAACCGACGAAGAAGTGATCGAAGTAATGAAAGACCTTCGTGAGCATAACGTCGATATGATCACCTTAGGGCAATATTTACAGCCCAGTAAAAACCACTTGCCGGTTAGCCGTTTTGTAACACCAGCAGCCTTTGACGAGTTGGGTAGAATCGCCAAAGAGTTAGGCTTTAAGCATGTGGCCAGTGGCCCAATGGTTAGATCTTCTTACCATGCGGATCAGCAAGCCCATGGGGAATTTAAATAATAGGCGATGCCTATTATTTAAAACTCTATCAGCCAAGGATGGCTGAAGTTAGACATTTTAACTTACCGCGTTAACAATCAAATTTAATTATCCACAGGGCTAATGACACCTCGGCCGCCTTTATTTAATACGTGGGTATAAATCATCGTCGTATTGACGTTTGCATGCCCTAGCAGCTCCTGTACGGTTCGAATATCGTAACCACTTTCCAATAAGTGGGTTGCGAAGCTATGGCGGAATGTATGGCAGCTAGCATGCTTGTTTATTTTTGCCTTTTTAATTGCTTCTTTAACCGATTTTTGAATTGTTCTTGGGTTCAGGTGGTGGCGGCCTATCTTACCTGAGCGTGGGTCTTTACTCAGTGTTTCACTGGCAAATAAATATTGCCATGCTATTTCTTTACTTGCGTTAGGGTATTTTTTAGCCAAGGCATTAGGAAGGTTTACAAAACAAATCCCCTCGGCCAGAGCTTTATCATGCAAGCGCTGGGATAGTTCTATGTGTGAATGAAGTAAAGGAACTGCTTTCTCAGGCAGCATAGTGACCCTATCTTTGTTTCCTTTACCTGCTCTGACCGTTATTTCACCACGTCCAAAATCAATATCTTTAACTCGTAAACGCAACGTTTCTTGAAGCCTTAAGCCAGATCCATACATTAATAAAGAAGCTAAAAGGGAAGACGATGAAAGTTGTGAGAGTACTTGGTTGGCTTCTTGTCGGCTAAATACGACAGGTAGTGTTTTAGGTTTTTTAGCCGATTGCCATGCAGAAACGTCAATAGTCTCAAATTTCAGGACATGTTTATAAAGAAAAATCAGAGCATTTAAAGCTTGTTTTTGAGTGTTAATAGCGACGTTTTTATTAAGGACTAAATGACTTAAAAATTGTGAAATCTCATGCCCTCCCATTTCCGATGGGTGTCTCATATGATGAAAATGTAAAAACTGCCTTACCCAGCCCCAATAAGATCGCTCTGTCGCCAGAGAATAATTGGCTAAGCGAACGGCGTCATTAAACTCTTGCTGTAGTCTCATAGTAGGGGTCCTTATCTATAAAATAAGTTTAGTAAGTTGAGCCCGTTCGCCTATCAGTATTTAGGGTTAATTGTTAAGTTATTGAAAAATATAAGAAATATGGCTGAGATATTGAAGGGCCCTGATAAGCGAATAAGCGATAAAAGTGATATCAAATTGACAAAAGCGAACGGCGAATATAGTGTTGTTGGAATTATTAACAGGGATAGTCGTATGATTTTAAAGAAAATTTCACCTCATTCGCCTTTCCCAGATATAAGGGGTTATGCGAACGGCGTTCGCATAACTCACTGTTATGAGTTCAAAGTGTATGTATAAATTAGTGATTTTATTCTTATTGCTATCTGTAAAAGCACATTCTGAAAGTGCCGAGTCATTTGCAAGCACTTTGCTAAAATCTGGGCCTGAAGTACATGGGCATCCTGTCAGAGATATAAAATATATTGATCTAGACGGAGATGGTATAAATGAAGTCCTTTTACTAATAAATAGTGTGGAAGAGTCTGCTCCTGGTTTTCTGAATATGGAACTTTATGATGCATTCACATGGATTGATATCTATAAGGTTCAAGATGGGAAATATAAGTTGATGACAAAACATTTCCCTGAATATTTGTTACAGCGCAAAGAGTTCTATAGAGCATGGATAAAAAGTTTTGATGAGACTGAATCATTAAATAATGATAGTCGAGGTCTGATTGAAGCTAATTATGAGAATTTCAAAAATATATTGGTTGATTATGTTTCAGAAATTGAAAACTCATAACAAGACATTGGTGAAAATCCCTGCGGGATTGGGACGCTTTCGCGCCCCACAATATTGGCGTTAACCCATTTCACAAGGCATAAGTTTGTATGGTTAGATTAATAATTTCAGTACTAATATCACTAAATTCTTCGTTAGTATTTGCGCAAGTTTCTTCTGATAATATCGTAGGCACTGCTTTAGAAGATTATGGCGTGATATCAGGATCTTGGCATCTGAATAATCACTGTAAAATTCTTGATGATACATTAGCAAAAGAATATGAGAGGCATGTCGGCGCTATAACAGTCGCGTTACGGGAAGAACTGAAAAATCCGGAAATACTTTTAAAAATTCAAGCTAATAGCAAATCCATTATTAATAAAGATCCCTATTTAAATTGCCAGAAAGAAACCAAAAATATTATGGCTCAGTCTGTATTGCTTGCTAAAAATTGGTTTTCCAATATACAAAAATTGAAAGGTAATGGTTCGAAATTCGGGATAAAGAACGAAGAGGCTAGAAAATATACAGCCTTGGTTGCCGCTTACCATGTTGAAGCTAAATGCAAATTTGGTACAGAGGAAGATCTTTCTAACATTAAGTTAATGCTTGATGCCATACGAAAAGTACTTTTCAATCGAGGTGTCGAAATGGATCGATTGAATAAGTTAGGGTTCGCAGTAAAAAGAAAACTAAAAAATGGCGCTTTTACTGAGTGCGATAGTAAAAGTGAAGCCTTTACAACTTCCGTGCGTAAATCATCTTGGACTTGGGTAACAAGTTTAGTCAATGAAAAATCGCACAAGGTTAACAAGGCAAGTAATCCGACGCCATAGGCTCGGGTTCTTTTGGCGTTAGCTGCTTTTCATAATCTATAAAGGGACTAGATAAAATGGTATATCCACTCGAAGGTTCTTGTCAGTGTGGGCAAGTAACTTATACATTGAATGCAGCTCCAAAAATGGTTGTGGCTTGCCATTGTACGGAATGTCAAAAACTTTCAACGAGTCCTTTCAGTGTTACAGCAATAGTAGCCTCGACTGATATAGAGTTCAGTGGTGATCTAAAGGAGTGGGGGCGTCCTGCTGACAGCGGAAATAGGAGTCATGCAAAGTTCTGCCCCAATTGTGGCAATCGGATTTACCACTTTAACCCTGATGACTTATCAACGATAAAGCTAAAACTCAAACCAGTTAACATAGCTGATGACAGTGTATTTGAACCAACAGCACATGTTTGGGTATGTGAAAAGCAAAGTTGGTATCAGATCCCAGAGGGTGTAACTGTATTTGATAAGCAGCCTTAGTATAATCAGCTAACAAGTCCATCAATGATCGCCCACAAAAGGGCCTGTGGGCTGGACCTTCGCTGCTACGCAGCTCGGCCCATTATGTAAGCGTTGAGGCTGTAGAAAAACTAATTGCTAATATTTATTTAAGACAATGAGTGAATATTAAACAGTAAATTGCGTCTGTACGTGAATCTTAGATAGGTTTCGTTCGAGGAATTATATTTAATTCACGTGGGAGCGCACAATAAAAGGTGGCTGAGGTTTTCCTACAGCCTCGTTAACTGTTTATGAGTATTAACATCGAAAAATTTATCGAATTAGCTCAAATACATGCTGATACAAATTATGGCAACCCAGCAAGTGTGAAGAAAGCGAACGCTGCCGCAGAAGCAATGAATGTTATGGCTGTCGAATTCATTGAGGCTGGCCGCATAGAAGAATTATTAGGTTTAATTACTCATTCAGCAGCTGGATCTTGGGTTGCATTTTCGGTGGCGGATCAGATTGGTATTAGCACTGAGCAGAAAGAACGCTGTATCAGTAAAATTAAAGATTTAGCTGTAGGTTCTAGTTTAAATTCAATGGGTGCAGAGTATTGGCTCAAAGAACGTGGCTATGATCACAGTTAACAAAAAAAGGCATTGGACGCGAAAAAGCCGCGCCCATGCTTTTGGCGTTATAAGGCATAGGAGGTGTCGTGCAAGAATTCATAGATCTTATTAAGTCCCGCTCTGATGAACATGCAAAAGCATTTTCAAGAATCCATGACTTGCCTGGATCAATGATGTCAATTCTTCGGCAAGAGCTGGACTCATTAATCAGGGTTCTTTATTTGCTTTCTATCGCTGATCTTCATGAAAGAGAAAGACTTATGAAATGCACCCTTGCAGGAGATCGCTGGAAAGTTACCACGCCAAAAGGCAAGCAGGCACTTGTAACTGATTCAACTATGGTTGAGAAATCAAATGAGTTTGAGGGTTGGGCCAAGTCTGTTTATAAATTCGGCTGCGCATTTATACACCTTTCAAATTTTCACGGTTATTTATCTTCAAATCCTCTAGAAACTATTTCTAAGGAAGAGAGATCAGATATTCTCGAACATATGCGTCATTATCATCATGGGCCAGAGTCGGATAATCCATCATTTGTAGAGCTATCAGACTACTTTCCAAAAATATTCGAAAAAATCAAAGGAAACCTTGAGTGTTACCTTAAAAACCTAAATGAAAGAGCGGGCGGTGAAGATGCCTTATAACAATACGCTTAAATTAATTCCGGCCAAAAAGACGGCCTCCATTGGACTGCCTTCGGCAGCCCTTTAGCTAAAGCGTTATGGCTCCATGAGTTATGAATAAAGATACGGCTGTAGGAATAGTTTTAATAGCTTTGATTGTATTTTCAGTTGGCTATGCCGCTGGTATACATGGACTGCTTTATGTAGGAATTACTGTGGCCATTGGAATGCTAGCTTTGGTTCTATATTCCTCAAAATCGAAAGTTTCAAAAATAGGGGCCTTCGTACTATTTCCAGAGTTATTAACTAAATTGTTGATGCCTAAAAGTACTAAAAAGGCTATTAAGGATTTAGAGAAAAATGAAAAAGAACCATAACAATAAGTTTGTGGTTCAGCCCCTGCGGGGCTTGGACGCTTTCAGCGCCCCACAACAAAAACGTTACAAGGCATAAGATAATCCATCATGAAACGTGAAGCAGTATTAGAAGGTGTTGAATTAAATCCTCTCGGAGAAATTCGAATGGGGTGTGATGCTTATGGAGTTACGCTTAAAACCAGTTTTGGTGACTTTGATGTATTTAAAAATATCCCTATTTTAATTGGCCATACTGATCACTCAAAATGTATAGAGCAATCGAAGTGTAATCGCTATTTGCTTCTTAGAGGCGAGTTCGGTACATATATTTTAGATATAAAAGACCAATCCATAAGTGTTTATAAAACGACAATTCGTGGAGAAAACAACGAATGGAGTGAAGAGCAAGCTATCTTTGGTAAAGATAAAACTCATATCAACGGCTTCTCTCGTCATTACTATCTTCAATTTCCGTTTGTTAGACAGGCTTCTTTCTATGAAGTACTTGGGAAATACGAAGTATTGCGGAAAGAACAAATACAGGCAGCAGTAGATGCCTTGTAACAAGAATATCAATGATCGCCAGCAGAGCTGGCTGGACGCGAAAAAAGCCTCGCGCCCATTATATTGGCGTTATTTGCGTATAAGAGGCATCAATAGACGGTTAAGAGTTTAAGATTTGCCAAAGCAAATCGTTTAACCATTAACCGTTATATGGAAAGAAAATCTAACGAGGAAGTTGACGAAGATAATTTCAATTCTACAGTTAAAGAAGCGCAGGCGCAGGTAAACGAAGTTATACCAGACGCCAGCGCTTCTTTAACTGAAAGTGTATCTCTCGTCACAGCTCTCTCCTTGTTTGATTCCTCTCCTAGAACGGGTACTGTTCACTGTAGGCTGGGTAAAATTAAAATTTTAGCCACTCTTTGGTACCCTCAAATAACAACTCATTGATCGGGACAACGAAAAGATGTTGCCCGATAACTCGACGTTAGCAATCATATGAAACCTAAATTCTCAAAATGTACTGGAGAAACCCCCACCTTTCTAAGAGATTTAGAAAGTGGGCCAGAAAAGTATTCTTTAGTTTTCGCTATTGGTGGTGTAGATAAGGAAGTGGATTTTCTTGATGAGGCAGCTTTCTTGGAAGCCTTGGAGTTTGTTTTAAACTCGAAAGTACCTGTTGCCGGTGGCCGAATGAACTTAGGTGCGTCTGGAAAGATTGGATACTTGAGCTTAGAAGGAAAGATTGAAAATAAATATGTCTCGATATCTTGGTCCGGCGGTGGGAAGTGGGAAGTACGTGAGCCCGGCGATAAATCACGGATGTGGGAGCCTTGTGAAGATCCGTTTGAAATTGCTAACAAGGCGTTTAATTTGGACGCGCTAAAGCGCGCCCATTAACTTGGCGTTATGTGTAGGAAAGTATGGATCGAATTTATCACTCAATAGTAAAGTCACCGCATTTGTATGATATCGATTTCTTTTCATACAAATTTATAGATACGGATAACTCAAAGTCCTATATAGATCTACACCTGAAGAAAGGGGATGAACTAATCCAGCTCAGATTTTGGGGGCCTCAAGACTTAGAGATAGAAAAAGGTTTTCCTTGGGCTACAGGTGGGATGTTCATCGAAGACATTAAATCACATGGTCTTGAATCACTAGGAATATATGTGGGTGACTTTGAAGCATCTAATGGTTCAATTACATTTTGGGCAAAAAACGTTGAGTGTCTCAACTAAACACATAACAAACAAAGGCAGCATCGCCCTGCGGGCTGGACGGCTTCGCCGCCGCTGCTTTGGGCGTTAAATTTAATGTGGAAGTTTTTGAGTACTAATAATGAAAAAATTGATTGGATTATTTGTATTAGCTACGCTTTCCTACGTCTTATACGCTGATAGAGAGATTAGCTTGGTTGGTGCATGGAAAGCAGATGGAAGAAAAACTGTAGATAGCATGATTGAGGTGGGGGTATTGAATACAAATGCTGATGTCAAAAATATGATTTCAAACATCGGTGACGCTACTTATATTTTTACGGAAAAAACTATCGATATTACCTTTGAATCAAATCCTAACTTCAAGGATATACCTATTCCATATAAAATTTTGGGAAAAACGGACAACAGTATAACGATACTCTATCCAATTAGCCGTACTAAAAATCATCAAGACACCTATCATTTAACGGCTGATGGCAAGTGTATTTATATCGAACGTAAAAAATACAATGATTATTTCTGCAAATGAAATTTAACAAGGCCAGCCAGAGGGACGCTTTCAGCGCCCCTGCTGGCGGCGTTAAATGGCTTTGTATGAATAGAACTCTTACTTTTGTATTTTTTGTTGTTATATCAAGCTTCTGTTTATCCAGCTCTATAAATATGAGTGTTGGTGATTCTGAAGATAAACTATATGAAATTGAAGGTGATGCAACTCAGGTGACTGAGCTTACTATTAAAGATAAGACCTTTGTTACGTACTTTTATCAGGCTACGAATACATCTTTTATAGTTGAAAAAGAACTGAAAACTATATGCAAAATTAGCCAAGGAAAAGTGAATGGAACTTGTCCTTGAATAATGCATTTAACAAAAAGTTGGTGGTTCAGCCCCTCTGGGGCTTGGACGCTTTCAGCGCCCCACAACAAAAGCGTTAAATGTCTAGATGATCCGAAAATCAGAGGAATACTCTTATGGAAGAGATAATGTTTGAAGAAAAATCACGACCTATTATTGAAAATATTTTGAAGGCTCATGTGTCGAAAAACTATGAGCAACTTACTAAAGTTTATTGTGAAAATTCTGACTCTCATATACCTAAGAAGGAAGAGTTCAATGAAGCGGTAAAAGAAGTTATTGAACCACTTGGTAACGTTATTTCATTCACTTATATGGGCAGCGTAGTTAAGAAAGTCGATAATCTTCTATTGTGGAAAGTTGGCTTTGAGGAAGGAGCAGAAGAGCTGCTTTGGCATATATATATCTGAGTGACGAAATGAAAGTTAAGGCTATATGGTTCGGTTAACTCAAATACATTTAACAAGTTTAGCCAGCATCGCCACAGCAAAAACACTCTGTGGCTGGACCTCGCTGCGCTAAAGGCGTTAGCTACTTAAGGAGAGTTATGAAATTTATTCCACTTGTATTTTTGATATTGGCAACAGGATGTGCAACAACAGAAAAAACAAACATCCCACTAGAGTCAAATTCATCAAAATCAATAACGATATACTCAAACGATAAATCGGGTATTGAATCTCTGATGAGTAATAAAGCTTTAGAATCATTTAATACTGATTATGCTAAAGCCACTAATCATAAGGCATTTGCACAATCGGTAAGTGGGGCTTGGAACTGGAAGTCAAATAGAACAACTAAAGAACATGCTATCACCAGTGCTTTAGTCGGGTGCCAGAGGAATAATAAAAAGAGTGAAGATCTATATCCATGTAAAGTCATTAATATTGATGGTGAGTGGATAAATAAATAGCTAACAAGACGCTAAAGAACGGACAAAAAACGGTTGGCTTTTGTTCACTGCGTTCTCTATTTTAGCCAACAATTTTTGTCCGCTTAAGTGGACGTTAGAGCGTCAAGCAAAGCTGCAAGGCCCTGTCGGGAAAGGTGTAACCAACCACCCGTACCGAGGGCGCTGACCCTCACGGCATTGGGCTTTCTACACTAGGTTTCTAAGTATGACTGTCTGATTCGCTATTGTTCAAATATTGCTGGCATGGGCGCGGTAAAGTTATAAAATGGCTTGGGTAAGTGGTTATCTCAAATAGAGTGAGGCCTCACTGATTTTCTTTTGAGTGTAAATTGTCGAATGCGACTTGATAAATATATTTGTAAGAGTACTGAGCTAAATAGAGTTGAAGCGATTGATGTACTACAGCGCCGAATGGTGAAAATAGACAACAAAGTCTTTACGGATGGTGCCGTTCAGGTATATGGCAATCATTGTGTAACACTGGATGATATCTCACTGAAACTTCGGCCCTTTCGTTATATCTTAATCCATAAACCTGCGAATACCTTGTGTTCGAATATTGACGAAAGTCACCCTTCAATTATTAACTATCTGGATGTGAATAAAAAATCAGAGTTGCATATTGTCGGGCGTTTAGATGCCGATACCACAGGTTTAGTGCTCATTACCGATGATGGGAGTTGGACCTCAAAAATAATAACGCCCAGCGCCCAGTGTGAAAAAGTTTACCGAGTAACTTTACGTGATGAGATTTCTGACGAGGCTATCTTAAAGCTTGAGCAGGGGCTTATGTTGAAAGGGATAGATGAGCCAACATTGCCGGCAAAAGTAACGGTACTAAGCTCTAACGAAGTACTGTTGACGATTACGCAAGGTAAATTTCGTCAAGTTAAGCGTATGTTTCGGGCTGTGGGTAATCGTGTTAAACACTTGCATCGAGAAAAAATTGGCCAAGTCTCTTTGGATGTTGAACTGGGCCAGTGGCGTTATTTAACCAGTGATGAGGTTGACTCCTTTAACTCGTAAAATAATCAACATAACCCTAGAGAACTTTAGACAGCTAGCCCACACCT
>Ga0209396_1003143_pt1 | contig 16905 bp, 12 predicted proteins | sample GOMGulsemesocosm_6_FD_184638 | JGI IMG/M metagenome (GOLD analysis project Ga0209396, IMG submission 184638) | Methane-oxidizing microbial communities from mesocosms in the Gulf of Mexico - GOM8C Gulf of Mexico (SPAdes) (version 2) | ecosystem: Environmental > Aquatic > Marine > Cold seeps...
GTGCTTTTTAGCAAATAAATAATTAAATAATGCGGTACGAACACCACCTATATGTAAAGGTCCTGTAGGACTTGGAGCAAAACGTACTCTAACTTCTTGTGACATGTATAACTTATTTTACACTTCCTTATAATATGAAAGTCTATTATTAATTTTAATAGCGCAAAGATAACTAAGGATTTAAGAAAGACGAATGACCGATGATGATTTTTAAAAATTATAATTCGCTTTATCATATTTATAGTAGCGATTAACGAATATTAGGTATTAACAAATGTTAATTCATTTATTTTTAGTAACTTAAAGTATTCTTACCCCTACTATTTGCTACAGTTAGCTGTGCTTACTACTCAAAAATGATAAATTGTTAATTACTTTATAAACCCTTGATAATTAAGCCTCCTTGTTTTACTATAAATTGTTAATAAGTATAAGAGTAAATTCAAGAACTAAATTTTGATATTAAAAGTATTTTTTCAATCCGTGACATTAAATTACTACGCACTATTTTTTAACTTTATTTTCAGAAAAGTTTTCAAACAGTTTTTCAGACTTATCAACAGGTATTTTCAATAATTCAATTAACAATTATATGTGAATTACAGTTATTAACAATATGTTTAATAACTATAAAATTCTATTATAAATCAATCCTTTAACATGTTCATAACCTCATAATTTTTGTTCATTATATTTTAAAAGACACAAAAACAAGTACTTTTAAATAATTTTATAGCACCTATTAACAGACCATAATACTCATTATTTCTATTTTAAAAATTTGTAAAAAAAAGAATACTAAATATATATATGTTTAAAAGTGTTAAGAAGTTTAGTTAAAAAAAAGTATACTGTAATTAGAAAATTTATCATACAAAAGAAATTTGTAAGTAGTTAATGCTCGTCATTGCGAGAAGCTTGATAAAGCGACGAAGTAACCAGTTTGTTGTTTAGTATTACATTACTAACAGATTACTTCACTCTATTTCATTCCATTTGTAATGACTTTTTTATATAACAAACAGTTTATTTTACTTAATTTTATTTTGTTCAAGATTTAGTTTACTTCAATTCATTCAACTATCAATGAATTATATTATAGAATATTTGTCGTAAATTTATTAAAAATTAGAAAGTAACTTGAAAACAACAGAAAACATAACAGATAAACTTAATCAGTTTATTAAAAAATATTATACCAACGAATTACTTAAAGGAAGTTTATTATTTGTTAGTATAGGTTTACTGTATTTATTATGTACTTTATTTGTAGAACATTTTTTATGGTTGTCTACTGGTTACAGAACGGCTTTATTTTGGATTTTTATAGGGGTAGAATTAAGTTTACTTTATAAATTTATAGGAATACCCTTATTTAAATTATTAGGGCTTAAAAAAGGTATTTCACAAGAATACGCTTCTGAGTTAATAGGAAATCATTTTCCTGAAGTAAATGATAAACTTACTAATTTATTGCAATTACAAAAGGACAGTGAACAATCGGAATTATTACTAGCGAGTATCAATCAAAAAGCTACAGATTTATCGCCTATTCCTTTTAAAATTGCTGTTAATTTTAAAAAAAACAGGAAATATCTTAAATATTTAGCCATCCCTTTGTTAATATTTTTATCAATACAATTATCTGGAAATCAATATATTATAAAAAACAGTTATAATCGGGTAGTGAATCATGATGTTGCCTATATCCCTCCTGCTCCTTTTCATTTTGTTATAAAAAATAAAGAATTAAACGTAGTTGAAAACAAATCATTTGTATTAGAAGTAACTACTAAAGGAAAAGTAGTTCCCGAAGATTTAAAAATTAATTTTAATAATGAATCGTACTATTTATCAAAATCTGATTTTAATACATTCTCCTATGAATTCAAACAAGTAAGTAATCCAATTGATTTTACGCTTTCAGGAAATGATATTAGTTCCATTCATCATCATCTTTCAGTTATTAAAGTACCAACCATTTTAAATTTTGAAATGCAATTGGATTATCCAAGCCACACTGCTAAAAAAAATGAAATAGTTACTAATTCTGGAAATATAACGGTACCTGAAGGAACTCATATTACTTGGAATTTAAATACTAAAACTACTGATAACATATTATTTTCTTTAAGAGATACTTCTTTTGTTTTTCAAAAAGAGTCAAGTAATTTTAAGTATGAACAAGAAGTTTATTCAACTACAGATTATCAAATTTCTACAAGTAATACTTCCATTAAAAATTATGAGAAATTAAATTATAAAATACAGACTGTTAAAGATGAATACCCAGAAATTAATGTGCAATCAAAAGTAGATACTACCAATACTCAAATTATTTATTTTTTAGGAAAAGTTTCCGATGATTACGGTTTAACAAAATTACAGTTGGTGTATCATGAACTTGAATCGGAAGTATATAACAAAGAAAAGATATCAATTTCTAAAACAAATTTCGATCAGTTTTCATTTGTATTTCCAGGAAATATAGAACTTAAAAAAGGTGTTCCTTATGAATATTATTTTGAAGTTTTTGATAATGATAGAATTCATAAGTATAAAAAATCAAAATCTGAAGTTTTCAATTTCCAAGAATTAACTAATGATGAATTAGAAAATAAACAATTAGAAAATCAGAAAAATAATATAGATAATTTAAGTAAATCATTAGATAAACTTAATCAACAAGAAAAAGAATTACAAGAATTAAACCAACTTCAAAAAGAAAAAAAAGAGTTAAGTTGGAATGATAAAAATAAAATTAAACAATTTTTAAAGCAACAGGAAAAGCAAGAAAACCTGATGCAACAGTTTAATAAAGATTTACAAAAGAATTTAGATGAGTTTCAAAAGGAAAATAATAAAGAAGATGCCTTTAAAGAAGAATTAAAAGAACGTTTAGAAGATCAAGAAAAAGAATTACAGAAAAATGAAAAATTATTAGAAGAACTTAAAAAATTACAAGAGAAGCTACAAGATGAAGAGTTGCTAGATAAAATAGAACAATTATCAAAAGAAACTCAAAGTCAAGAACGTTCCTTAGAACAAATTTTAGAATTAACGAAACGCTATTATATTTCTAAAAAGTTTGAGAAAGTAGCTGAAGATTTAGAAGAGCTTGCAAAAAAACAAGACGAATTATCTAAAGAATCACCCGAAGGAAATACTAAAGAAAAACAAGATAAATTAAACGAAGAATTTAAAAAAATTAAAGAAGATTTAAAAAACTTAGATAAAGAAAATAAAGAGTTGAAATCGCCTATAAAACTTGATGATCAAAAAGATTCACAAAAAGAAATTTCAAAGGAACAACAGCAAGCATCTGATAAATTAAATAAACAAAAACAAAAAAAAGCTAAAGAAAATCAGAAAAAGGCATCCGAAAAAATGAAGGAAATGAGTACTGCTATGCAACAACAAATGCAGTCTTCTTCTGGTGAAGAAATGGAGGAAGATGTAAAAATGTTACGTCAAATTTTAGATAATTTACTCAGCTATTCTTTTGATCAAGAAAGTTTATTATTTGATTTTAAAAATTTAAATAATAGTAATTATGAGTTTCCTGAAAAACTTAAAAAACAACATATTTTAAAAGAGCATTTCAGTCATGTAGATGATAGTTTGTTTGCGCTATCATTACGTGTTCCTAAATTATCAGAAATGATAAATAATGAAATTTCTGAAGTTCACTTTAATATTAATAAAGCATTGGATCGTTTTGCTGATCAGAAAATATATATAGGTGTTTCTAATCAACAATATGCCTTAACAGCTGCTAATAATCTAGCTAATTTATTAAGTGACGTATTAAAAAGTATGCAAGATCAGTTAAATAAAATAAAAAAACCAGGTATGGGATCTTGTGAAAAACCAGGAGGTAGTGGTCAGAGTTTTCAATTATCAGATATCATTAAAAAACAAGAAGGTTTAATGAAAAAGATGGGAGAAGGTAAGAAACCAGGTGAAGGTAAAAAACCTGGTGAGCAAGGTGAAGGTGGTACAGATGGAGAAAATGGAAAGGAAGGAGAAAACGGTAAATCTGGTAAGAAGGGACAATCTGGTGAAAATGGTTCAGGTAATGGAAAAGAAGTTAATTCAGATGAAAATAGTTCGGGAGAATTATATGAAATATATAAGCAACAACAGGATTTAAAAAATCAATTACAAGATTTAATAAACAAATCAGGTATAAAAGGTGCTGCTAATAATCTTATTAAAAAAATGAATGTTATTGAAGATGGTTTATTAGAAAAAGGATTCCATGAAAGTGTTTTAAAACAAATGAATGAATTAAAACATGATTTATTAAAATTAGATAATGCAGCTTTTGAGCAAGGAGAAGATTCTAAACGAAAATCAGATTCAAATAAAAAGGAATATAATAATTCTACAAATAACAAAATACCTGCTATAGAACAATATTTCAACGAAATAGAGATATTAAATAGACATGCCTTACCTTTGCAGCCGATTTATAAAAAGAAGGTGCAACAATATTTCAATACTACAAATGATTAATTTTGATTACGAGAGTAGGTTTATTCTAGAAAATGAAGTAAATTTTTCCAATTGGATAAACGATGTGATTACATCCGAATCTTATGTATTAGGTGAAGTAAATTACACTTTTTGTGATGATGAGTATTTACATAAAATCAACCTAGAATTTTTAAAGCATAATACCTTAACTGATATTATTACGTTTGATAATACAATTGGTACAACTATTTATTCTGATATTTTTATATCAGTTGAAAGAGTTCGTGATAATGCTAATGATTTTAAAGTGTCTTTTGAAGAAGAATTGAAGCGTGTTATAATTCATGGTGTTTTACATCTTTGTGGTTATAAAGATAAATCAGAAGATGATGCTAAATTAATGCGTACAAAAGAAAATGAAAAGATTGCTATGTTCCACATGGAACACTAAATCATTATTTTTAATATAAATTAAGATGTTCCACATGGAACATAATTTAAGTATAATATAAAACGTTCCACATGGAACACTATTTTATAAAAGATGTTTGATAAAGAATATGATGTTATAGTTGTTGGTGCTGGTCATGCTGGTTCTGAAGCTGCTGCCGCTGCTGCAAATAGTGGTTGCTCTACTCTATTGGTTACAATGAGTTTACAAAATATAGCGCAAATGTCATGTAACCCTGCAATGGGTGGAATAGCAAAAGGACAAATTGTTCGTGAAATTGATGCCCTTGGTGGATATTCTGGTATGGTAACTGATAAAACAGCTATTCAATTTAAAATGTTGAATAAAAGTAAAGGTCCTGCAATGTGGAGTCCTCGTGCTCAATCTGACCGAATGCGTTTTGCTGAAGAATGGCGTTTGATGATGGAAGCTACCCCTAATCTTGATTTCTATCAAGAAATGGTAAGAGGTTTAGTGGTAGAAAATCATAAAGTAGTAGGTGTAAAAACATCACTTGGATTAGTAATAAAAGGTAAATCTGTTATACTTACAAATGGTACTTTTTTAAATGGATTAATACATATTGGAGACAAACAATTTGGTGGTGGTCGTGCAGGTGAATCCGCTTCAACTGGAATTACTGAAGAGTTATTAGAATTAGGTTTTGAATCTGGTAGAATGAAAACAGGAACTCCTCCCCGAGTTGATGGACGAAGTTTAGATTTTTCTAAAATGCTTATTCAACCTGGTGATGAACATCCTGAAAAGTTTTCTTATTCTGATATAACAAAACCATTGACTGAACAACGTCCATGTCATATGTCACATACTAGTGCTTTAGTGCATGATTTATTGCGTGAAGGTTTTGATCGTTCTCCAATGTTTAATGGTAGAATTAAAAGTTTAGGACCTCGCTATTGTCCTTCTATTGAAGATAAAATTAATCGTTTCGCTGATAAAGATAGTCACCAGTTATTTGTAGAACCAGAAGGTTGGAATACATGTGAATATTATATTAATGGATTCTCTACTTCATTACCAGAAGATGTCCAGTTTAAAGCGTTGCGTTCTGTAGTTGGTTTTGAAAAAGTTAAATTTTTCCGACCTGGTTACGCAATTGAATATGATTACTTTCAACCAACACAATTGAAACATACTCTAGAAACTAAATTAGTTGAAGGATTGTATTTCGCTGGTCAAATTAACGGAACAACCGGTTATGAAGAAGCAGCTTCTCAAGGAATGATGGCTGGTATAAATGCAGCACTGAAAGTTAAAGAAAAAGATCCTTTTATATTACATAGAGATGAAGCATATATTGGAGTTCTAATAGATGATTTGATAACTAAAGGAACTGAAGAGCCATACAGAATGTTTACTTCTCGTGCTGAGTATAGAACTTTATTACGTCAAGATAATGCAGATTTTAGATTAACTCCTAAGGGATATGATTTAGGAATTGCTTCTGAAAAACGTTTGCGTCGTATGGAAGAAAAGCAATCGAAATCAAACAATTTTGTAGACTTCTTTAAAAATACTTCTGTTAAACCAGAAGAGATAAACCCTATTTTAGAATCTAAAAAATCTAGTACAGTTAAACAACAAGATAAAATGTTTAAGTTATTAGCTCGTCCTAATGTTACTTTAGAGGATATGAAAGCTGTAGATTCTGTATCAAAATATATAGCAGATAATAATCTAGATAATGAAGTAATGGAGCAAGCAGAAATTCAAGTTAAATATGCTGGATATATTGCTAAGGAAAAATTGAATGCTGATAAATTACATCGTTTAGAACATGTAAAAATTCCTGCTAATTTTGATTATTCAAAATTGAAATCCTTATCTACTGAAGCAAAGATTAAATTAACAGAAATACAACCTGTAAGTATTAGTCAAGCATCTAGAATATCTGGAGTATCACCTAGTGATATATCTGTTTTATTAGTCTTTTTAGGCAGATAAACCACTAGTGTCATTTAGCAAAAATATAGTTTTCTTAGTTTTTTTTAATTTGTGATGACTATAAAATTATTAAAAGGTTTCACGTGGAACTATGAAATAAATATAAAATGAAGAGTATAAAATTTAAAGAATATAAAAATACAAAAGCTAAATTCATAGGTATTGGTTTACTTATTTTTAGTCTTTTTATTATGACTCAAGAATTATCAGGAATTATACTTACTATAATTGGGGTATTAATATTAGGAGTACATACAGAAATAGAAGTATTTGAAAAGTTTGATAATAAATTAAATATTACATTATTTAATATGAAGTTATTTTCAATAAAGAAAGAATTAATTTATCCAGAATACATTTCTTTATTTGGTCAATCATTTAGTTCTTCTAATGAATTTAGTACGGTATCTGCTTTAGGATCTACAGCTGAATTTGATTTTTATGTAATTCGTTTTTTTGGTGAGAATAATAGAAATGATATTGTTTTTAAATCAAAAAATAGAGAAGAGGTTTTAATTAAAGGTTCTGAATTATCAATTATGTTAGATGTAGAACTTTTAAATAAATTAGAAGATTAATGTCTTTATTAAAAGTTACCGATCATTCCGTTTCAAAAGAAAAATTTGAATTAATTGAAGATACCACTTATGGTTTTTTGGTTACTACTCCCCTACCCGATATTTCAGAATTAGCAAAGTATTATGAAACGGAGGAATATATTTCCCATACAGATACAAAGAGAAACTTGTTTGAAAAAGTATATCATTTGGTACGTGAATATGCAATTAAAAAGAAAGTAGCTTTAATTAATACAGAACAAATAAAAGGAAGTCTGTTAGATATAGGATGTGGTACTGGAGATTTTTTAGCTGCAGCTAAAAACAATGGTTGGTCAGTAACAGGAATTGAACCCAATGAAAATGCTAGAACAAAAGCTAATACTAAAACTAATAACTCTGTTTTTGAAACTTTAAAATTAGAAAGCTTACCAGAAAATAGTTTTGATGTAATAACGTTATGGCATGTATTGGAACATTTACCAGATTTAGAGTCACATGTAAACGTTTTTAGAAAATTATTAAAACCAAATGGATCTTTAATAATTGCTGTACCTAATTATAAAAGTTTTGATGCAAACCATTATAAACAATTTTGGGCGGCTTATGATGTGCCAAGACATTTGTGGCATTTCTCTCAAACAAGTATTAAAAAGTTGTTTCAAAATTTTCAAATTGAACTGAATAAAACTATTCCTATGAAGTTTGATTCGTTTTATGTTTCTTTGTTGAGCGAAAAATATAAAACAGGAAAACAAAATATAGTAAAAGCTTTTTGGATTGGATTTCGCTCTAATTTAAAAGCAAAGTACACATCTGAGTACTCTTCCTTAATTTATGTGTTTAAAAACCTTAAAAAATAATTTTAAAACTATTTATTTATAGTTTTAAGTAAATAACACCCAAGCACCTTCCGTAAAATTTAAATTAGCTTAAAACAGCTTATTTGAAGTTAATGTTAATAGAAAAAACAAATAATAAATAAAAATAACTATAGATAAAACTTATAGTTTAAATAAATCACTATTAAATCACAATTATTTAAACTTCGCTTTAAATGTTTGTTGTAGTTTAGTGAAGAGTAAAAAAAATATAGAATGCCAAGAAAAAATAAAAAATCGAATAACAACATACCTAACCTATCTGAAAAATTAGTAAAGATTTTTCAGAAACAACATAAAAAGAGTTTCAATTACAAACAACTTTCTACTAAATTAGGTGTTGATGATGCAAATAGCAGAAATCAGATTATTAAAAAATTACGTCAACTTCAATTAAAAGGAAAGATAGATGAAGTAGAACGAGGAAAATTTATGATTAAAACAGTTGAAGGAGAAGATGCATATCATATTGGAATATTAGATATGGCCGCAAGAGGAAATGGATATGTAGTTTGTGAAGATACTGATGGAGATATTTTTGTACATGCAAAAAATATCAATCAAGCATTACATGGTGATGAAGTTGAAGTTTTAACATACAGACGTAAAAAGAATAATAAACTTGAAGGTGAAATCACTTATATATCTAAAAGAGCTAAAGCAGAATTTGTAGGTATTTTACGTTTACAAAAAGACTTTGGTTTTGTAGAATGTTCAAGTACCAAAATGTACACTGATATTTTTATTCCTAAAGGGATGACAATGGGTGCAAACGATGGTGATAAAGTAGTAGCTGAAATACACGATTGGCCAGAAAAGGCTAAATCTCCTTTTGGAGAAGTTGTTCAGATATTAGGAATACCAGGTGAACATAATACTGAAATACACTCTATTTTAGCGGAGTATGGATTACCGTATGAATTCCCTATAAAAGTAGAAGAATATGCTAACAACATCGATCTTGAAATAAAAGAAGATGAGATAGCGAAGCGTAGAGATATGAGGTCTACTCCTACCTTTACAATTGACCCTAAAGATGCAAAGGATTTTGATGATGCTTTATCATTTGTTCCTTTAGAAAATGGTAATTATGAAGTAGGAATTCATATTGCGGATGTTTCTCATTATTTAAAAGAAGGAACAGTTTTAGATGATGAAGCTTATGAACGTGCTACTTCGGTTTATTTAGTAGATCGTGTAGTACCAATGTTACCAGAAATTTTAAGTAATGGAGCATGTTCGTTACGTCCACATGAAGAGAAATATACTTTTTCAGCTGTTTTTGAAATCAATGATAAAACAGAAGTTGTAAACGAATGGTTTGGACGAACTGTAACCTATTCAGATCAACGTTTTGCATATGAAGAAGCACAAGCGATGATTGAATCTGGTGAAAATATAGTTCCAGCAGAAGTATCACTTACAGGTACTGATTATACTGTGGATCAACATATTACGGATGCTATTTTAAAATTAGATGAATTAGCAAAAATAATGCGTAATCAACGTATGCAAGAAGGTGCTATTTCTTTTGATAAAGTTGAAGTGAAATTCAATTTAGATGAAAATTCAAATCCAACAGGAGTATATTTTAAAACTGCTCAAGATGCGAATAAATTAATTGAAGAATTCATGTTGTTAGCCAACCGTAAAGTAGCGGCTTATATTGGTAATAAAAATAAGACATTTGTATATAGAATACATGATGAACCAGATGAGGAAAAATTAAGTAATTTACAGAATGTTATTTCTAAGTTTGGATATAAATTAGATCTAAAGACACCAAAAACTACTGCTAATTCTTTAAATAGTTTGTTAGAAAGTGTTAAAGGGAAAGGAGAACAAAACCTAGTAGACACGCTTGCTATTCGTACCATGAGTAAAGCGGTTTATTCTACTGATAATATTGGTCATTATGGGCTTTCATTTGAGCATTATTCACACTTCACCTCACCTATTCGTAGATATCCTGATGTAATGGTACATCGTTTATTACAATTTTATTTAGATGGCGGTAAGAATGCTGATGCTGAAGAATTTGAAGCTAAATGTAAGCATTCTACTAATATGGAAATCCTTTCTACTAAAGCAGAACGTGATTCTATTAAATACATGCAAGTTAAGTTCATGCAAGATCATCAGGATGAAGAGTTTGTTGGTGTAATTTCTGGAGTAACTGAATGGGGAATCTATGTAGAAATAGTTTCTAATAAATGCGAAGGAATGGTTCGTATTAGAGAAATAAAAGATGATTATTACTTTTTTGATGAAAAGCAATACGCCTTAGTTGGTGAAAACACTGATAACATGTATCAATTAGGTGACGAAGTAATCATCATGGTTAAAGAAGCTGATTTAGTAAAACGACAATTAGATTTTGTAGTACTAGGAAAAGTAGTGAAGTAATTTATCTTGTCATTTCGACGATAGGAGAAATCACATAATCAAATATAAACTAAGCCCCGAGCACTTATGCTCGGGGTTTTTTCGTTTTTCAAAATAAAAATGATATTATTAAAGATAATGTAATTTAACAGTACCATTTTTAAACTATTTAACTTTTAAGTTAAAAATCAAATAAAAATTCTTCTTCTACACTTTCTTTACAGTTTACGATGTCATAAATAAACTCATCAATTTGTGCTTTAGTTACATTTGGCATACAGATAATGTGTGAGATATCACTTTCAGTTGCCAACTGCCATTTTTGTTTTACTTCTAATGGTGTTTTTGGCAATACTACCGTAATTCCTCCAGGATTAACCCATGCATTAATACCTACTTCAATAAGTCTGTTTTTACAGTATTCAGCAGTTTCTAAACTATGTTGGTAACGTGCTCTTAAACCATCCACTCCAAGTTTCTTTAAGGCGTACCATAAAAATAAAGGGCTATGTCCGTTTCTAGAACCTGTAATGGTAGTATCTAATGAGCCTATATAAGAAACCCCAGTAGCAATTCTATCTCTGTTAGAACGCTTGGTAATGATTATTCCACATGGCATAGGTGAACCTATAAATTTATGTCCGCTAATAGAAATACTATCTACTCCATCTTTAAAATCAAATGGAATACGAGGTTCCATAAAAGCACCATAAGTGCCTGCTAATGCGGCATCACAATGTATATAATGATCTTGAATAGCTAACTTTTTTAAGATGCCCTTAATTTTAGAAACATCATCTTTCGCTTCTTTCATTGTAGTACCAAAAGTAGTTAATACTATAGCTGGCTTATGACGATTCATTTGAATGGTATTTTCAAAATCTTGATAATCTATTTCACCATTTTCTTGTGCACGTATTACAATACTTGGAATGTTAAGTAAGTGAATATTTTTCTTAACACTATAATGGGTAGATTCTGAATAATATACCATAGCATTAGGATGTAATTCTCTTGCTAAATACAAACCATATAAATTACTTTCTGACCCTCCGTTAGTAACATATCCCCAATAATCAGTTGGATTTGCTCTAAATAATTTTGCGAAAAAGCCTACAACCTCACGTTCCATTTCATGTGTTTGTACTTTATAGGTACAATCTTCAAAAGGATCTCCTAAATTATTTATAGGATATTCTAAAAATGAATTTAACTCATCATAATTAAAATCTTTAGAAACGGGGTAGCCAAGAAATGAATCTCTTGATTTTTTAATATTACTTTTTAAGTCAGCTAAACGTGACTTATCAGTATCGGATATGGTGTTATTAGTATTCATTATTACAAGTATTATTATACTGCAAAAATAAAAAAGAAAGAATATAAAGTTGTTATACTAATAAAAAACAGTTAATTATTCTGTGTTAGTTAATTAATGAAGTATTTTTGTATTGTATTTGAATAACAAATAATTAATAAATAGAAATTTATTCTAAAATGGACGCAATTGATAAAAAAATATTGATGCTTTTACAGGAAAACTCAAAGCAAAATACTAAAGAAATTGCTGATAAAATTGGGTTAACAGTATCCCCAACTTTTGAGCGAATTAAAAAATTAGAGCAGCAAAAAATCATTAAAAACTATGTAGCAGTTTTAGATGGTGAAAAAATTGGGAAGCTTGTAATTGTATATTGCCAAATATCCTTAGCAACCCATTCTAAGGAGTTGATAGAAAATTTTAAAAATGAAATTACTGCACTTTCAGAAATTATGGCTTGTCATCATGTTTCAGGAAGTTATGATTTTTTATTAAAAATAGCGGTATCTGGAATGACGGAATATCAGAATTTGGTTGTAGATAAATTATCCGTTATTAAAGGAATTTCAAATGTACAAAGTTCGTTTGTAATGGAAAGCATAAAAAATGAAACGGCTTTTGAATTGTGATAATTAGTTAATAGGAATATACATATCCACGATACATTTCTTTTCAGGATGCTCATTAAAGTTATTGTGGTAGATTTCAAAAGGTATATTATCAGCTTTTGAATATCCATTTTCATTCATCCACACCAATTTCAAAACTACCCACAATACATTTTTGTGACTCAAAAGTTAAAGCTTCTACCTCCCCTTCTGATGCAATAGCTTTAGCTATTAACAAACAAGCCTTCATTCGTACTTTATCATGTGGAGTTACTTTAAAACTATCATAAAAAATAGTTCCCATTTTAAAGTCGGGATTGACTAATAATCCTTTAGGTTCAGCCCAATCTTTTATGTTTGTAAAAGTATCTTGTAAACCTGCTACTCCAATTTGTATTAGCGTAGCAAAATACAATTCAGGAACTTGTTTAATTTCTATAATAGTGTTCATATATCTCCAATGTAGTAGTTCATTTTCACAATCTAATGAAAAAGCCCTGAAAAGAACTAAGTTCTTTTCAGGGCTTATGATCTATATCTTCAGTTTTATTAAAGAACTTTCACCTCTTCTATCATCATTTCATGACTGTCTTGCTGTGCGCTTTCAATAAACACATTGATTGCTTCAGTACGCTCCTGCCCTTTTTTCAATAGTACATTAAGAGTAATTACAGTAGCAATTCGGATCCCTACTTTTTTAGCAGGTGTTACAAATAATGGTTCTAAATCATCATAAGAAACCTCATCAGCATACTTTAATATTTTTGCTTTAGCAGCTTCTAATTTTGGTCCAGACAAGTTTGCATACTTTTTCCCTAGTTTCTTAATCTCGCTAATAGGGTTTTTCTCAGATTGTTGCTGCTGAGGCTTATTTTGTGTAGGTTGATTATTCTGAGGTTTTGGTTTCTGTTTCGCCCAAGAATCTTTTAAACCAACTGTTTTATTAAACACTAAATTATCAGCAGTTGAATCCGTATCAACATTAAAATAGCCTAAACGTTGAAATTGAAATTCAGTACCAACAACTGCAGATGCTAAAAAAGGTTCCACAAAAGCAGTTTTTATTACTTCTAACGAATTTGGGTTAATGTATTGCATGAAATCAGTGTCTTTATGACTATCAGGTGCTTCGTCTAAAAATAAACGATCATAGACTCTTATTTCGGCTTTTACAGCATGTTTGACTGTAACCCAATGTAAAGTTCCTTTCACTCTACGAGTACTTGCTTCAGTACCACTACCCGATCTAGAATCTAAATCTGCAGTACAATGTATTTCAGTAATGGTTCCGTTAGCATCTTTAACTACGGATTCTCCTTTAATGATATATGCATTTTTTAAACGAACTTCTTTTCCTAAAGTCAAACGGAAATATTTATTCCCAGCGTCTTCTTTAAAATCTTCACGTTCAATATATAGTTCTTTTGAAAATGGAACTTCATGTGTTCCAGAGTTTGTATCTTCAGGATTATTATCTGCAATTAAAACTTCTTCTTTATCATCAGGATAATTGGTAATTACTAGTTTTACAGGATCAATAACTCCCATAACTCTAGTAGCCGTTTTATTTAAATCTTCACGAATACAAAATTCTAATAAAGAAACATCCGTAACACTATCACGTTTAGAAATACCTGATACATCACTAAATTTTCTAATAGCTGCTGCAGTATATCCCCTACGTCGCAAACCAGAAATTGTAGGCATTCTCGGGTCGTCCCATCCAGAAACAACTTTATCTTCAACCAAACGTAATAATTTACGTTTACTCATGATGGTGTAACTTAAATTACGACGTGCAAATTCACGCTGTTTTGGTCTGATATTAGCAGTATCATACACTTGATCTAAAAACCAATCGTACAATTCACGATGAGGTTTAAATTCTAGGGTACAAAATGAGTGTGAAACTTCTTCTAAGTAATCTGATTCCCCATGCGTCCAGTCATACATTGGATATATACACCAATCGCTACCAGTTCTATGATGGTCCTTTTTCAGTATACGATACATGATTGGATCACGCATTAACATGTTTGATGAAGTCATATCTATTTTAGCACGCAAAGCATAGCTTCCTTCATCGAAGTCACCATTTTTCATTTGCTCAAATAATGCTAAATTTTCTTCAACAGATTTATTTCTATATGGGCTTTCAACACCAGGTTCAGTATGAGTTCCTTTTTGTTTTGCCATTTCTTCAGCAGATAAACCATCAACATAAGCTGCTCCTTTTTTAATTAAAAGAACTGCCCAATCATATAATTGTTGAAAATAATCAGAAGAATAGCATTCATTATTCCACTGAAATCCTAACCAAGCTACATCTCTTTTTATAGCGTCAACATACTCCTGCTCTTCTTTTGCAGGATTTGTATCATCAAAACGAAGATTTACAGGTGCATTATAACGCTTTCCTAAACCAAAATTTAAACAGATTGCTGCAGCGTGCCCAATATGTAAATACCCATTTGGTTCTGGTGGAAAACGAAAATGCAATTTATCGGTAGATAAACCATTTGCGATATCGTCTTCTATAATTTGTTCAATGAAATTAAGTGATTTTGTTTCTTCTGACATGCTTCAAAAATTTGAAACACAAAATTACTGAAAATGCTTTAGATAGGCACACTTAGAATTATTAGTTTTTATTACCACCAAAGGGTTTTACTACATTGAAGTTTATTTAGCCAGTTAAATACTATAGTTAATTCATTTTCTGTGAGCTTTTTTGAAAACAGATATTTGATATAAACAATTGATTATTAGTTAAATAAATTGTATTTTAGTAAGCTACCACTAATTCTTACGTCTAAAATTCTATAAATTAAAGTTTAGAAATGAGTCAGATAATAATTCTCTAGTTATAGAGAGAGGTTATCTGTGATTTTCGGCTAGCCATTATTAACATTAAAAAGAGCACAGATGAAAAAGAAAATTAGAACTGTTTTTACCAAATTAAAAAGACCAGGTACATGGGGAAGAGAAGATTATCAAGGAGAATCAATCCAAAATACTAAAAATCATAGACTAGATAAATTCAGACCTGATGAACTGAAGAATATGGGTTTTGTACAACGTATTATGACCAAATATGTTACAGGGTTCTCTAAAACAGATAATAAAACCCACCTTTGGAGTGAGTTTCCTAATACTTAATTTAAGAAAATAGTATTCTTAAAGAATCCTGAGTTGATTAAACTCAGGATATTCTATTTAATATCAACATTATTTTAAAGGCCAATTGTTTGATCTGAAAACTGTAATTTTTCAACATTTTTTAGCGAATTCACACCATTTCTATTTGATATATTGTCAGTTACTGTAGTTACTTCTGAAGTAGTATTTACAATGTACTCGCTGTAAATTCCATCAAAAATAATAGTGTTAATGCCTTCATTACCAGTAATGTCATTGTCTAATTCATTAACTCGTATGTTAGTATCATTGCTTCCCAATAATGTGATGTATTTTAAATACCTTGAATGATTAGAGTAAGGTATCGTATTATCAAATTTTAATGAAAATGTTCCAGTAAAACCGGCATCAATTCTTGCATTATAAGTAATATAAGGATGAAAGTATCTATTGTTTAACAATACTTGTCCCATTGTGTCTTCAGTTGTAATCTCCGCTCTTGTTTTAGCAACATATAAACCCCACATTCCATGAGTACTGCTTTCTGTCCAAGCCCCCCATAATCCATAATAAGAATCTATTACAGAAGCTAAGTATTCTTGTGATAAACTATTTTCAGTAGTTAATTCAGTAATCCAATCGGCTTGACCAATTCCCCATAGGCTATTGGTTAATGCATTTTGTTGAGCTGCTCTAATTTCTGATTGAAATTGAGGAGCTCCACCAGGATTACTATTAGGGCCATCTACTCCAATTCCATAATCGTGTACTAAATGTAAAATTTCTTCATAAGCAGCATCACGATAGTCATAATTTTGATTGGTATACCACGGATGTCCTTCTACTTGTATTTCATTTTGATACAAAGGTTGTCCATCTACTTGAACAGGATTATTTCCGTCATCCTGACCATTTAATAATGTTAATATTGCACCATTATCAGCCATTTTATTAGCAACGGCAGATTTATCATCCCCGAAAGTTGAACCAGGGTAATTTTTTAAATAATGCTCTAGAATTCCTCTACAACGAACTATTTGTTCATTAGTAATTAAGTTTTGTGCTACAATATGAATACTTCCACCATTTGGAGTTGTAACACTAGTATAACTTACAAAAT
>Ga0209396_1003145_pt1 | contig 16897 bp, 15 predicted proteins | sample GOMGulsemesocosm_6_FD_184638 | JGI IMG/M metagenome (GOLD analysis project Ga0209396, IMG submission 184638) | Methane-oxidizing microbial communities from mesocosms in the Gulf of Mexico - GOM8C Gulf of Mexico (SPAdes) (version 2) | ecosystem: Environmental > Aquatic > Marine > Cold seeps...
AGGTTTTTGAATTGATAAGTTATTAGTACAAGTTTGATTGTACTACAGTTTTAGTTAGCGTCTGTTTACAGTCGATAATATGGAGCGGTAGTTCAGTTGGTTAGAATACCGGCCTGTCACGCCGGGGGTCGCGAGTTCGAGTCTCGTCCGTTCCGCCAACGCTGTAAGTGCAATACATAACCAAAGCTTGTAATAAAACTTATACCAGCATGCCAGTTTACTGGTAGTTAAAGACTAAAATCTTTAACGAATTAATATTGGGGCTATAGCTCAGCTGGGAGAGCGCCTGCCTTGCACGCAGGAGGTCTGCGGTTCGATCCCGCATAGCTCCACCAATATTAATTACCTGTGTCCCCTTCGTCTAGTGGCCTAGGACACCGCCCTTTCACGGCGGTAACAGGGGTTCGAAACCCCTAGGGGACGCCACCTTCCTTTTTTGTCTTGTACCAATCCGAATATCCCAAACATCCAAACATCCAAACATTTTGTTCGCTATTGCTATGCTTGTAATAATTTCTAATACCAAGCTTGTAAGAAGCCAAATATCTGTAGTTCAACACGTCGTAATACCTACATATTTAGAACGCTTCCTTGCACCCAATACCAATTAAATTATTTCTGTGCACGCACAACAAGATCATAAACTTAATGTAAGTGGGATGAGACATGAAAGTGCATTAATGGAAAATTGATTATCTCGACTTGGGTTATCTAGCTTTATCGGCTACAAACTTGTTACACTTAAGCCTATTGTAGTTAAAACAGAGGTTAGTATGGGTTTACGTTGGACCGACTCGCTTGATATCGCACTAGATTTAATAGAACAACACCCTGAGGTTGATCCTACACAATTGCACTTTACCCAGTTAATGCAATGGATCCTCGCACTTGAAAATTTTGACGATGATCCAAAACACTGTGGTGAAAGGGTATTAGAAGCGGTGCAGCTTGCGTGGATAAGTGAAGCGGATTAATGGTATTAGCGCTAAGTTAAGCTAGTTAAATAAATAGGTAAGCAGCGAAGTGTCTGGTGACTCCTCGCTACTTATACCAATCTAGCTAAAAATATGATCTAAATGAGTTTTTTAGCGCGCCATTAAATCATTTTATTCTCGCAAAAAAATAGACCTGTTACTTACTTAGGTTGGTATTACCTACAATGGGTTATTTACTGGTTCCCATTCGTAGTTGTTCTGGCGAAAAATCATCAACATTAATTGATGCCAAGCGGCCAACTTCAGTGTCGCGTAAATGCTGTGCTTCTTCTTCAGTAATGCAGCCAAGTTCTAAGGCCTCATCGGCTAACTTATCTAAAAATATTAATGGTTCTTTTTTACCGGTTGTTAGTGAAATCTTTTTCAGTATTTTTTCAGCGGCTAAAACATCACGTAAAGTTTGCTCTTGAATGCCCACTGGATTATTGGACGCTACCGCCCAATATTGGCCGTAACCGAGTCGGTCACGACTAATACTTGGCTGCTGCAGTAGCTGTGCTACTTCTTGATCAAGAGCGTCGTAGGTGGTCACTAAGGTAATGCCGGTTGGGTATAATACCCAGCGTAATATTTTTCCTACCAACGGCAGTGGAAAGTTACGCAACAACTCATCTAACGCGGTTTGTGCTTTAAATAACGAATCACGGACTGCCCAGTGCATCAATGGTAAATCTTGTTGCTGTCTACCGTCATCATTAAAGCGTTTAAGTGTGGCTGAGCAGAGGTAAAGTTGACTTAAAATATCACCTAAGCGCGCTGATATCCGCTCTTTACGTTTTAACTCGCCGCCGAGCACCGCCATCGCAATATCTGACAAAAAGGCCAAGTTGGCAGAAAATCTGTTCATGTGCTGATAATAACGCTTGGTTTCATCGTCAAATGGCGAGTTTGAAAACCTACTATTAGTGATGCCGAGCCAAAAACTGCGACAAAAATTACTGACAGCAAAACCAATATGACCAAACACCGCGTGATCAAACTGCTCTAGTGCTTCGCGTTCGTCGGTTAGCTGCGCGGCATCTAATTCGGCTAAAACATAAGGATGACAACGAATAGCTCCCTGACCGTAAATAATTAATGAGCGGGTTAAAATGTTAGCGCCTTCAACCGTAATAGCAATAGGCGCACCCTGATAACCTCGGCCGAGGTAATTATTGGGGCCAAGACAAATGCCTTTGCCGCCGTGAATATCCATTGCATCAATCACACAGCCCTGCATTCGATCGGTCAGGTGATATTTTACAATGGCTGAAACCACCGAGGGTTTTTCACCCAGATCAATTGCGCCAGTGGTCATAGTCGTAACCGCATCCATCAAGTAAGCATTGCCGCCAATTCGGGCCAGCGGTTCTTCGATGCCTTCCATGTGGCCAATCGGTACTTTAAATTGGCGACGGATCCTACTATAAGCGCCAGTGGCTAATGCGAGCATCTTGATTGCACCGGTGGAATTTGACGGCAGGGTAATGCCGCGGCCAACCGACAGACACTCAACTAACATTTGCCAGCCTCTTCCTGCCATTTCAGGGCCACCAATGATGAAATCAAGCGGAAAAAACACCTCATCACCTGAGGTCGGGCCATTTTGAAATGGAATATTTAATGGTAAGTGACGCCGGCCGATATTAACACCGGCAATATCAGTTGGGATTAACGCACAGGTAATACCCAGGTCTGGTTTGTCACCAAGCAAGCCGTCTGGATCGCGCAGCTTAAACGCTAACCCTAAAACTGTGGCAACAGGCGCGAGGGTAATGTAACGCTTATTCCACGTTATTTTCATGCCGAGTATTTCTTTTCCTTGCCACTGACCTTTGCAGATGATGCCAAAATCGGGGATCGCGCCTGCGTCTGAGCCAGCTTCTGGGCTAGTTAGGGCAAAACAGGGGATTTCTTTACCACTGGCTAAGCGCGGTAAGTAATGATCTTTTTGCGCTTGCGTTCCATAATGTTGTAATAGCTCGCCAGGCCCTAAGGAGTTGGGCACGCCGACAGTTGATGCTAATACTGTACTAATGCCTGATAATTTTTGTAATACCCGTGACTGAGCATAAGCCGAAAACTCAAGCCCACCATATTGCTGCTTAATAATCATCGCAAAAAAACCATTGTCCTTAAGGTATTGCCATAATTGCGGTGATAAGTCGGCATCTTGGTGACAAACCTGATGATCGTTGACCATCGAACAGGCAACTTCAACGGGACCTTCAAGAAAGGCTTTTTCTTCTGGGGTTAAGCGCGGTGCTGGGTAATTATGCATTTTTTGCCAATCGGGTGCACCACGGAACAAATCGGCTTCCCACCATGTGGTTCCAGCGTCAATCGCTTCTTTTTCGGTCTGGGACATTTCGGGCATAATGCGACGATAGAGTTTGAGAAAATGTCGGCTGACATATTGTTGGCGAAAGGTCTTGGTATTAATCGCAACCGCTAAAGCGATGTAAATCACCAGCGTTAAATTTGACGCAATATCCATGGTCGATAGCAAGATTAAATAAATCCCAATCGCCAAGGTAAAGCTAATAAGCGAGGCTCGTTTATAAGCCAGAAAGCCAAAACCAAAGATAAAAACAAAGAGTAACAAAAGCATAGTCACAGCATCCACCTGATAATTTATGAGGGTATACTCTATTTTTATACTAGTTAACTGTGCTTGTCGACAGCAAGTGAGCTCATTGTTGGGTGTTTGTTTTACTGATTTTGATTGATGAGGGCGAAGCTAAAGGAACTGGCAGCGTTGGGGAAAGTTACCCGATGCTAAATTCTAGAAAAGGGTAACTTGCGCCAGAATATATTTTAGTCGCTTTCGTGATAGGCTTTATTTGCAATGATCACCGCTCGTTTGGGCGCGGGGTGGCCTTCGATGGTTTTAGAGCTGTCGTTTGGGTCTAAAAAATCACTTAACGATTCATATTCCATCCACGGAGTCGACCGTTGCTCGTCGGTCGTGGTAACTGAACTGTCGACCATGCGCACATTGTCAAAACCAGCTTTTTCAAGCCATAAAATTAATGCCGCAATACTCGGTAAAAACCATACATTATTCATTTTACCGTAACGACCTGCAGGTACTAGAACTTGATTTTCGTCGCCGTCTATCACTAGGGTTTCCAATACTAGCTCGCCACCGTCACGCAGTTGATTTTTAAGTTCTAAAATGTGATCTATTGGTGAGCGACGATGATATAAAACCCCCATTGAAAACACGGTATCAAAAGATTTTAACGGCGGTAACTGTTCAATGCCTAACGGCAATAGGTGTGCTCGCTGGTCGTTATTGGCTAACTGGCGCACAACTTCAAACTGAAATAAAAACAGGGTTGAAGGATCTATGCCGACAGCAAGTTTGGCACCATCGCCAACCATGCGCCACAAGTGATAACCGCTGCCACAGCCGACATCTAAAATGGTCCGGTTGTGCAATGGTGTAATGTGCGAACGTAAACGTTGCCATTTCCAGTCACTGCGCCACTCGGTATTGATTTCGATACCATGTAGATTAAACGGCCCTTTACGCCAAGGACTAAATATTTTTAACAAAGATTGCAGCTTTTTTAACTCGCCGCTGGCCATTGGTACGTTGTTGCTTATGGCAACTTGTTCGCTAAAGTCAATGTTATCAGCGCTAGAGGTTGGTAACTTGTTAAGTACCTTTGACCATTTTTCAAATTGGCCATGTTGACGTTCTTGATGCCAAGTAGCCAATTGAGCAGGCAATACTTCAAGCCAGTGGTTTAATTGGTTTTTGGCGATTATTTGATAAAAGTTACTAAAATCAATCATTATGCTTGAGGATCCTTGACTGCAATCATTGAACTAAAATTAAAACACTGGAACCATAATTCACTGGTGTTAAACCCTGCACTGGCAAAACGTTGCATATGCTGGGCTAGGGTGTCAGTTAACATCACATTTTCAAGTGCATTACGTTTTTGGCTTATTTCGAGCTCGCTATAACCATTGGCCCGTTTAAAGTCGTGATGTAAATCGGACAGTAAATTATGTGCGGTATTATCTTCAAACCGTAGCTTTTCAGAAATAACTAAGATGCCACCGGGGTTTAGGCCCTGATATATTTTGTCTATCAGCGCTTGGCGTGCTGCAGGTTCAATAAATTGCAGCGTAAAGTTAAGCACTACAACTGAGGCATTTTTAATCTCTACATCTTGAATGTCAGAGCAAATAACGGCAACGGGAGTCTGTGCTTTAAAAGCATTAAGATGAAGCTGACAACGTTCGGTCATTGCCGGTGAATTATCAACCGCAATGATTTGGCAGTTTGAGTGACTAACATGACGACGCATTTCTAACGTTGCAGCGCCTAGCGAACAGCCAAGATCATAAAGTGCCGAGTTGTCTTGAGCAAAACGCGCAGTCAGCATGCCAATAGCGGTAATAATATTGCTATAACCTGGCACTGAGCGTTTAATCATGTCGGGAAAGACTTCGGCAACTTGTTGATCGAACTGAAAGTCACCCATTTTCTCAAGCGGAGCGGCGAAAATATTGTCGACAGTTGTATTCATTATTACTCTAACTCATTGGTGTTGCACTTGCGGGTCCCAGTTACCAGTATTACTCAGTTTTATAAGCATAAATGGCGGTAATACAGACCACCTACTATCAACGAAGAAGTATTAACCAATAAATGTTAACTAATAATTCCGACAATAATAAGTTGGTGCATTGCATTATAGGTGTCGCAGATAAGGCAATTAATAAAAGGCGCATTTTAACGTAGCTGATGACGTTAGTCTCTTGCTTTGAGCTAATTTTTTTACACCGCGGCAAAATTTGTGAGAGTCTCGCGATTTTCCGGTTTTATGATTGGTTGATAACGGCTAGGTTTTAGGTTTTGCAGAGCAGGCGACTTGGATTGCTGACAATGATTAGGCGAACTAGGTTAAAAAAACGCGGTTAACAGCTCAACTGACACTTTCTGCTGATTTAGCCATTACCTATTGTTGAAAACTTCTCTATAATAGCCCCCATTATAGACAAATGCCCAGCAGGGCGATTATCAGGAAGTAATTAAATGCGCAGTCATTATTGCGGTGAGCTAAATGAATCACTAATTGGTCAGGAAGTTGAACTTGTCGGTTGGGTTAACCGTTGTCGCGATTTAGGTGGGGTAATATTCCTTGATCTACGTGATCGTGAAGGTGTTATACAGGTTGTATATGATCCTGACTTAAAAGAAGTATTCGAGTTAGCAAACAGCTTACGTGCTGAGTTTTGTGTCTCAATCAAAGGTTTAGTTCGGGCTCGTCCGCAAGGACAAATCAACAAAGATATGGGTACCGGTGGCGTTGAAGTTCTAGGTAAAGAACTAACAATAATCAATCGCAGTGCACCATTACCTTTGACGCTTGATGATCATCAAAATAACTCAGAAGAGCAGCGTCTTAAATATCGTTACCTTGATTTACGTCGTCCTGAAATGACCGAACGTTTAATTTTCCGTTCTAAAGTGACTGGTTTTGTTCGTCGTTTCCTTGAAGACAACGGTTTCTTAGATATTGAAACGCCAATATTGACTAAAGCGACGCCAGAGGGTGCTCGAGATTACTTAGTGCCAAGCCGTACTCACAAAGGTAAATTCTTTGCCTTGCCACAATCTCCGCAGTTGTTTAAGCAGTTGCTAATGATGTCGGGCATGGATCGTTATTACCAAATCGTGCGCTGTTTCCGTGATGAAGATTTACGTGCTGACCGTCAGCCTGAATTTACTCAAATTGATATCGAAACATCGTTTATGACATCGACTCAGGTGATGGCGAAGACTGAAGAATTAGTACGTCAATTGTTCACAAAGATGCTGAACGTTGATTTAGGCCAGTTCCCTACCATGACTTATGCTGATGCGATGCGTCGTTTTGGTTCTGACAAGCCAGATTTACGTAATCCGTTAGAATTAGTTGACGTTGCTGATCTGTTAAAAGACGTTGAGTTTAAAGTTTTCTCAGCGCCTGCCAACGATCCTAAAGGCCGTGTCGCGGTATTATGTGTGCCAGGTGGCGCAAAATTAAGCCGTAAAAACATTGATGACTACGGTAAATACGCTGGTATTTACGGTGCTAAAGGTTTGGCGTGGATGAAGGTTAACGACATCGAAGCTGGCATGGACGGGTTACAATCACCTATTCTTAAGTTCTTAAATGAAGAAGTCGTTAAGCAATTGCTTAACCGTTGTGACGCTAAATCAGGCGACATTATCTTATTTGGTGCCGACAGCAATAGCGTAGTAACTGATTCATTAGGTGCATTGCGTCTTAAAATTGGTGAAGATTTCAACTTGAATTCTGGCGAGTGGAAGCCGTTATGGGTTGTTGATTTTCCAATGTTTGAGGAAGTTGAAGGCGGTTTGCACGCTATTCACCACCCGTTTACTGCACCCGTCGACATGACACCTGAGCAACTTGAAGCCAACCCTATTGGCGCGATTTCAGATGCTTACGACATGGTCTTAAATGGTTGTGAACTTGGCGGTGGCTCGGTGCGTATTCATAATGCCCCGATGCAAGCAGCGGCCTTTAGAGTGTTAGGCATTAGCGACGAAGAAGCACAAGAGAAATTTGGTTTCTTGCTAGAAGCACTTAAATACGGCACACCACCACATGCAGGTCTTGCTTTTGGTTTAGATCGCTTGATTATGTTGATGACAGGTACCAGTTCAATTCGTGACGTAATGGCATTCCCAAAAACCACTACGGCTGCTTGTCCACTAACAAATGCACCAGGTTTGGCCAATACAGCTCAGTTAACTGAACTTAATATTGCTTCTTTAATCACTGAAGATGATAAAGAAGACGCAGACAAGACGTAATTAGGCACCTCAATAAAAAGCGGGCATAGCCAAAAGTAAGTCGATTAAGGCATGTACCACCAATGAAGCGCGGCAACTCCCGTTCTTTATTGCCTTAAATTAGAAATTGGCCAATGAAAAAATCAGGGATGATTTTTTAGTATTTACCGCAGGGATGCGGATTAAATACGGTATTGAATAGACAATTTATCATTTAAGATCAGCAATAAAATAGCGGGTCGCCTTTCTTTGGGATACTTTTCTTTGGCGAAGCAAAGAAAGGTATCTGGTGTGCGTGTGTCGAGCTCCATTTAAAAGATGAAGTTTAAAAGCACATCATAAATTTCACTAAAGCTATAATAATTCGCTTAACCGACCAACAACAGGGCATACCCGCTTTTTAAGTTTAGGCCTAAATACAGTAAGGAGCCTTATGACAATAATACTTGCCATCGATCCCGGCTCTCGTGTAACTGGTTATGGCATTATCAAAAAAAACGGTCAAAAGCTCAGCTACATTGGCAGTGGTTGTATTCGCCTGAGCGGCAGTGAACTACCGCCACGGCTAAAACAAATATTTGATGGTGTTAGCCAACTGATTGACCAATACCAGCCCGATGAATTTGCGATAGAGCAGGTTTTTATGGGAAAAAATGCCGACTCAGCACTTAAATTAGGCCAAGCAAGGGGCGTCGCTATAGTTGCTGCTTGTAATAGCCAGTTACCAGTGAGTGAATACGCCGCACGGTTAGTTAAACAAGCAGTTGTTGGCATTGGCAGTGCGACCAAGGATCAAGTAGGCCATATGGTAACTCAAATCCTCAAACTGCCAGCTCGCCCACAAGAAGACGCCGCCGATGCACTGGCTATTGCAATTTGCCATGCTCATGCCCATCAAAGCTTAATTGCGATGGCTGGTCGTAGCAATAGTCGCTCAAGCAAAGTGGTTCGCGGCCGTTTTCAATAACAGCAAAACAAGGATATAAATTTTGATCGGACGTTTACGAGGCAATGTTGCCGAAAAACAACCACCCCATTTATTGCTCGATGTTCAGGGGATTGGTTATGAAGTACAGTTACCGATGACTAGTTTTTATCAGTTGCCGGAAGTTGGTGAAGACGCCATTATCTATACGCATTTTGTGGTGCGCGAAGATGCTCAATTACTTTATGGCTTTGCCAGTAAAATTGAGCGACAACTTTTTCGTGAAGTGATCAAAGCCAATGGCGTTGGTCCTAAACTAGGCCTGGCCATTTTATCAGGCATGTCGGCTGGGCAATTTGTCCATTGTGTGATGCAAAGTGATACGACCTCATTGGTTAAGTTACCGGGCATTGGGCTTAAAACCGCTGAACGTTTGATTATTGAATTAAAAGATCGACTTAAAAACTTTACCTTGGCGATGGAGACACCAGCAACTGACGCAATGCCGATTGATAGTGCTGTAGCAGGGACCTTTGTCGAAACGATAGATCCAACCGATGACGCTATTTCAGCCTTATTGGCATTGGGGTATAAATCAGCGCAGGCGACCAAGACCGTCAATAAGGTCTTTTTACCGAATATGGACAGTGAAGCACTGATTAAAGCAGCCCTTAAATCGATGTTATAAATACCAATAGAGGCCAAGAGATAAGCCATGATTGAAGCAGACCGACTTATTCAACCTGAGCAAATGGATGTGCAAGAGCACCATAACGATCGTGCGATGCGTCCGAAAATGCTTGAAGACTACACCGGCCAAGTCGAGGCGAAAGCGCAACTTGAGATCTTTATTGCCGCAGCGCGCGGTCGCGATGAAGCACTAGATCATATGTTGGTTTATGGGCCTCCAGGCTTAGGTAAAACCACTTTGGCTCATATTGTGGCTAATGAAATGGGGGTTAATGTTAAATCGACCTCAGGGCCAGTATTAGAAAAAGCAGGTGATCTGGCGGCACTATTGACGAACCTTGAACAAGGCGATGTGCTTTTTATCGATGAAATTCATCGACTAAGTCCAGTGGTCGAAGAAATACTTTATCCGGCAATGGAAGATTATCAGCTTGATATTATGATAGGCGAAGGGCCAGCGGCCCGTTCAATCAAACTTGAATTGCCACCCTTTACCCTAATTGGTGCCACAACTCGCGCAGGTTCATTAACTTCGCCATTGCGGGCACGTTTTGGCATACCGTTGCGACTTGAGTTTTATACTGTTAGCGAGTTAACTGACATTATTATGCGCAGTGCCACCCACCTTGAGGTGGAAATTGAACACAGTGGTGCGGTTGAAGTCGCTCGGCGCTCGCGTGGTACCCCAAGAATAGCTAATCGGCTGTTACGTCGAGTACGTGATTTTGCCCAGGTGAAATATGACGGAGTAATTAGTGAAGAGGTTGCGGCTAAAGCACTTGATTTATTGAAGGTTGATAATCAAGGGTTTGATTTTATGGACTGTAAACTTCTGCTCACTATTATGGACAAATTTAATGGTGGGCCGGTTGGCCTTGATAATTTGGCCGCTGCAATTGGCGAAGATAAAGACACCATTGAAGATGTCATTGAGCCGTTTTTAATTCAGCAAGGTTTTATTCAACGCACCCACCGTGGCCGCATCGTAACCGAACAAACTTATGCACATTTCAATCGTGATTATCAACCATAAGCACTGCAACAAAGATGCTTGAGCGGTTTAATTGGCGCGATTAATCGGTGCCATAAAAAAAGCCCGCTCAATTTGAGCGGGCCGATGTTCAAAATATTAAACAATTAAAAGGAGGTAATACAATAATTGCAGGCGTATCATCCTATTATACGCCGCACACTAGCGTGTGACTAATGTGCTCAATCGCCGCCTATAGTAGGGTTTGAGCTGCTAAATGACAAATGAAATAAACTAGCAATTGGCATTAGTAAAACTAATGGTTAAGCCGTATTTTAAAACTAGGATGATGCTTTAGTTAATTAGATCCGCTTATCTATTTAATAAATCATGAAATTTTTTCCTAAAATGTTATTATTGTTGCCTTATTTGAGGTTCTATACTCCAATTGATTGGTATTACAGCGCAGCCATTATGCTCCTGCAAAACCTAAGCACCGCCATTTATGGCGGCAAAATAGTCAAATTTTGAATAGCTTATTTTTATAAGTGATTGTTATTTCAAACGTAGATGATAAAGCTGCGGTTTCAATGATGACGGATATATAGTAAGTTTCATTTTTGATGAAACTACATAAATGTGGATTTTTAATGTCGTTTGAATTTTTAATTCGTGTCTATTATGAAGATACAGATGCTGGCGGTGTGGTTTATCACAGTAATTATTTGAACTTTTACGAACGTGCTCGGACTGAGTATCTACGTAGTCTCGGGTTTGAACAAGATGCCTTGCTTGAACAAAATATTGCCTTTGTCGTACGCCATTGTGAAATGGATTTTTTAAAACCTGCTAAATTTAATCAGTTACTACGTGTTGAGACGAAAATTTCGGTCTTAAAACGGGCGGGTTTAACTTTTGAACAAACAATATTTTGCGAAGCAGGTAACTTGTTAAATTGTGCATCTGTCAAAGTGGTTTGCGTGGCACTTGAACAGATGAAACCTACTGCTATCCCACCACATATTTTAAAGGAGTTTAAGAGTGTCAGCTGAGATCTCTTTTGTTGATTTGGTCCTAGAAGCCAGCTTATTAGTACAGTTGGTTATGTTGTCACTGCTTGTTGCTTCAGTAGTTTCATGGGCAGTTATTTTTGGGCGGTTTAAAATACTGAGTAATGCAACGCGCACCACTCGAACTTTTGAAGATCGTTTTTGGAGTGGGGCTGACTTGTCAGCAATATATCAGGAGCTTTCTGCCCGTGCCGCGAGCAATAGTGGCCTTGAAAAGCTCTTTATGGCTGGATTTAAAGAATTTGCTAAAATGCGTCAAACTCAGGCAACTACCCCTGAAGCGATAGTCGATGGTGCTCACCGTGCGATGAGGGTGGCATTATCAAGAGAAGTGGATGAATTAGAATGTAATTTACCCTTTTTAGCCACAGTTGGCTCTATTTCACCTTATGTTGGATTATTTGGCACCGTATGGGGAATAATGAACGCATTTATTTCTTTAGGTCAGGTACAGCAGGCGACATTGCAAATGGTGGCTCCAGGTATAGCAGAAGCACTCATTGCAACAGCGATGGGCTTATTCGCTGCGATACCTGCGGTAATTGCTTACAATAGATTTTCCTCGCGGGTAGAAAAGCTGGAGAATGTTTATATTAATTTCATGGAAGAGTTTTCGTCTATCTTACAGCGTCAGGCCTATGCTGGCACGCATCAAGAAAAGGCATAACCATGCAATATCAGCGTAAACGACGCCGCCTTAATGCTGACATCAATGTGGTGCCTTACATTGATGTCATGTTGGTTTTGTTGATTATTTTTATGGCCACTGCACCCTTGGTGGTGCAAGGCGTTAAAGTTGCCTTACCACAAGCTCAAGCTCAAGCGTTGCCTGAAACATCAAAGGTGCCTTTGATTGCATCGGTAAAAGCCGATGGTAGTTATTATTTAACGGTGGGTGACTCTCCAGAACAAGCGTTATCGCAACAAGCATTAGCCGACTTAGTGGCTGCCCATTTGAACTTAGAACCGGACAGTCCGGTGATGGTTAAAGGTGACCGCGAGGTACCTTATGACTTCGTGTTACAGCTGATGGTAACGTTGCAAGGTGCTGGTGCATCTTCGGTAGGGTTAATGACCGATCCAATAGAAGGTAAATAAGTGACAAAATCTTATCTTGGTTATGGTTTAGTAGGTTCGGTGTTGCTGCATCTGTTGTTAATAGGTCTGTTGTTGCTAAGTACTAACTTGTCACCACCAGAACAAAAAACACCGACTAGCAGTGCCAAGTCTGTCGTACAGGCGGCGCTAATTAATCAAAGTTCCGTTGATCAGCAAATTAACAAACTAAAAGCTGTTAAGTTGAAAAATCAGGCTGATGAAAAAGCGAGACTTCGCAAAGCCGATAGCGAACGTGCCAAGATTAAAGAGTTAGAATCGCTTCGCCAGCAGCGTTTAGCCGATAAAAATGCTAGTGATCAACAAGCATTGCTCGCTAAACAAAAGCAACAGCAAGCCGATGCACTCGCATTGGCGGCCAAACAAAAACAACAGCAAGCAGACGCCAAAGCACAAGAAGCTGTTGCCAACCGTAAAAAACAAGAACAAGCGGCAGCTCAAGCCAAACAACAATACCAACAAGAAGTGAAGGCTGCTGAGCAAGCTAAGGCTCAACGCATTGCTGCTGAAAAAAACGCACAAGCTAAAAAGTTGGCGGCACAAAAAGCAGCTAAAGCTAAGGCTGAGCAACAGGCTAAAGAAAAGAAAATAGCGCAAGCTAAAGCTGAAAAAGCCGCTAAAATTAAAGCTGCACAAGCTGCGAAGGTTAAAGCCGATAAGTTAGCTAAGCAAAAAGCAGAAAAATTGGCCAAAGTCAAAGCTGCGAAAATAGCCAAAGCTAAAGCGGCTAAACTTGCCAAAGCAAAAGCGGATAAACTTGCCAAAGCAAAAGCGGATAAACTTGCCAAAGCAAAAGCGGATAAAAAGCGGCGAGATAAAATTAAGCGCCAACAAGCGGCTAAACGACGTGCTGAGCAAGAGCGCTTATTGGCACAGGAAATGGAGTCGGAACAGGCCGCGTTATCACAGTCTCGTCAACGTGCGGTACTGTCAGAGGTCGATAAATACACTGCGTTAATTAGTGGCGCGATTCAACGCCAGTGGACGATTGATGAAAGCATGAAAGGCAAACGATGCATATTAAATATTAAACTTTCTAGCAGTGGGCTGGTCTATGATGTGAAAGCGATTTCAGGTGATAAATTTGTCTGTAAATCGGCGGTCGACGCGGTTTATAAAGCGCATACTTTACCGGTCTCAAAAGATCCTGAAGTATTTGCTAAACTAAAAGAGATTAACTTAACTGTCCAACCAGAGTTTGAATAAGTAATGAAGCTGATAACACGTATAACGATAATATTTATTTCACTTTTTACCCTAAGCGCACAAGCTGCCCTTGATATAGTGATCACTGAGGGTGTTGACACCGCTCGGCCCGTAGCCATTGTGCCTTTTCAATGGCAAGGAACTGGACCCGCCCCGAGCAATATTAGTCAGGTGGTCGCAGCCGATTTACGTCGTAGCGGTCGTTTTAGTCCGATTGCCGCTTTTTCAATGCCTGCACAACCTAGTGTCGCTACTGAAGTTGAATACGATAAGTGGGCAGAGCTCGGCGTAGAAGCTATTTTAGTTGGTACAATTAAACCTTATCCCGGTGGTCGGTTTGTCGTTGGGTTCGAATTAATCGACGTGGTACGCGGTCAACTTAGCGGCCCTAAGGCGAAAATGCTTAGTGATGGTAATTTAGTTGCTTCTAATGCCCATATTCTTGATAGCCGCGAAACGGTGATAACTGCGCAAGAGTTTCGTCAGTATGGCCATCGTATTAGTGACATAGTTTATGAAAAGCTTACCGGAGACCGCGGCGCGTTTCGAACTAAAATTGCGTATGTGTTAGTTAACGCAAAAAATAAATATACCCATCGCTTAATGATCGCTGATTATGATGGCCAAAACGAAATAGAAATATTACGCTCAAAAGAACCGTTGATGTCACCAAGTTGGTCGCCTGATGGTACTAAATTGGCATACGCGTCATTTGAAAACCAACGTCAACAAATATTTATTCAAGATATTTATACCCAAAAGCGTACTAAGGTTAGCGCATTTAGAGGTATTAATAGTGCACCGCGCTGGTCGCATGATGGCAAGAAATTAGCCTTAGTCTTATCAAAAGACGGTAATCCTGACATCTATATTTTAGATGTCGCGACCAAGCAATTGATCCGCGCGACGCGTAATCGTGCGATAGATACCGAACCAAGTTGGTCGTTAGATGATAATTCATTAGTTTTTACCTCAGAACGAGGTGGTAAACCGCAGATTTATCGCGTAAATTTAATATCTGGGAAAATCAATCGTTTGACATTTGACGGCGAAATGAACCTAGGTGGTTCAATTACACCAAATAATGAGCAATTGGTTCTGGTAAATAGAACCCGTGGTAAGTACCACATCGCTAAACAAAATCTTAAGACCGGTAACTTACAGGTCTTAACAAAAACAAGACTCGATGAGTCACCAAGTATTGCACCAAATGGTAGCATGGTTATCTATGGTACCATGCACCGAGGAAAGCAAGTGCTGGCTTTAGTCTCTATTGACGGACGGTTTAAAGCGAGGTTACCTGTTGCCAACGGTGAGGTAAGGGCCCCTGCGTGGTCTCCATATATTTATTAAAAAATGACAAAAAAGGAAATGAGAATGCGTTTAAATAAAATTGTTAAGGGTATGGTAGTGGCAGCCCCAATGTTGATCCTAGCTGCTTGTGGCTCAACATCGACTACTGATGCTGATTATCAATCATCAGAACAGGTAACACCTACGGATAGCACAGTGCAAACTGGTTCTCTTAAGAAGGCTGTTTCTCCTGAAGAACTACAGCGTCTGAAACTAGCTGCTTTACGTAAAGCACATATTGTTTATTTTGATTTTGATACCTCTGCTGTATCAAATGAATTTGCAGCCTTACTAGAAGGTCACGCAGCTTACTTACGCGCTAACCCAAGCACTGCGTTAGTTATTGAAGGACATGCCGATGAACGTGGTACTCCTGAGTATAACATCGCACTTGGCGAACGTCGTGCCCAAGCTGTTAGCCGTTACCTTGAAAGTCTTGGTGTTAACGCCGGACAAATTGAATTAGTAAGCTACGGTGAAGAAAAGCCACTAGATAGCAGCCGTACCGAAGCTAGTTTTTCTAAAAACCGTCGCGCTGTTTTAGTTTACTAAGCACCAATAAGTCGTAATGAAAAAATTATTTTTGTTAAGTCTTATAGTAACAGGCAGTGCAATTGCACAGCCTGTTACTGTCGTCGATGTTTCTAATTCATCGCACTTATCTGTTGCAAATTCGTCTGTTGTACGTGCAAAGGCACCTCAGGCAAATCAAGGCCGGATCATTATAGAAATGCAGCAACATATCGATTCGTTGCAGCAAGAGCTTAATGAACTGCGCGGGATCACTGAAACGCACAATTACCGTCTTGATCAAATGCTGCAACGTCAACGCGAGCTTTATCAGGAAATCGATAAACGTTTTGCCGCTATGCAGGCAAGTGAGCCGCAGGTGACACCATCTGAACCAATCAATACTGATAAAAATTCTGCCAATGATTCTGATCTGCTGTCGATGACACAAGTTTATGATCATGCTTTAAGTCTGGCGTTAAAAGAAAAACGTTTTGATAAAGCAATCGTAGAATTTAAACGTTATTTGGTTGAGTTCCCCCAGTCGACATATTCTGCTAACTCACATTATTGGCTTGGCCAGTTATTATTTAACCAAGGTAAGAAGAAAGAAGCTCAGTTACAGTTTGAGCAATTGGTTAAGTTATATCCACAATCAGCTAAACGCGCTGATGCCATGGTTAAATTGGGTAAAATTGCGCAGGATAAAAAACAAAAGACCAAAGCTAAGGCGCTTTATAATCAGGTGATCAAACAATATCCTGAAAAGTCAGCGGCTCAGCTGGCACGTTCTTTGTTAGCTGAATTAAGATAATTGGTGATATTTATAGCGTGATTTGCTGTTTTTTTGTCGTTAGTTCACTGTTTTAGCAAAGTTAGCTCGAAAATGAATCAAACAGCGAAAAAACTTTAAATTTAGGTTGCGCTGTCCCAATAAATCCGTAATATTAGCGCCCGTCGAGAAGGGAACTGTTTCAGTCTCAGACGGACGCAAAATTAACCTAGTTAATTAGGCGGGTCATTAGCTCAGTTGGTAGAGCAGTGGACTTTTAATCCATTGGTCGTAGGTTCGAATCCCACATGACCCACCAATTTATTTATTCTTGAATAGATAAATAGCCCAGTAAGAAATCATTGATGACTTACTGCATGAAAGAGAAAAAGCTTTCATACCGTAGTACTGTTAATTCAGAAAGCGGGTCATTAGCTCAGTTGGTAGAGCAGTGGACTTTTAATCCATTGGTCGTAGGTTCGAAT